>Ga0181592_10005080_pt1 | contig 10815 bp, 12 predicted proteins | sample 071ome_20_FD_133755 | JGI IMG/M metagenome (GOLD analysis project Ga0181592, IMG submission 133755) | Coastal salt marsh microbial communities from the Groves Creek Marsh, Skidaway Island, Georgia - 071412BT metaG (megahit assembly) | ecosystem: Environmental > Aquatic > Marine > Intertidal...
AACGATGTTGACAAAGATAATTATCAAATGATTGCTACAGTGAGAAACGGTTTTGCTAGAGTAAGAAGTAATTTTGGTAGAGCAGTGATTGCATCTAATGTTATCGCAGAATCTAGCACAACTCTTAGAGCAAGTTTAGACCAGTTCTCTAGTTCTGTTGCTAATTTAAGGAACGAAAATGCTCCTACAGATGGCTCAGGATTCTACGTAGCGATTGTTACACCAGCACACGAATTACATCTTGCAAAAGAATTAAACGGTGTAGGTGGAATTCAATCCGGTGCAATCGGTTCAGTAGCACAAGATTTGGCGAACCAAGCATTGCTTGAGGGCCTAATCGGACAAGCGATTGGTTGTAGATTCATTAGGAGTGGTAACTTACCAAGAGACCTAGCGTCTGCGTAAGGATAATTTAGTATAGAGAGAACAATATGGCATTTATTTTATCAGGAACAGACGTAGTTAGTTACGCAGAGGCATTGGACGTTAAAGACAAAGATCAAAGACTGTTTGAATCTAATGAATTAGACTTCACTAATGTGCCGGATACTCCTGGTAGTTTAAACAACTATATTGAGGATCTGACCACAAAAGCAACTAACAGAATCAATCAAAAGATTCGTGCTAGTGCTAGATGGCGTGAATATTTGGGTTATGCAGGTAGTGGATATGACAGCATAGACAACATACCTGCTTTTAACCCTAATTTAATCAAGTCCAGAAAGGCAGATTTCACAGATATGTGTTGTTATTACACACTAAAAGAGTATTTGTTGCCCAAAGTTGCTGATTTTGGTAATCCAGAATCCAGCGAAGTGCAAAAAATACAATATTATGATGACAAGTTTAATGAACTGTTCGCAGAATTGTTAAACATGTTTGATTGGTATGACAGTGATAATGACGGCACAGTTGAAGACGGTGAAAAAATGGTTCGTTTTAGTTTAACTAGAAGAACCAGAGGCCGTAGAGCAACTACTAGGGTAAGGTAATGGCAGTTAGAGATACTCTCAAAGCAAATTTAGACGTAGCACTCGCATCAACTAACGTTAGTGTGAGTGCTGAATTACCGTTTAGTTCTGCTGGAGAGCCACTTTATATTAAAAATATGAAGTTTGTATATCTTGACGAGGATAACATTAGCAAAGAGGAATTGTTTAATACTCTTGACAACAATGATATTGCTCAAACTACTACTACTGTAACAGGATATTTGGCAGTTGATGCTAAAAATCCTCCAGGTGATATAGATACTGTAACAGCCGCAATACTGAATAGCAGACAATCTGTTAGTGGACAACCCACAAGAGAGTGTGCTATGTCAACAGATATTGAGGCAGATGTTTTAATCTATACTTTTAATTTTAATTTTATTACTGTTTAATGAAAGGAGACAACAATGGCGATTATTAATGTAAGTGCTGGCTCAGAAGCAGTCTTACATCTATCAGCGGTTTCAGGCGATGAAGCCAACGTTGCCGCTAACGCATTAGTCGTTCCTTACATGCAGGATATAACAGTGAACAACTCAACAGGTGTATTTAGATGGAAAACACTAGATTCAACTGCTGAGAATGCCGCTACAACACCTGCAACCAACCAATTAAGTTTAAATGCTGTGGTAGACACAGATGCATTCTTCGGAACAGGCACAGCCTTAGATGACGATGCAAAAGAAAACGGCTTATTTGGTGTAAGCAAAGACAAGACCAAGGTCTTTTTCAACGTATATTTCGATGGAACAGATCAAGATTCAAAATTCCTATCAGGAAGTGGATTTGTTAGTGGTCTAGCACCAACAGTTAACATGGATGCACCCGTTTGGGTAACTCCTGTTACTATTGAGGTAGATGGAGATTTTACTGAGCATACAGTTCCGTAAAAATTGATCATGTGGGGGGTATTTTTATCCCCCACACTTTTAAGGTAATAATATGAAACAAAAAACAAAAGAATTAGCAATCAAATGGTTAGAAACCGCAAAATCATCTGATACATTTACTATCAATACTCATCCACATAGTAAAAATGAAGTAGAAGAATTATTGGGTATCAAACCAAGCAAAAAACACAAAGAACAAATAAATATAGATATACAGGAAGAAGAACATGCAGATTTGGGAGAAACACACCCTACTGGAAGTGCTGAAGAGCATGGAACAGGAGATAGCCAAAGCACAGAATGAACTTAGATGTGCTAAGGCAGATGTAGAAAAAGCATCAAACAGATTATCATTTTGCTTAACAGCATTACATGATTTAAAACATAGAGATATAAAGGATTAAGATATGAACTTACAAGAACTAGCAGTTAAACCCACACTGATAAAGTTAACAATCACAGAACCAAAAATTGTTGAAAAATATGGAGAAGAATTAGATTTCCATATATATGACAGACAGCCTTTGGACATATTCGCAAAATTAGCCACAATTAAAGAAGAAAACCCTTTGGAATTCACAGATATCCTAGTGGATTTAATATTGAATGAAGAAGGCAAACCTGTTATGAGTGAAGATAAAATTTTGCCAATTGATGTGTTAACAGAAGCCATTAAATTAATTGGCGACAAGTTGGGAAAGTAACAAGCCACGTAGTAAACGAAGATTCTAAAGAAACACAATGGCTTTTACTAATAGACGCACTGGCTAGAACATATGGTGTTCTACCCAGTCAAGTTTTAAAGACAGCAGACACATTTGACTTAATGGTTTTAGATGTAAGCACGGCGTGGCAAACATTACAAAACAGTAAACGAAACAAAACGCCAATGCCAGATCATATGTATGATACTGACGAACTAAAACAGAGATTGGAAAAAGCGAGAAATGGCTAAAGTAACAATAAACGCAGGTGAAGTTGAAAGAATGTTTGAAGAACTGGAGATTCTAACTGAGGAAGTTATGAAAGAAGGTTATAAATATTTTAGAAGTCAAACACCCATAAGAGGTGGTAATGCTCGTAACAGAACAAAGTTAGAGAAAAAGAATACTATAGGTGCAAGGTATGGATATGCTGAAAGACTTGATGAAGGTTGGAGTAAGCAATCACCTAAAGGTATGACAGAACCAACAAGCAATGAGTTGGACAAACTGGTAGGAAATTTTATAAAAAGAGTAACATAAGATGGCTAAAAATATTGAAGTAACATTAACCCTTAACAGCAGACAGTTTGATAGAGGTATCAAAAGTGCTCACGCCAGTTTGGGCAGAGTCAAAGGCAGTGTTGGCGGTGTAGGCGGAGCATTTGGTGGTTTAGCAAGTAAATTAGCAATAGCAGGAACAGCCTTTTTGGGTATTAAAAAAGCACTGGATGGCATAACAGGCAGTGTGGGTGCCGCACAACAAATACAGGACATCGGAGTTGTTCTTAAAAATGTTGTTGGTAGTGCAGAAGGTGGTGCTCTAGCACTACAACAAGTTAGAGACATAGCACAAGAATTACCATTTGCTTTTGAAGAGATAGCAGGTGCTACACCAGCCTTAGCAACAGTAAGTAAAGATTTAGAAGAGTTAGAAGAGAACACAAGATTAGCGGCTGACATTGCGGCTGTTACAGGTTTAAGTTTCCAAGACGCAAGTAGTCAGTTACAGAGAGCCTTAAGTGCTGGTGCTGGTGCGGCAGACATGTTTAGGGAAAAAGGTGTTCTTGCTATGGCTGGATTTGAAGCAGGTGCCAGTTACAGTATTGAAGAAACCCGTAAAAAATTACGTGAATTTGGTGAAAGTATTGATGGTGCGGCCAATGATTTAAACGTAACACTTACAGGTAGTTTATCACAAGCAGGTGACAGATTTTTCCAATTCCAAAGTGCAATTGGTGATGCCATAGTTCCAGAATTCACAGCATTTATCAACGAAATGGTTGGTATATTTGACAACAACAAAGAAACAATATCAGCATTTGCCAAAACTATAGGTGAAGGTGTTGTAAATGCTTTTTACAGTTTCCTTGAAATAGGTGCTGTTGTTATTGACTACTTCACAATGTTGTTTAATGCACTTAAGAGTGTTGCAACATTTATTCAAGACAAATTTGGTAAAGTTATATATGCAGTAATGAATGGCGCCGCCAGAGTTATAGGTGGTGTTGTAGAAGCAGTAGCATTCTTAGGTAAAGGCATTGGTAAACTGATTGAAATGGCAGGTGGCAGTGATGATGTTACACAATTCTTTGAAAACATACAAAATGCCGCAAACAAAGTTAGAACAGATGGCTTACCCAAAGTCAGAGAAGCACTGGGTGATGTATTCACAGCAGTTCCTGTTACAGGAGCACAGGATTATGTAGCAACCTTAATAGCAAATCTTAGAGCCGCAGGAGAACAAGCAGACGAAGAAACAAAACGTATTATTGATAAACTTGCAGACACAGTTGAAGGTGGTAGCACTAAAATTAAAAATGGTGCTAAAGAATTAGCAAATACAGTTGCAGATTACAAAACAGCAGGTGAAGAATTATTAGGTGTGTTTAGCAGTGCTACAGAAAGATTAGGTGATGATCTAGCATTAGCACTCACAGAAGGCAAAGATGTTTTAAGCAGTTTTAAAGACTTTTTCAAAACCATAGTTAATGAAATTATTGCACAAGCAATTCGTATGGCAGTTATAATACCATTCCTAAAAGGTATTTTTGGAATATTTGGATATGGCATAGACTTTACAGGTGCTGGTGGTATCGATAAATTTTACAAATTACCAGGTAAAGCAATGGGTGGTCCTGTTATGGCAAATCAACCATACATAGTGGGTGAAAGAGGACCTGAATTATTTGTGCCAGGCAATGGTGGTAGTATAGTGCCAAACAACATGATGGCAGGAGGAACAACATCAGTCACTTATAATATACAAGCAATTGACAGCCGTAGTTTTGAAGAACGTCTAGCAAGAGATCCAGAATTCATATATGCTGTTACAGAAGCAGGCAGAAGACGTAGCCCAGGAGGGAGATTATAATGAGCGTTCAATTTGTTATAGATAACGCAACTTACTTGAATATTAATAAACGTAAGGTCACAGCACAGAGTGTGAGTAGAAGCGGACATTTAAAAACAGCACAAAGAAGTCCTGCTGTATATCAATTTACTGTGGGTTCTCCAAGAGGATTAAAATACAGTGAAAGCAGAGGAACATTACAAACACTTGATGATATAGATAGAATTACAGAATCAAATGTTGACATAGGTGCTAACAATACAAATTTAAGTTATTTAACAGCATATTTAGGTGATACAACAGCAAGTGATTTAGGTAATATCACACTTAATACATATAGTGGTAGTGAATTTTATGTAGATTGTAGCGGTCTTACAGGGTCAGCAACAAATTTATTTAAGAAAGGCGACTATATACAACCCCTAGGAAATGCAAATGTGTATAGATATCCTTACCAAGTTACCAGTGATGTAGGATTTAGCACAGGCGGAAACGTAACTATACCAGTTCACAGAGCAGTATTAACTCAAACAGATTCAACGTTAGACACAGGTGGATTTAGAGTGGGTAGTGATGTGCGTTTTCATGTAAAATGTTTTGTAAATCCAACTTACAATGTTGTGCCCCATGATTTAGTTGAATTTGATGAAGATTTTGTATTAATGGAAGTAATTACATAATGAGCACAAGTATACCAGCAGTTCAAGGCACAAATATTTGGCCTGTAACACTTATAGATTTAGATTTAAATGGTAATGTTTACTATTTGAGTGATGCACATAAACCTTATACTGTTGACAGCAACAATTATACTGAATTAGGTGCTTTTTTAAACATAACTGATGTAGATGACAACTTAAAAATAACAAATGGTGACATAGCAATCAGTTTAGCAGGTATACCCAGCAGTAGCACTGGCACAGAAGTAAATTATTTGAATATTATAATGACTGAACCTGTAAAAGGCGGAAATGTCACAATAAAACGTGTATTTATGGACACAACAACCAACGAATTAGACACAGCCAATGTGTATACTCGTTATAAAGGTGTTATTACTAATTTTGCAATTAATGAAGCATACAATTATATTGAAAAACGCAATGATTATGGTGTAACAGTAACTTGTGCTAGTATATGGACATTGTTACAAACAAAAGTAAGCGGTCAAAGAACAGAACCTAATAATAGAAGAAGGCTATACCCCAGTGATGGCAGTTTTGATAGAATACCAGAATTATATCAGAGCACATTTAATTTTGGTAGAGAAGGAAATGATGGCGGTAACTATAATGGTGGTGGTAGCAGTGGTGCTGGTGGTGATGGAACAGGATTCCGTAACACATTGAGAAGATAATGAAAGTAAGAAGTGCTACAATTAAGGATTATGACGAAATTAAACGTTTAATGATTGATTTTGCTAACAGTAATCCTGTAAAAGACTTACATAATCCAAAATATGACAATCAACATGTAAATCGTGTATTGGACTATATTACCAGTGAAGGCGTAGCATTAGTAGTAGAGGAACAACATCAGGTAGTGGGTATGCTTTTAGCAAGTATACAGGGCGATATATGGTTGCCCCACGTAAAACGCATGACAGAGATAGCATGGTGGGTAGAAAGTGCTTACAGGGGCTCTACGGCGGGTGCAAGACTGTTAAAAGAGTATGTGCGTATAGGTGAAGAACTTAAAAGAGACAATAAAATACAAAGTTTTACTCTAACAACACTTAGTTCAACACCAGATTTAAAATTAAACACTAGAGGTTGGGAACCTATAGATTTCAATTGGATTTTTAGAGGATAATATGGCAGTTTTTAGTTTTATAGGTGCAACAATAGCCAGTGCTGTAGGACTTACAGGTAGTTTTATAACTATTGCTGGTATAGGACTCAGTGCAACAGGTGCTCTAGTAGCCAGTGTAGTTGCTGGTGGATTAGCATACGCAACTGCCAAAGTTACAGGTGCTTTTGATATACCAGGACAGGACTTGGGTCCAGATCCAGGTGTTAAAATACAGGTAGCACCCAGCACCGACAACAGAATAGGTATTCCTTATGGTAGAAACATTATGGGTGGACCCATTACTGATGTTGCTATATCAAACAACAACCAAACAATGACATATATTATTGTGTTGGGAGAAGTTGTAGATGGTGCCACTTATACACTTAACAAAGTATATAAAAATGCTGATACTTGTAATTTTGATAGCGGTGGTAGTTTAACCAGTATCACAGAACAAGGTGGAACAGTAAAAACAGAATTAGCAGGTAAAATAAGAATAGGTTTATATGCCAGCACATTTGGTAAATTCTTTGGACTAAGTGGTGGTGCTTATGCGTATTTGCCTCATGCAACTAACGCCGTTTCATATAGTTTAGAAGACTTGTTATATGCTATTGTGCAAATAGATTATGATGCAGAAAATGGTTTAACTGGTTTACCACCAATGACATTTGACATAACAAACAGTGTGAGTAATCCAGGTGATGTTTTAATTGATTATCTAAATAATACACGTTATGGCGCAGGACTCAGCAATACTATAATTGATGTTAATTCTATAACAGATACTGCCAATACAGCAATGAAAGGTTATTGTGCAGAAACTATAACTTATACACCAAACACAGGTGGTAATGCTACTATTGATCGTTGGGAAATTAATGGTTACATAAACACAGGTAATGATGTAGCAACAAACATTAATAAAATATGTCAAGCGGCGGCTACATTCTTTACATTTGATAACAAACAGGGTAAATTCAAAGCAATACCAAATAGACCAACTGCATCAACATTCAGTTTAACAGATGACAACATTGTTAGTAAAATAGAAATAACTGGCACAGAATTATACAGTTTGTTTAACAAAGCAGAAGTTGTATATGCAGACAAAACAAGAAGAGACCAGTCAAATAGTATAGAAATAGAAACACCCAGTGGTGAATTAAATCCTAATGAACCTGAAAACATTGTAAAATACAGAATAGATTTAATTAACAATAACATACATGCTGAAAACTTGGCTAATTTGGATTTGAGTCAGAGCAGAAAAGGCATGGTTGTTCAGTGTGTTGGTGATTTTAGTTGTATGCAAATAGATGTTGGTGATGTTGTTGATTTAACAAATGCTGATTATGGATTTAGTGCTAAAGAGTTCAGAGTATTAAGAACAAAAGAAGTTCAAGAAGATGGTGGTATAATAAATGTTGAATTAACATTATTGGAATATGATGCTAATGTATATACAACAGGAACTGTAACAGAAACTGATGATGCTGGTGGAAATATAGATATACCAGTTGTGCCACCAGGTATAATTACACCTCCAGACATATTTACAGGTATAATACAAAACGTAGATACATTTGATGTAAGCCCAGCAGGTGGAACAGGTGCTGTATTCACAGTATTTAAAGATGTTGTAAATGCAACATATGGCAGTGTATACCCCTCAACAGCAGGTTCAGGATACAGTGTGGGAGATACTATTACTGTTGATGGAAAATATTTAAAAGGCTTCTCAAATACACATAATTTAACATTTACAGTTGACACAATTGATGGCGGTGGTGGTGTTATAGCACCTACTGGTAATGTGTCAGGTAATGCCAGTGTGTTTGCGGCTAACATATGGGGCGGTTATAATACACGTGAATCCATGGGTAATATTGCAGTAGGTGGACAAATAGAAGAGAAACCTGCTAATAATGTGTCAATGGCAAATAATGATTTTAATAGTTATATTATACCCAGCACAGAGTTAGATTTTACATCAGGAACAGGTATTGAACCCGGTGATTACAGTTTTATGGCTGGAGGCACACCTATAGGTGCTTTAGCAAATGTATCTACAGCAAATGCGGCTTTTGGTGTTCATGCAAACATAGAATATGCTAATGGCACAGTGCAATTTGAAAACTTTGGTATTACAAATAACAATTTTGACACAATACCAAGTATCATAGAAGCGAACCAAAAAGTCACAATAGGTGAAGGTGCAGTTGGCGGGAATGTGCGTATATTTGCTAAAAACACAATGGATCCGACACCCACTGGTAACAGAGGATTTGCCGCTATTAGATATGACATGGTGAGGTTAAACAAAGGAGATGTATTTTAATGAAAAATTATATTTTATATAATAGCACTACAGGTCATATAGATACACAACTCAGCATGACAGAAAAAAGTTTACAAAAAACTTTAGCAAATAATCCTGGAACACTCACAATGGAAGGCAGAGTAAGCGATGTAAATAAATTTTGCGTAAATGTAAGCACTGATCCTCACACAATAGAAAGCAAACCAGAAGAAACCATAAATGTCTCAGCATATATTAGGGATTTGCGAACAAAATTGTTAAAAGCAAGTGATTGGACACAAGCCGCAGATTCACCTCTTAGTGCAAGTAAAAAGGCAGAATGGGCAACTTATAGACAACAATTAAGAGACATGCCAGATACTTGTAGTCATTGTGCTACAGTTGATGATATAACTTGGCCTACTAAACCAGGAGCATAAATGAGTAGATATAGTAGATGGGGATTTTTTAAAAACAAAAGAAATGCTGGCACATTGGCTAACGTTGATAATTTTTACCCTAAATATCCTGATTTACCATCAAGTGATATATTCTATACATTTATAAGAGATGGATATATTAGAAGATCAGACCCAGTAGCAAATGTAAACACAACATTGGGTGCACCTTTAAAAACTGGTGTCACAAGATTTTTAAAAGACATGCAATACACAATGCCTGATGGCAGTATAGCATTACCTACATACAATGATAGCACAAGTTCTGCAGAATTATTTAAATATGATCCTGATGCTGGTAATATAACACAAACAAGTCCTACAGTAGGCACTGGCGTTGATGCAATTATATCTTCTGCTGTTACAGGTTGTTTAGTGTATAATGGTAATGTTCATTTATATATAGATCAAGGTAATACAAATGTAGATTACATAAGATTTAAAACAGATTACAGTGCTATTAATAAAGTCAATACTCACACTAATTCTCCAGGACCTATATTAATTGAAGATGCTTATCCTGATCCTCAAAAATGTATAGCATTGGAAAATGATAAAGTTTTAATATTTTCTGCAGATATAAATGCAAATATAAGTCCAACTGATGCAAGATGTGTAATACATGATTTAGCAACTGATAAATTTTCAAATACAACATTTCAATATGATGGTGTTGATAACACTGTAGTAGTAACTGGGCCTTTTGATTTAAATGTAGTTCAAGTTCCAGGATCACAGTCAATTGGATCAGAATCAGGTAATGTATACATTATACCTCAGGAAGGATTTTTACTTAATGGAGAACCAGGTAGTGGCACTGTTCCAGCACTTGATGGACCAAGATGTATAGTGGAATTTGATCCAGGTGCTAATGTCACAACTCGTTTTACACCAAGTGGTGCAGATTTAACCACACCAGGATTTAACAAAGACGATAAATTATATGTTGGATCAACATTAGGTGTTGATGGTAATGTATATGCTTTTCCAGGAGAAGTTAAAAAAGATATATTTGTATTAGATCCCAGTAATCGCACCGCAACACAAAGCACTTTTGGAATATTTAACACTACAGGTGCAAATACAATACAATGTCAGGCTGAGGCTATCACAGCATCAGATGGTTATGCTTATATAAGGGCAACAGGTGTTCAACCTGATTATTTTACAGGAACACAAGATTTTTGGTTAGCAATTGACACTAATCCTGATAGTAACACATATCAAACAGGAACTTGTATACCTATTGATAATGACGGCATAGTTACTACAGAACAATTAGGAAAAGGATTAGCAATAGCAAAAGACGGCTTAATAATTAGTCA
>Ga0181592_10005087_pt1 | contig 10808 bp, 8 predicted proteins | sample 071ome_20_FD_133755 | JGI IMG/M metagenome (GOLD analysis project Ga0181592, IMG submission 133755) | Coastal salt marsh microbial communities from the Groves Creek Marsh, Skidaway Island, Georgia - 071412BT metaG (megahit assembly) | ecosystem: Environmental > Aquatic > Marine > Intertidal zone...
ACTTTTATAATACCTAAATATTTAAAAGATGAAAATGGTAACTACACTATAAGAAATGATCTTAAATGCATTTCGATTGAACATAAAATGGGAATAAAGGCAAGCCCAACTGCTGTTATGTCCTATGGTGAAAATGAAGGCGCTATTGGTTATATGTTAGGAGAAGAAGGCCGCGGCATTGAGTACATGTTCATAATGATGAATAGAGCAAGATTTGATGTTGGTCTTCAAGGAATGGCGATATCAGAGGCGGCACGTCAAAAAGCCCTAGAATATGCTAATACCAGAATACAAGGCACTCCTATTAATAGAGATAAAGGTACGCCTATCATTGGGCATGGAGACGTAAAAAGACTACTTTTATCAATGAGAAGCCTGACTGAAGCAATGAGAGCTTTAATATTAGTTTCCTCCGAAATAATGGAAAGAGCTCATTCAGGAAATGAAAACTGTAAAATGAAAGAAGGTTTTTTAATTCCAATCATAAAAGGATGGTCTACCGAATTGGCCCAAGAAGTTACAAGTAACGGTGTACAAATTCATGGCGGTATGGGCTTTATTGAAGAAACTGGAGCTGCTCAATACATGCGGGATGCAAGAATTCTTCCTATTTATGAGGGTACTAACGCCATTCAGGCTAATGATTTCATGTTTAGGAAAACTATAAGAGATAATGGAGAAATTGCTCAACAGATTATTAATGAGATAAATGTAGATTGTAAAGATAACAATGAGATGAAAGATGCTATAAATTTGGCATCAGAAACTTTAGATTTCATTCTCGAAAATAGGGATGATCACGAGATGCTTTCATGTGTTAGCTTTGATTATTTAATGGGTTTTGGTTATCTAATAGGTGGCTGGTTAATGAATAAAGCAAAATTGAAAGCTCAAGAAAAAATATTAAAAAATTCTAAGGACCAAACATTTTTAAAAAGTAAAGTTTTATCGTCTGAATTTTATGACCTACATATACTCCCTCGAATACAAACTCACTTTAAAATTGTTCTGAAAGGAGCGAAAGTAGTTAAATCCTCAAATGATTCTTTTGTTTAACCTTTAATTTAATGGGCAGTTACTTTTGAAAAGATTCATGGTGCTCACAAAAGCCTGGAAAATATGGAAAAATAAATAATATAATTTTTATTAAAGTTTAGGTTGATTTTAATAACTTTTTGGATAGCCTATTAGATAATGTAGTGGGGGCTACTTATTCATTTTAAGTTTGATCTCTTCATCGATAATTTTATAGTTAACTAGTTTTATTAGAACGGGTTCAAATTTGTAGGTTAAAATGTCTAGCTATCCAAATACTAAAATTTACAACACTCTTCCAAAAATTTTAAGGCATAGAGCCGAAACTATTCCAAATACTGTGGCATTGCGAGATAAAGATCTTGGTATATGGAATGAGATAACATGGAAGCATTACAATGATCAAGTTTCTTACCTCGCGCTCAGCCTGGTAAAAAGAGGTTTTAAAACCGGTGATGTAATAGGTTTGATTGGAGATAATAAACCATCTTGGTTGTTTTTTGAACTTGCTGCACAAGCTGTTGGCGGAATGAGCCTAGGTATTTATAGAGATACACTTGATGAAGAAGTTGGCTACTTAATAGATGCTGCAAAAGTTAATTTTGTATACGCAGAAGATCAGGAACAAGTTGATAAAATTTTGACAATAAAGAGGCCAAAAGGTAATAAAATTAACATTTATTATGAAGATAGTCGTGGCCTTAAGGAATTAGAAGACCCAAATATAACTGACATGCTTGACTTGATAAGTGAAGGCAAAGAAATAGCCTCAAAACACCCAGACAAATATAATAAAATGATAGACAAGGTATCAGCTGATCAAGAAGCAATCCTGTGTACTACTTCAGGAACAACCTCAAACCCTAAATTAGCCATGCTACCAGGTGGAAAATTTATTGAGCATGTCCTTAGATATTTAAAAGTAGATCCTAAAAATATAAACGACGAGTATGTTTCTGTTCTACCGTTCCCTTGGATCATGGAACAAACCTATGGCGTTGGTTTTAACATTGTTGGAGGAATGAAAGTTAACTTTCCTGAAAGACCTGATACCGCAATGGATGATTTACGAGAGGTTGGCCCTACTTTTATGCTTGGAGCACCTAGACTATGGGAACAAATAGCAGCAGATATGCGTTCAAGAATATTAGATGCTCCTAAAATAACACAATGGTTATTTAATGTTATGGTTGAAAGAGGTTTAAAAGCAGTTGACCAAGGTAAAAGAGATTTTCTTGCTGATAAACTTTTATTCTCATCGTTAAGGATAGACTAGGTTTTAGTAAAGTTACCTCCGCTGCAACCGGTGGTTCAGCAATTGGGCCGGAAACATTCAAATTTTTCTTAGCAATGGGGATACCACTTAGGCAATTATATGGTCAAACAGAATTAATGGGGGCGTACACTCTTCAAGATGTTCCCGAGGGGACAATGGATTGTGAGACCGTTGGTGTGCCTTTTCCTGATTGTGAAATCAAAATTATAGACCCTGACCCTAATGGACTTGGTGAAATCATAACAAAACATCCAAGCATGTTCTCTGGTTATTACAATAATCCAAAAGCTTATAAAGAAACTATAAAAAAGGGATGGATGCACACAGGAGATGCTGGTTATTTTGATGATCAGGGAAGGCTTAATGTTCTTGATAGAGTAAATGATATTGCGATTAAATCAGACGGGGTAAAATTTTCACCGCAAAACATTGAAAACAAACTTAAGTTTTCCCCTTATGTTGGTGAAGCTGTTGTTATCGGATCAGCAAAACCTTATTTGACAGCCATAATTTGTATAAGGTTCTCGATTGTATCTAAATTAGCAGAAAAATGGCAGTTAGCATTTACTTCCTACACCGGTCTTGCTGCAGATAAAAAAATATATGCACTAATTGAAGAAGAGATATCAAAAGTAAACGAGCAACTACCTGATAATATCAAAATTGCAAAATTTTTATTATTGTTCAAGGAATTGGAAGCAGACGACGGCGAATTAACAAGAACAAAAAAAGTACGAAGAAGCGTTATAAATTCAAGATATAAAGATATTATTAAGGATTTATATTTAGACAAAGATACTGCCTCAATTGATACTGAATTCACTTTAGAAGACGGAAGAAAAAGTAAGATTAGCGCGACTATGGAAATAAGGCATCTAATAGATACCAAAACTTCAAAGACTACCAAAGCTAAATCTAAAGCAAACAAATCCAGTAAAGGCAAAAAGTAAATGAGCTTAGATGATTTAAAAAAAATACCATACGGCAAGACTTCTATTGAATTAAAAAATATCAGTCTCGCCTTTGGTGGCGTGAAAGCCTTAACCGATGTTTCCTTTGATATTAAAAAAGGGGAAGTTTTTGCAATTATTGGGCCTAATGGCGCTGGGAAATCATCAATGTTAAATGTGATTAATGGCTTCTACAAACCCACAAGTGGGTTAATTAATTTTGCTGGAACAGATAGAAATGCAATGGAACCTGAATTTGCAGCCAAAAGTGGTATAGCAAGGACTTTCCAAAATATTGCTCTCTTTAAGGGTATGAGTACATTAGACAATTTAATGACAGGAAGACTGTTAAAACAAAAACAAAATTTTTTAATGCAAGCGCTTTATTTTGGTCCTGTTGAAAAAGAAGAGGCAGAACATCGTGAAAAGGTAGAGCGAGTAATAGACTTTTTAGATCTTCAATCTATTAGAAGAACACCTGTAGGATCACTCCCCTATGGTTTACAAAAAAGAGTAGAACTCGGACGCGCATTAGCCATGGAACCAGAAATACTACTTCTTGACGAACCAATGGCAGGTATGAATGTTGAAGAAAAACAGGATATGAGCCGATTTGTTTTGACTGTAAACAATGAGTTAAAAACAACTATAGTTTTAATAGAACATGACATGGGTGTTGTGATGGATATTTCAGATAGAATTGTTGTATTGGATTACGGAAAAAAAATAGGGTCTGGCTTGCCTGAAGAAATTAGAGATAACAAAGCAGTAATAGATGCTTATCTAGGAGTATCTGATGAGTAGGGAATTATAAAATGAGCGTAGAGTTACTTAATTTTATTGAAACAGTTCTTAATGGACTTATGTCTGGCGTGATGTACTCATTAGTTGCATTAGGATTTGTTTTAATTTTTAAAGCATCAGGGGTTTTTAATTTTGCACAGGGCGTCTTTGCATTATTTGCAGCCTTGACTCTCGTAGGGTATCAGACAGGTCAAGTTCCTTTTGCACACGTAATCAATGAACTTTTTGGAACTAATTACCATAATTGGTATGCATCCATGCCAAACTTTTTAGCTATTATTTTGACTATGATTACGATGATCGCTCTTGCGTGGATTATTGAACGCCTTGTGCTCAAACATTTAGTAAATCAAGATCCTATTATTTTATTTATGGCTACTATTGGTTTAGCCTTTGCCTTAGAAGGTGTAGGAGACTTAATGTGGGGATCTGACGTTAAGGTTCTTGATGTAGGCATACCAAGTGGAGGATCTGTCTGGTTAGAAGAAGCCACAATAGGCTTGGCTGCTGAAGGAAGCGATTATTATGGCATGTATATTGACGTACTTAATGTATGGGCAACAGTAATAGCTGTTATTTTAGTTATTACATTAGCTCTTTTCTCACAGTATACGAAGACAGGGAGAGCTCTAAGAGCAGTTGCAGACGATCATCAAGCTGCTTTGTCAGTTGGAATATCATTAAGAACAATTTGGATACTGGTTTGGGCCATTTCTGGATTTATAGCGATGGTCGCTGGAATTATGTGGGGTACTGAATCAGGTGTTCAATTTTCATTATCACTTATTGCTCTAAAAGCATTACCAGTTTTAATACTTGGAGGATTTACTTCAATTCCAGGTGCAATAATTGGTGGCCTGCTAATTGGTGTAGGAGAAAAGTTAGCAGAAATTTATATTGGTGGTTATTTCGAGACAGGGGCGCTAGAAAATTGGTTTGCCTACGTTATGGCATTAGTATTTTTATTATTTCGTCCCCAAGGATTATTTGGCGATAAGATTATCGAGAGGGTTTAAGGCTTATGATTTACAAAGAAACAGGACAATATAAATCTTCATATAAGTCAGATCATGCTATTTTTCCTCTCATTCAGGACAAAATTGCTTTTAGCACTCTTATGTTTATAGCATTTCTTGTAATTCCTTTTGTTATTAATAGTTATTGGGAAAAGGCTATACTTGTACCTTTTTTGATTTTCTCTCTAGCCGCAATTGGTCTTAATATATTGACAGGCTACTGTGGCCAAGTTTCACTTGGTACAGGAGGCTTTATGGCCGTGGGGGCCTTTTCTACCTATAAAATTATGACCTATTTTCCTGATATGAACATTATGATAATTATATTAATTTCTGGATTAATTACTGCAGGTGTTGGGATTCTTTTTGGACTGCCTTCTCTTCGGATAAAAGGCTTTTATTTGGCAGTTGCAACTCTTGCTGCTCAATTTTTTCTTGTTTGGTTATTTAACAAAGTACCATGGTTCTATAACTACTCAGATACAGGACAAATAACTGTATCCGAGAGGCTGATGTTTGGAATACCAGTTACTGGGGCATCAGCCCCACCATATGCTACTTATCTATTTTGTTTAGTCCTTGTAGTTTTACTTGGGTTTGCTGCCAAAAATCTTATAAGAAGTAAAATAGGAAGATCATGGATGGCAATCAGAGATATGGATATTGCCGCAGAAATTATTGGAGTTCCTCCATTAAAAACAAAATTATCGGCCTTTGCTATTAGTTCATTTTATATAGGTGTCGCAGGTGCATTGTATTTTGCAGTGTTTCTTGGGGCGATAGAAGTAACAGAATCATTTGATATAATGACAATCTCATTCCCAGTTTTATTTATGATAATTATTGGTGGGCTTGGTTCGATGTTAGGATCGTTTCTTGGAGCTGCTTTTATCGTCACCCTACCAATTGGCTTAAAGTTTGTTATGGTAGACATGGTAGGTATGTCTGCAGTGACAGCCAAACACTTTGAGATAACAATCTGGGGATTGTTAATGATTATTTTTCTAATTGTAGAGCCTCACGGCCTTGCAAGACTTTGGTCCATCGCAAAAGAAAAGTTAAGAAGATGGCCTTTCCCCTACTAAATTTTATTTAGTAGATTTTTTGTTAATTTTATCTCTAAGGGAGGATCTAATGAGAATAAAACAACTTCTAATGGGAATAGTAGCTTCTGTTATAGCTGTTTCTAGTTATGTAGAAATTGCGGTTGCAGATCTAAAATTTCCAATGTTGGTTTACCGAACAGGAGCGTATGCGCCTAATGGTATTCCTAACGCTGATGGTTTTGTAGATTACTACAAAATGATCAATGCCAGAGACGGTGGTATTGGTGGTGAGAAAATATTACACCCTGAGTGTGAAACTGGTTACAAGACACAAGTTGGTGTTGAGTGTTATGAAAAAAACAAACAAGACGCTATGGTTTTCCAACCAATGTCTACTGGTATTACTTACCAGTTGATTCCAAAAGCAACAGCTGATGGTGTAACTGTATATTCAACAGGATATGGAAGAACATCTGCAGCTAACGGAAAGGTTTTTAAGTGGATATTTAATGCACCTGTTACTTATTGGGACGGCGCGTCTATTGCCATAAGACATATCCTAAAAAACAATTTTGGTAATATCAGGGGCAAGAAAATTGCGCTTGTTTACCATAACTCAGCATATGGAAAAGAACCAATAAGAACTCTTCAGACTTTAAGTAAGAAACATGGTTTTAAGTTAATGTTGTTGCCTGTTGACCATCCAGGACAAGAGCAAAAAGCCACTTGGTTAAAAATCCGTAAAGCTCGTCCTGATAACATACTTATGTGGGGTTGGGGAGTTATGAACCAGGTCGCAGTAAAGTCTGCCGCATCTATCAAATTTCCAATGGATAAGTTTATTGGTATCTGGTGGTCAGGTTCTGAGAATGATGTTTTACCAGCTGGAGAAGGTGCACATGGATATAAATCTCTGACATTTAATGCTCCTGGTACTAATTATCAAGTTCATAAGGATATTAAGAAATATGTTCATGATAAAGGTGAAGCATCCGGTGACGGCTCACATTTTGGAACAGTTCTATATAATAGAGGCTTATTCCAAGCCATGGTTCAAGTAGAAGCTGCTGTGGTTGCACAAAGAATTCATGGTACATCAAAAATTACTCCTGCCATGTATAGGGATGGTTTTGAAAATGTAAACTTAACTGCCGAAAGGTTAGAAGAGTTAGGTTTCAAAGACTTTGCTCCTCCTTTCCAGATTTCATGTGAAAATCATGGTGGTAGTGGACTTGCTGCAGTTCAACAATGGGATGCAAAAGCCAAAAAATGGAATATGATTACTGAGTATATGTATGGTGATGCTGATGTGGTTCAAAAATTAATCGCAGAAGATTCAACAAAATATGCGGCTGAGCAAAAAATTGCTGAGCGTTGTAACTAAAAATATTGAGAGCCTAATAAATTAGGCTCTCTTTAACTATAGGATTAATAATATGGATGACATTAAAATGGCTAAAAATGAAACCAGCTCTACTGAAGATATATTAATCGTTAATAATATTGAGGTAGTCTATAGCCACGTTATTTTAGTGTTAAAAGGCGTTAGCCTTAAAGTTAAAAAAGGTGGAATAACTGCTTTGCTTGGTGGTAACGGTGCAGGTAAAAGTACAACCTTAAAATCAATCTCAAATTTACTAGCTTCAGAAAGAGGAGAAGTTACAAAAGGATCTGTAACTTTTAGTGATGAGTATATACATGACCTTGATCCTGCCCAATTAGTTAAGAAGGGCGTAATTCAAGTTATGGAAGGAAGACATTGTTTTGAGCATTTAACTGTTGAAGAAAATCTTTTGACTGGTGCCTACACTAGAAGTAACTCTAGGGAAGTAAAAGATGATTTGGAAAGAGTTTACAATTACTTTCCAAGACTTCGTGAAAGAAGAACATCTTTAGCTGGGTATACCTCTGGAGGCGAACAACAAATGATTGCCATTGGAAGAGCATTAATGGCTCATCCAACCATGATATTACTTGATGAGCCGTCAATGGGACTTGCCCCTCAATTAGTAAAACAAATATTTGAGATAGTTGCAGAAATAAATAGAAAGGAGGGTGTCACAATCCTTCTAGCTGAACAGAATACAAACATAGCTCTTCAATATTCAGAATATGCATATATACTTGAAAACGGTCGAGTGGTGATGGAAGGATCTGCTGAATCAATGAGAGATAATGAAGACGTCAAAGAATTCTATCTTGGTATTTCTGGAGAAGGAAGACAATCTTTTAAAGATGTAAAACAATACAGACGCAGAAAAAGATGGTTGTAAAAATAAATGAAGAAGTTCGAATTTTTTGATGACTTAGAATTACGTTCTACTGAACAAAGAAACGAAGATCATCTAAAACAACTAACTCGACTTATCCAAGAAGCAAAAAAAAATAAAAACCAATTATCAAGACTTAACAAAGAAGTTAAAGATTTAAGTGATTTAGAATTAATACCTGTCTTAAGAAAATCTGATTTAATCGAAAAACAAAGTAAATCTCTTCCTTTCGCTGAATTAAATGTAAGTGAAATAATAAAATTTAAGCATATATATAGATCACCAGGGCCAATTTATGATTTAGACGGTCATGCTAATAATTGGTGGCGTTTTGCAAGAGCACTTCACGCAGCAGGTTTCAGGCATGGTGATATAGTACAAAATTGTTTTTCTTATCATTTTACGCCGGCAGGAGCTATGTTCGAAGAAGCTGCTAAGATTCTTAAATGTACCGTTTTTCCTGCTGGAGGAGAAAATTCAGATTTACAATTAGAGGTTATGAGAGATATCGGAACAACCGCCTATGTAGGCGTTCCTGATTTTTTGAAAATCATATTAGAAAAAGCTGACGAAAACAAAATTTTACTTCCAAATCTTAAAAAAGCAATGGTAACAGGTGGTCCCCTTTTTCCTGCTGTTGCACAAAATTTTAAAGAACGTAATATTCAAACCAGACAGTGTTATGGTACTGCCGACCTAGGGTTAGTTGCTTATGAGGGTGCAGAAAATGATGGAATGATAATTGATGAAGATGTTATTTTAGAAATAGTTAAACCTGGAACGGGGAAGCAAGTTAAAGATGGGGAAGTTGGCGAGGTTGTAGTAACTGTTCTTAATAATTACGAATTACCTATTATTAGATTTGCTACTGGTGATCTTTCAGCATTCATGGAAGGTAAAAGCATAACAGGTAGGACAAACAAAAGAATTAAAGGTTGGATGGGCAGAGCTGACCAGACAACAAAAGTAAGGGGAATGTTTGTACAACCTTCTCAAATAAATAAAATTTTAGAAAATCTTAAAATTAATGATAATGCTAGAATGATTATTTCTAGGTCAAATGACAGGGATGAGCTTCTGCTTAAGGTAGAATCAAAACTTACTGATATTAATGAAATAGATGCCATTCAAAAAAGAATTTCAGAAGAAATAAAAAGTGTCATTAATTTACGAGGAGAGACAAAAATTGTTACGGTAAATAGTTTACCAAATGATGGAAAAGTGATAGATGATATTAGAGATTTTGGAGATTAAATAATGAAACTTGAAAATGTTAAAGCCGTTATTACGGGTGCTGGCAGTGGTCTTGGAGAAGGAACAGCAAGGTACTTAAGTGAAAGAGGTGCAGAACTTTTATTAATTGACCTCAATGAGGAAGGGCTTAAGAAAGTAGCTAATGACTTAGGTGCTAATTATTTTGTAGGTGATGTATCTAATGAAATCGAAATGACAAAAGCGGTTAAGGATTTTGAAGGTGTAAATTGCCTAGTAAATTGTGCTGGAATTGCAGTTGGAGCAAAAGTTGTTTCTAGTAGAGGTATGCATAGTTTAAATTTATTTGAAAAAGTCCTTAATGTTAATTTGATAGGAAGCTTCAACATGCTTCGTTTGTGTGCCGATAAAATGCAATCTAATGATCCAGACCACGAAGGAGAAAAGGGAGTTATAATAAACACAGCATCTGTTGCAGCTTATGATGGCCAAATAGGTCAAGCTGCCTATTCCGCTTCTAAGGGTGGTATAGTGGGAATGACATTGCCAATCGCAAGAGAATTGGCTGCACATGGAATAAGGGTGAATACGATTGCTCCAGGCTTGTTTTCCACTCCAATGTTATCAGGCATGAGCGAGGAAGTTCAAAAAAGTTTAATAGCAACGACTATTTTCCCAAAACGCCTTGGAACGTCTTTAGAGTATGCCATGTTAGTAGAGAGCATTTTAACAAACGTTTTATTAAATGGGGAAACAATCAGACTTGATGGATCAGTTAGATTAGCTCCTAGATAATAATTTTGGTATTATTCTATAATGAAAATAACTCCAAAATATTTTGAAGATTTTAATGTAGGGTATACCTTTGAAACTGAACCTACTCTAATCTCTAAAAATGAAATTATAGATTTTGCTTCAAAATACGATCCACAACTTTTTCATCTTGATGAGGAAAAAGCAAAAAAAGGTCCGTTTGGTCAATTAACCTCAAGTGGGTTCATGACGCTTGGCAAATCTTTTACTCAAATATTTCTGACAGGAATTTTTGATGGAACAAGTATGGGCGCTTGGGGAATAGATGAGTTACGGTGGACAAAACCTGTTTGTCCTGGTGATCTTTTAAAAACTAAAGTAGAAGTCCTAGAAACCAAAAGGTCTTCTAAAAATCCAAAGAAAGGTACTGTAAGATTAAAACATAC
>Ga0181592_10005090_pt1 | contig 10806 bp, 10 predicted proteins | sample 071ome_20_FD_133755 | JGI IMG/M metagenome (GOLD analysis project Ga0181592, IMG submission 133755) | Coastal salt marsh microbial communities from the Groves Creek Marsh, Skidaway Island, Georgia - 071412BT metaG (megahit assembly) | ecosystem: Environmental > Aquatic > Marine > Intertidal...
GCACATCGATTCGTCGTTCCGCACGCTGCCGTCGAAGGCATCGGTGCTGTACGCGCTGGAAATGCCGGCGGACGGCGGCGACACGATGTTCGCCGACACCACGCTGGCCTACGATTCGCTGTCGGAAGACCGCAAACGCGCAGTGGAAAAGATGGTGATCGTGCACGATTTCGAGGAAACCCGCCGGCGGCACAACCTGCCGCCCCGGCCGCCCGAAGTGCAGGCGGCCACCCCACCGGCGCGCCACCCGCTGGTGACCGAGCGCAAAAACGGACGCCGGGCGCTTTTCATCGGCTCCCACGCCGCGGGGATCGAGGGCATGACGTACGAGGACGCCCGCGCCCTGATCGACGAGCTGGAAGAAATCTGCGTCCGGCCGGAATACACCTATCGCCACCAATGGCAGGACGGAGACATGGTGATGTTCGACAATATCTGCATGATGCACCAGGCCATGCCCTACGATCTGAAAAATTCACGCCGGCTGCTGCATCGGACGACGGTCGCGGGCGACGCTCCGCTGGCCGGCGTCAACGGACCGATCGCATGACCGGAAACGCGTCCTACACCGAACGACTGGTGGCTTTGGCGACGCCCTACTGGGAAACCGAAGCCGAACTGACCCGCCGCTTCTTCGCCTCCAAACCGTCGAAAGAGGTCTGGGTCCACTATCTGAAGGCGGCCGTTTACAAGGAACTGAACCCCGTGATCGGATACGGCCCGACCGACGGGTTCGCCTGCGGCCTGCACATGGAGTTCGCACGGCTGGTCGACGGTTTCGAGGCCGTGGACGACGGGATGGACCGGCGTGGTTTCCACCACCGCCTCGAACAGATGATCGAGGAGTTCATGCATTACACCGTGCTGGCGGAAGTGCTCGAAGACCTGCTCGGCCGGCCACTGCAGCGTGGCGATGCGCAGCAGCTGCCGGCGGACGACAAGCTGAACAAGCTGCGCCACCGATACGTCAATGCCGACAATGCCGCCGTCCGCGCCGTGATGGAGCTGACCGAAGGGGGCGGAACCGCAACGTTCCGCGAAGGCGCCAAGCTGACCGGCGGCGATTTCGAAACCAAACTGGCCGCCGCGTTCAAGGTGATCGCCGACGACGAAGACGGGCATGTCGATCACGCGGCGGCGGATCTTCAGGGCGTCATTGAAACCGACGCCGATTTCGAAGCCGCGAAAACGGCGCTGCTCGAAGTCTCGATGCAGCGTCTGCATATGCGGAACGAAATGTTCTCGGACGTGATGTCGGCGGACGAGCTGAACGGCTATCTGACCGAGCGGGGCGGCACGCCCATCGCGATCTAGCCAATCGTCGTCAGCGCAAATTCCTTCGTCAGCCGGGCGCAGATTTCCGGCTCCTGGATTTGCAGAAAATGCCCGGTACCGGGGACGCATTCGTAGGCCCAGCCGCATTCGTCGCGAAGCGCGCGGCAGGCATGGCCGGGCGCGGACGGTATGTCGCCGTCGGGATCGCTGGCGATCAACAGCACCGGCATGGGAAATTCATCCGACCGCGGCCAGATATTCATCGCAGCGTTCTGCCGGTAAACCTCGGATTCCCGCGCCGGTTTGCAGACCAGGCGCCATTTCCCGGTCGCTTCTTCAAGCCGCAACACCGCACGCGCCATCAGGTCGTAGGCGCCATCTCCCCAGCCCGACAGCATGCGGGATCCGGCATACGCGGCAGCCAGTTCCGACGGATCGTCGAACGTGTCGGGCCGGCCTGCGCTCCACCGCCACAGCACGCGTTCCTCCGTATACATCATGCCATATAGCGGATGATCCTGCGGCGGCACCATCGGCGGATCGAACACGATCAGCCCGTCGAGCCGGCGGTTGCCGTCGAGAGCATATTTCAGATTGGTCCGCGCCGACATCGAATGAAAGACGCCGATCTGGGGTTTGGGACCGAACTCCTCGTCGATTGCATGGTACACCGCTGACATATCCGCCATAAATCGCTCGTAGCCGTGATCGCCGTCATGCACGGGATTGATGCCGCAATTGCGGAAATCGAATACCACGACCTCGAAATCGGGCAACAGGCGCTCCCAATAGGGAAAATATCCGTCGATCGCGCAGCCGTTTCCGTGGCTCAGGATGAGGCGGGGCGCTGACAAATTCCCGTACTGGCGGAGGAGGATGACCGCACCGTCGTTCATGACGGCGTCGTGCCGTGAGCAGGGACCGGGAACGGAGAGAAAAACCATGCGTCGTTGTAGAACAAACGCCGGCGGCTGGAAATCCGGACGAGGTGACATCGCCCCCGATTCGATAGTAAGTAGGCGTGAATCTTTCTGAGAGTTCTGGATGGCTGCCGCACGTTTTTCTATGGGCCGGATTTTCAAGATCCTGTTGTGGTGTCTTATCATCGGCGTCGTTCTGTCGGCGCTGGGGGTCACGGCGGGCGATTTCTGGAACAGTCTGTGGCGCGCCGCCAACCGTGTCTACGAATGGGGCGTTTCGGCGTTCGGCTAGGCCTGGGACTACATACTGATCGGCGCCGCCGTCGTTATCCCGATACTGGTCGTCCGGTATCTGTGGGGTGTCGCCCGGACCCGCTAGCCGGATGACGAAAAACCCTTAACCCGGGGCAAAAATCGGGTAAGTTCCGCCGCCATGGACATTCAGAACTATATCGCCCGCGCCCAGCTGTCGCTGTCGTCGGAAACCGCAAGCGACAATCCGGACCTGCACCGCGCCGAGGTGCCGGAGGCATGCGATCATTTCAAACGCACGCTCCGTGGCCGCACGCATGCGATGGACTTTCATTTCAGCTGCCCGGTGGGCGAAGGACCGCCCCGGATCGAGGACACCGTCCGGTATCTGGGCGCCGTGGCCGCCGAATACGAGGAATGCGACGACGTACTGGAATGGGCGGACGAATACGGCTTCGATCCGGGACATCTGGACACGCGGAATGCGTTCGATGCTCTGGCACGGCTTACCCGCGATTTGTGGCGGCTGGTCGGCGATCCGATGTACGATGAACTGCATCAGGGCATCGCCATCGAACAGGCCGTCGATATGGCCTGGGGCGGCTTCGAAATCAGTCGCAACTGAAACCGGCGCCCGTCATTTTCCGGAATCTGGTTTCAGCCCATATCCCGATTTGACTGCCCGCAGCAGCGCAGCGGTGTGAAACATCTGCTGGTCCGGTACGTACAGATAATCGCGTCCCACCGGGCAGGCTCGGCGGGCGAGGCAGCCGCGGTCCCGGCAATTCGTCCCGGCTTCGCTTTCCACATGGGAGACGCAGGCTGGTGCATCGAAGCGGTCCGGCAGAAAGGCATCTGCCGGGCAGACTTTCAGACAGGGCCGCGCCACGCAGGTCTCGCACGGACTGGCCGCATCGTCGCGCGGGGGCAATTCCAAACAATCGGCAAACAGCAGCGCAGCGCGATAGACATGCCAGAGGCCGAACAGAGGGTGGATCAATATCCCCACCGGCGACCGGTTAACCGGCTCGGCACGCGCCGCCCAGTCCTGCAACGGGACAAAAGGCGGTCCGCTGTTCGGCAGCACCACATGGGCGCCGACGGCCCGGGCCGCATCGTCGATTATAGGACGAAGCCAGCTATCCAGCGGATTCCGGTGCGACAAATCCGCCTCGCGTTCGAAGACTCGCCACATGTCGGGGCCGGCATTGCCGATCAGCACGACGGTCCCGGCCTCGCCGCCATCAGGCAGATCGGGCACGCCATCCCCGGGTCCGGGATAAAAACCACCGCGAACGAAAAGGCCGCTGTCGCCCAGAATGCTGTTCAGCCGGTCGATCATTCGGGGGAGTTTGCGGCTCTCGCGCTGTTGACGCAAACGTTATTGGCAGCGAGCGGTCTTCGACCCATATCAGGCGGAAACAAGACCGACAGGAGCCGAATATGCAGACGATTGCAGCTTCAAACTTTTCCCGACGCCTCTTCGCCGCCTTTGCCGTCGCCTTCGGACTGATGACGGCCGGATTGCTCTCCGCCCCTGCCGCAAACGCCAAGATCTGGTTCGAAGGCGGCGTTTTCGGATCAGGCGCGGTGCGCGGTTACGACGTCGTCGCCTATTTCACCGAAGGCCGCCCGGTAGAAGGCGACCGGAAGTTCACCCATAGCTGGATGGGCACCGAATGGCGGTTCGCCAACGCCGAACATCGTGACCTGTTTGCCGCAAACCCGGAAAAATACGCGCCACAATACGGCGGGTGGTGCGCCTGGGCGGTGTCGCAGGGATACACCGCATCGGTCGACCCCGAAGCGTGGCGCATCGTCGACGGCAAGCTGTATCTGAACTATTCGAAATCGGTTCAAAGCCAGTGGAACGAGGACATCCCCGGGCACATCTCCAGAGGCGACCGCAACTGGCCCAGGATCAAGGACAAACTGGCCACGGAATAACCGCTGCCTCAAGGCGATGCGCTGACATATGGGCGGGAAATGCGCTAGGTTCCCGCCCATGCTGAAACGAACCATCCCGTCTTCCGGCGAAGAAATCGCCGCCATCGGCGTCGGCACCTGGCGCGGCTTCGACATCGGTTCCGGCACCGCCGAACGCGACAGCCGGCGCGCCGTCCTCGCAACCCTTCTGGATGCCGGTGCCTCGGTAGTCGACTCCTCGCCCATGTACGGACGCGCGGAAGGCGTCGCCGGCGACCTGCTGGCCGACCTCGGACGCCGGGACGACGCTTTCATCGCCACCAAGGTCTGGACCCGGGGACGGCGCGAGGGCATCGCCGAGATGGAGGATTCCTTCCGCCTGTTCCGCACCGACACGATCGACCTGATGCAGGTCCACAACCTGGTCGACTGGCGCACGCAGCTTGACACCATGCGCGGCTGGCAAGCCGAGGGCCGGTTCCGGTATCTCGGTTACACCCATTACCGCCAGCATGCGTTCGGCGACCTGATGGATGCCCTGCGCGCCGAACCGGTGGATTTCGTCCAGTTCTGCTATTCGATCGACGAACCGGATGCGGAGAACGAAATCTTACCGTTCTGCCGGGCGAACGGAATCGCAATCCTGATCAACCTGCCGTTCGGCGGGGGCGGTTTGCTGTCGCGACTGTCGCACCACCCGCTTCCCGGCCTGGCCGCCGAACTGGGTTGCGCCACCTGGGCGCAATACTGCGTGAAATACGTTATTTCGCACCCGGCGGTTACCTGCGTCATCCCCGGCACGTCGAACCCGGCGCATATGGCGGAGCTTCTGGCGGCAGGCGAAGGCATCCTGCCGGACGAAGCGACGCGAAGGGAAATGTCGGCCGCGTTCTAGCCCCCCCTTTACGCGCCGGTGCAAATCGGCGAATTTCAGAAAACAATCATTCACAATGTCTGCAACTGGAGGCAGCACCATGTCGGATACCGTCAAATATCTTCTCGAAGAGAAGGATATGCCCACCCACTGGTACAACATCATGGCGGACCTGCCGGAACCGATGGCACCGCCGCTGCATCCCGGCACGGGGGAACCGATCGGACCCGAGGATTTGGCGCCGCTGTTCCCGATGGAACTGATCAAGCAGGAGGTATCCACCGACCGCGAGATCGAAATTCCTGAAGAAGTGCGGGATATTTTTCGCCAGTGGCGTCCCACGCCGATGTTCCGGGCCCGCCGTCTGGAGAAGGCGCTCGATACGCCCGCGAAGATTTACTACAAGTACGAAGGTGTCAGCCCCGCTGGCAGCCATAAGCCCAACACCGCCATCGCACAGGCCTATTACAACAAGGCAGAAGGCATCACCAAGCTCGCCACCGAAACCGGCGCCGGCCAGTGGGGATCGTCGCTCGCCTTTGCGGGCGCACTGTTCGGCCTCGAAGTCGACGTCTACATGGTGAAGGTCTCGTTCCAGCAGAAACCGTATCGCAAGGCGCTGATGGAATCCTACGGCGCACGTTGCGTCGCCAGCCCGTCGGACGAAACCGAAGCCGGTCGCGCCATTTTGAAGGAATCCCCCGACTCCAACGGCAGCCTGGGCATCGCCATTTCCGAAGCGGTGGAAATCGCGGCGACGCGTGACGACACCAAATACGCGCTCGGCAGCGTCCTCAACCACGTTCTCATGCACCAGACCATCGTCGGGCAGGAATCCATGAAGCAGATGGAACTCGCCGACGATTACCCGGACGTGATTGTCGGCTGCACCGGCGGCGGATCGAATTTCGGCGGCATCGCGTTTCCGTATCTCGGCGAAAAGCTGCGGGGCGGCAAGGACCTGAAGATCGTCGCGGTCGAACCTGCCGCTTGTCCCACCCTGACGCGCGGCAAATATGCGTACGATTTCGGCGACACCGGTCACCTGACACCGCTGGTCAAAATGCACACCCTGGGATCGACCTTCATTCCGCCGGGCTTCCATTCCGGGGGCCTGCGCTATCACGGCATGGCGCCCCAGGTCAGCCACGTGCAGGATCTGGGCCTGATTACGTCGAAAGCGTATCACCAGACGGAATGTTTCGCCGCCGGCGTCCAGTTCGCGCGCGAGGAAGGCATCCTGCCGGCGCCGGAAGCCAACCACGCGGTTAAGGGCGCGATCGACGAGGCGCTGCGCTGCAAGGAAGAAGGCAGGTCGGAAACGATCCTGTTCAATCTGTGCGGCCACGGTCATTTCGACATGCAGGCCTATATGGATTACTTCTCCGGCAACCTGCAGGATCTCGACTATGACGAGGGCGAGCTCGCCATGGCGTTGGCGGGCCTGCCGTCGGTCGCGGCGGAATAGACCTCCGCTTTTCCAGCGACGGAAATTTGACGGTCGGCCCCTGCGCCGACCGTTATTTTTTGAACAACCTACGAAATACGGAAATCCGCCATGGGACAGTCCCATCTGAAAGATATCGCAACCATCATCGACGACCTTGAGGCGATGGGACGTCTCGTCCGTGTCAAATCCGAGGTCGATCTCAATTACGATCTGACGGGGATCGCAGCCGAATTCGAACGCGGCCGGCGTGCCGTGCTGTTCGAGAACGTGAAAGGCCAGAAAGCCCCCGTCCTGATCGGACTGTACTGGTCGCGCGAATTACTGGGTGCGCTGATGCGCACGCCGGAGCGGGAATTGCCCGGCCTCGTCTCCACGCACATAAAAAAATGGCAGATCGACCCGGTCGCGCCCATCGTCCTGAAAGACGGCCCGGTGCGCGAGGTAACGGAAAAGAAAGTCGACATCACAAAACTGCCTGTGCCGGTTCACGCCACCAAGGACGGCGGCGCCTTTTTCGATGCCGCCATGGTCATCACCAAGGACCCGGACACAGGCGTACGCAACGCGTCGATCCAGCGGTTTCAGGTGATCGACAAGGACACGCTCGCGGTCAATATCGACTCCGGCCGCCACCTTGAGCTCTATCTCGAGAAGGCGCGGGCCAAGGGCGAACACCTTGCTTTTACGCTCAACGTGGGCATCGGGCCGGGATTTCATTTCGCGGCTTCCGCCCCGGCCGAAGCCGCCCCGCCGGAGAAAGACGAGCTTGGCATTGCCAGCGAATTCCACGGCGAACCTGTGGAACTGGTCGCGTCCGATCTGTCCGACACCGAGATGGTCGCCCATGCGATGTGGAGCCTCGAATGCGAATTGCTGCACGACGAAGACCACCCCGAGGGCCCGTTCGCAGAGGTAACCGGCTGTTACGCCGCCCTGGCGCCGCGCGGGAAGGTGAAGGTCAAGCGCATCCATCGCCGCGAAAAGCCCGTAATGCACACCATCCTGCCGGGTACGGAAGTCCACAATTCGGTCGGCCTGCTGGGCGAAGCCAATGTTCTCAATCTGCTGCAGCTACAGGTGCCGGGCGTGAAAGACGTGTTCTTCACCCATGGCGGCTGCGGGTTTTACGGCGCAGTCGTGCAGATCGCACAGACCCGGGCGGGCTGGGCGAAACAGGCGATTCTCGCCGCTTTCGCCGCCTTCCCACCGCTGAAAACCGTCACCGTCGTCGATGACGACGTGAATATTTACGATCCGACCGACGTCGAATGGGCGATGACCACCCGGCTCGATCCCGACAAGGGCATCATGGTGTTTCGCGACATCTTCGGTCACGGCCTGAACCCGAGCTTCCCGGACTATCTGGGCAACAAGGTCGGCTACGACGCAACCCAGCCCTTCCCCCACCGTCCGGAATTCGAGCGCGCGTCGATGAAGAAGATGAGTCTCGACGGGCTGGACATCGTGACCCCCGAGATCACCTCCGCACCGCCGCAGAAACCTGCTTAGAGTGCCGCGACCGCTTCGGCAGGGCCGCGGCTACATGGCGGCCATGATCGGCCTTGTCCCCGCCAGCGGGTATCGCATTGCTTCGTGGCGGACAGCGCAATTGCCGACTATCGGATTAACGAAAGCGGATTAACGGACGTTCGTCCCGCCGGTTACCTGCGCCAGCGCCTTTTCCAGATTGCCGACCGTCCGATCAATATTGTGCAGCTTGTCGAGGCCGAACAGACCCACCCGAAAAGTGCGGAAATCCTCCGGCTCGTCGCACATCAGCGGCACGCCCGCAGCGGTCTGCAGACCTGCGGCGGCAAACTTGCTGCCGTTATGGATGTCCGGATCATCGGTGTAGCAGACCACCACGCCCGGCGCGCCGTATCCGTCCGCGGCCAGACTCTTGAAACCGTGAGACGCCATGAGCGCGCGCACTTTGTCGCCCAGTTCCTGCTGCTCGTCGCGCACTTTGTCGAACCCGTAGGCGTCGGTCTCGGTCATGGACTGGTGGAACTTTACGATCGCGTCGGTGGGCATGGTCGCGTGATAGGCATGCCCCCCGCCTTCATAGGCCTCCATGATCTGCAGCCATTTTTTCAAATCGGCGGCGAAGCTTGAGCTGGTCGTCTCTTCTATGCGCTTCCTGGCTTCCTCGCCCAGCATGACAAGGGCGCTGCAGGGCGACGCACTCCAACCTTTCTGAGGCGCACTGATGAGCACGTCGATACCGATGTCCGCCATGTCGACCCAGATCGTGCCAGACGCAATACAGTCGAGCACGAATAACCCGCCCACGGCGTGGGCCGCCTCCGCGACTTTACGCATGTAATCATCGGGCAGGATCATGCCGGCTGAAGTCTCCACATGGGGAGCGAACACGACATCGGGCTTTTCGGTTTCGATGGCAGCGACGACCTCGTCAATCGGCGCCGGCGCAAACGCGGCCTGGCTGCCGTCTTCGACTGCGCGGGCCTTCAGCACGATTTCTTCGGACGGAATGTTTCCGGCCTCGAATATCTGGGTCCAGCGGAAACTGAACCAGCCGTTACGGATAACGAGACATTTCTTCCCGGTCCCGAACTGGCGCGCGACCGCTTCCATGCCGTAGGTACCGCCACCTGGTACCAGCACGACCGAATGCGCGTTGTACACGCGTTTCAGGGTCGTCGAGATATCGTTCATGACGCCCTGAAAGGACTGGGACATATGGTTTAGAGAGCGGTCGGTGAAAACCACAGAATATTCGAGCAGCCCATCGGGATCGATATCGGTCAAGCCAGGCAAGTCAGCCTCCGGTCAGTAATTGCGGTTGTCGGATATCGGTTATGTAGCAGCTTTGCGACGAAAAGCTACTCGGCAGCCCGCTGTTCCGCGAAAAAACGGTTGTCGGGGCGCGGAAGCCCCAGATTTTCCCGCAATGTCTTACCTTCGTATTCGGTCCGGAACAGGCCCCGACGCTGAATTTCGGGAATCACCCGGTCGACCACGTCATCCAGCCCTTGGGGAAGGTAGGGGAACATGATCGTGAACCCGTCGCTACCGCGGGTTTCCAGCCATTCTTCCATTTCATCGGCGATGCTTTCGGGCGTGCCGACCATGGCGAGGCCTGAATAGCCGCCCAGCCTTTGCGCCAGCTGGCGCACGGTCAGACCTTCGCGCTCCGCCAGCAGTACCGCCCTGTCACGACCGGATTTCGTGGCGTTACTTTCCGGCATGTCGTCCGGCAGCGGCCCGTCGGGATCGAATTTGGACGCATCGACGCCAAGCGTGATCGACAGCGACGCGATGGCGCTTTCCTCGTGCACCAGGCTGTCGAGCTTGGCCCGCTTGGCTTTTGCCTCCTCGACGGTGTCGCCAACGATGACCATGCAGCCGGGCATGATTTTGAGATGATCCGGATTTCGGCCGAGTTTCTCCATGCGGCCTTTAACGTCGGCGTAGAACGCCTGGCCCGCTTCGAGATTGCTTTGCGCGGCGAAGACGGCCTCGGCCGTTTCGGCGGCAAGTTGACGGCCGGCATCCGATCCTCCCGCCTGGACGATAACGGGCCAGCCCTGAACGGGACGCGCGATATTCAACGGGCCCGCAACCTTGAAAAAATCGCCTTCGTGATTCAGCCGGTGCATCTTGTCGGGGTCCATGAAGAACCCGGTTTCCTGATTGCGGATGAAAGCGTCTTCCGCCCAGCTGTCCCACAGGCCGGTGACGACGTCGTAGAATTCCCGGGCGCGGCGGTAGCGTTCGGCATGCTCGAGATGATCTTCCTTGCCGAAATTCCTGGACGCATCGGGATTGGACGTCGTAACGATGTTCCAGCCAGCCCGGCCGCCGCTGATATGATCCAGCGATGCGAACCGGCGTGCGATGTGATAGGGCTCGTCATAAGTCGTCGATCCGGTTGCCATCAGGCCGAGACGGTCGGTCGCCTGGGACAGAGCGGACAACAGCGTGAACGGCTCGAACGAGGTCGGCGTCGTCGACCGGCGCAGGGCTTCCACGGGCATGTTCAGCACCGCCAGATGATCCGCCATGAAGAAACTGTCGAACCTGGCTTCTTCCAGGCGCTGGGCGAATTTTTTGATATGGCCGAAGTTGAAATTCGCGTCCGCGTA
>Ga0181592_10005092_pt1 | contig 10806 bp, 8 predicted proteins | sample 071ome_20_FD_133755 | JGI IMG/M metagenome (GOLD analysis project Ga0181592, IMG submission 133755) | Coastal salt marsh microbial communities from the Groves Creek Marsh, Skidaway Island, Georgia - 071412BT metaG (megahit assembly) | ecosystem: Environmental > Aquatic > Marine > Intertidal zone...
ATGCCCCGTTCGGCCACCTTGAACCGGCACATGAGGACGGCAAGGCAGATTCCGAAGAAGGTGCCGACCACGAAACCGACCAACGCCAACCGGAACGAGAACCAGGCCCCGGCCAACACCACACGCCAGATCTGACGATCGGATCCGCGCACTTCAGGGTCGGCGTAGCGCGAGAGCATCTCCCACACGTGTGGCATGGCTCGGTCGTTCGAACGTGGCAGAAGACTCCAACCGAAGATCTTGCCGCCCGCCTCGGGGCCGACGAGTTTGTAGACCTCCCAGGCGACCGCCACCAACAACAGTGACGTCACGAAGAGGGCGACCCGCCGGAAACGCTTCATTCAGCTCTTCGCCAGTACCTGTTCGGCGATAGCTGGGATGACCTTCTCGCCATACGCCTGCAGAGTTTCGTCCTTGGCGTCGTGCTGGAGGTAGATGGAGAACTGATCGACTCCGAGTTCGCGCAACCGCATGAGCCGGTCGATCTGGGTCTGCACCGGTCCGACGATGCAGAAGCGGTCGACGATCTCGTCGGGCACGAAGGTGGTGTGCGTGTTACCGGCCTGGCCGTGCTGGTTGTAGTCGTACCCCTGGCGACCTTTGATGTAGTCGGTCAGGGCCTTCGGAACCGGTGCGTTGTCGCCGTAGCGCTCGACGATGTCTGCCACATGGTTGCCCACCATGCCGCCGAACCATCGGCACTGCTCACGGGCGTGGGCGAGGTGGGCGTCCGATCCGTCGGTCACGTAGGCGGGTGCAGCCACACAGATCGTGACACTGTTCGGGTCTCGGCCAGCTGCCTCGGCCGCCGCCCGCACGGCGCCGATCGTCCATTCGATGATGCTCTCGTCGGCCAACTGCAAGATGAAACCGTCGCCGACTTCACCCGTGAGGGCGAGGGCCTTCGGACCGTAGGCGGCGACCCATACCTCGGCGCGCGACTTGCCAGCCCACGGAAGGCGCAGCGACGACCCCTTGTAGTCGACCGACCGGCCATTCACGAGTTCGCGGATCACGTGGATGCTGTCGCGCAGTGTGGCAAGTGTGGTGGGCTTGCCGTTGGTCACGCGAACCGCCGAGTCGCCACGACCGATTCCGATGACGGTGCGATTGCCGAACATTTCGTTGAGAGTGGCGAAGGCACTCGCCGTCACCGTCCAGTCGCGTGTCGCCGGATTGGTGACCATCGGACCCACGATCACGTTGCGGGTCTCGTTCAGGATCTGGGTGTAGATCGGGAACGGCTCTTCCCACAGGATGTGGCTGTCGAAGGTCCACACATGGCTGAACCCGAACGTCTCGGCCCGTTTGGCCAGATCGACCACCCGCGACGCCGGTGGTGTGGTTTGAAGTACGACTCCGATGTCCATGTCAGCGGTTCTGCGGGAATCCGAGGTCGACCTTGCTCGTGCGCGGATCGGGCCAGCGCGACGTGACGACCTTGCTGCGGGTGAAGAAATTGATCCCTTCGGGACCGTACATGTGCTGGTCGCCGAAGAGCGACGCCTTCCAGCCACCGAAGGAGTAGTACGACACTGGAACGGGAATCGGAACGTTGATACCCACCATGCCGACGTTCACGTCGAACTGGAACTGGCGAGCCACACCACCATCACGGGTGAAGATGGCCGTTCCGTTGCCATAGAGGTTGTCGTTGATCAGCTGCAAACCCTCTTCGTAACTCGACACCCGAACAATCGAGAGAACCGGTCCGAAGATCTCGTCGTCGTAGCACTTCATACCGGGCTTCACGTTGTCGATGAGGCTCGGCTTCAAGAAGAAGCCATCCGACGGAGCGCCGTCACGTCCGTCGACGAGAACCGTGGCACCTTCACCGCTGGCCCCGGCCACGTAGCCGGCCACCTTGTCGCGGTGTTCGGCCGAGATGAGCGGACCCATTTCGGCATCGGGTTCGGTGCCCGGTCCGACCTTCACGTTCGGAATGCGGTCCTTCACCTTGGCGGCCAGTTCGTCGGCGATGGTGTCGACGGCCAACACGACCGAGATCGCCATACAACGCTCGCCAGCCGAGCCGTAGGCCGCGCTCACGAGAGCGTCGGCGGCCATGTCGAGATCGGCATCGGGCAGAACGAGCATGTGGTTCTTGGCACCACCGAGCGCCTGAACGCGCTTGCCGTTCTTGGTGCCGGTTTCGTAGATGTATTTGGCGATCGGTGTGGAACCGACGAAGCTCACCGCCGACACGTCGGGGTGCTCGAGGAGGCGATCGACCGCAACCTTGTCGCCATGCACGACGTTGAAACAGCCGTCGGGCAGTCCGGCTTGCTTCAGCAGTTCGGCGATGAACATCGACGCCGACGGATCCTTCTCGGACGGCTTCAACACGAAGGTGTTGCCGCACGCCAGAGCATTGGCGAACATCCACATCGGAACCATGGCCGGGAAGTTGAACGGTGTGATACCGGCCACCACGCCAAGCGGCTGACGAATGTTGTACACGTCGACGCCGGCCGACGCCTGCTCGCTGTAGCCACCCTTCAACAGGTTGGGCACACCGCAGGCGAACTCGATGTTCTCGAGCCCTCGTGCGACTTCACCCAGAGCATCCGAGAGAACCTTTCCGTGCTCTTTGGTGAGCAGGCTGGCGATCTCCTTGCGGTTGGCGGCCACCAACTCGCGCATGTGGAACATGATCTCGGCGCGACGCGACAGGTTGGTGGCTCGCCACGCGGGTAGCGCCGCCTTGGCCGTGGCGACCACGGTGTCGACTTCGGTCACGTCGGCGAATCCGACCTCACCTTGAACCTGTCCGGTCGCCGGGTCGAAAACCTTGCCGGAACGTCCGGACTTGCTGGCGACGGCTCGGCCGTCGATCCAATGATCGATGCGATACATGATTCCTCTTTCGTGACTAGACGAGGTACTGCGACAGGCCGCGCTTCACGTACTGACCGTGACCCTTGCGACCGATGTACTGATCGTTCTCGACGACCACGGCTCCACGTGACAACACGGTGTCGACCTTGCCGTCGATGACCCAACCCTCCCAGGCCGAGTGATCCATGTTCATGTGGTGCTTGTCGTTGATACCGATCTTGGTCTTGGTGTTGGGATCCCACACCACGACGTCGGCATCGGAACCCGGAGCGACGATGCCCTTCTTCGGGTACATGCCGAACATGCGCGCCGGCGTGGTGCAGCACGTCTCGACCCAACGCTCGAGCGACAGCTCTCCGTTGACGACGCCCTGATACAGCAACTCCATGCGGTGTTCGACGCTGCCGATGCCGTTCGGGATCTTCGAGAAGTCTCCGAGACCGAGCTCTTTTTGATCTTTCATACAGAACGGACAGTGGTCGGTAGACACGACCGCAAGTTCGTTCATGCGCAGGCCCTTCCAGAGGTCACCCTGGTGGCCGTGGCCCATCTGGCCGATGTAGTGCGGATCGTGATCGCGCGAACGCACCGGCGTGGAGCACACCCACTTCGCTCCTTCGAAACCTGGCTTACCGAGTGTCTCTTCGAGGGTGAGATAGAGGTATTGAGGGCAGGTCTCGGCGAAGACGTTGCGCCCGGCGTGGCGAGCGGCCGCCACTTCGTTCAGTGCGTCACCGGCCGACATGTGCACGATGTAGAGCGGTACGTTGCCGGCTACGTGCGACAAGACGATGGCTCGGTGCGTGGCCTCGGCTTCGAGTGGTGACGGACGCGTGTACGAGTGGTACTTGGGATCGGACTCGCCACGCGCCAGAGCCTGCTGCACGAGCACGTCGATGGCGATGCCGTTCTCGGCATGCATCATGATCATGGCTCCGCATTCGGCGGCGGTCTGCATGGCACGCAGGATCTGGCCGTCGTCGGAGTAGAAGACACCCGGGTAGGCCATGAACAACTTGAACGACGAGATGCCCTCGTGTTCGGTGAGGTACTTCATGGCCTTCAGCGACTGGTCGTCGACACCACCGATGATTTGGTGGAACGCGTAGTCGATCGCGCACTGGCCCTCGGCCTTGCGGTGCCATTCGGCCAGACCGTCGAACACGTTCTCGCCGTAGCGCTGCACGGCCATGTCGACGATGGTGGTGACACCACCCCAGGCCGCGGCACGCGATCCGGTCTCGAAGGTGTCGGACGCGAACGTGCCTCCGAACGGCAGTTCCATGTGCGTGTGCACGTCGACACCGCCAGGGATGACGTACTTGCCGGCGGCGTCGATCACCTTGTCGCAACCTTGCTCGGCACCGGCGAAGAAGCCGTGCGCACCGAGAGCAGTCACGGTTTCGCCGTCGATCAGGACGTCGTTGTCGTGTACTCCGGTCGGCGAGATCACCTTGCCGTTCTTGATGAGGATCTTGGCCATTCCCCTCCCCTTTCGTGGTGCGGATCCGCTTGTGTTTCTTCGTTTACGGTTCGACGAGTTCGTCGTAGGCATCGGGGCGACGATCGCGGTAGAAGGCCCACCGGTCGCGCACTTCTTGCAACTTCTTCATGTCGAGATCGCGCACGATGAGCTCGGCCTTGTACGGGTCGCCGACATCGCCCACGAACTTGCCTTCGGGATCGACGAAATAACTCTGCCCGTAGAAGTCGTTCTCACCGAGCGGCTCGATACCCACGCGGTTGATCGCTCCCACGTAATAGATATTGGCAACAGCGGCGGCCGGCTGCTCGACGCGCCAGATGTACTCGGAGAGTCCGCGGTGCGTGGCCGACGGGTTGAACACGATCTTGGCCCCGTTCAGTCCGAGTGCACGCCAACCTTCGGGGAAGTGGCGGTCGTAGCAGATGTACACGCCAACTTTGCCGACCGCGGTGTCGAACACCGGATAACCACCGTTGCCGGGCTTGAAGTAGAACTTTTCCCAGAAGCCCTTCACCTGCGGGATGTGCTGCTTGCGGTACTTGCCGAGATAGGTGCCGTCGGCGTCGATCACCGCCGCGGTGTTGTAGTAGATGCCCGGCTGCTCGATCTCGTACATCGGAAGCACGAGCACCATGCCGGTCTCTTTGGCAATGCTCTGGAAACGCTGAGTAGTGGGACCGTCGGGGATGTATTCGGTGTAGCCGTAGTACTCGGACTCCTGCACCTGGCAGAAGTACGGACCATAGAAGAGTTCCTGGAAGCACATCACTTGTGCACCCTGCTTGGCCGCTTCGTGCACGGCGGCTTCGTGCTTGTCGATCATCGCTTCTTTGGTGCCGGCCCAATCAGTCTGAAGTAGCGCGGCCCTGACGACGTCACGTTCCATGTCGTTCTCCCCCTCATCGAGCCGTTCGGCCCGAAACGATGACGCCAGAGTAATTGGCACACAGAACACGGGACAATGGCAATATTGTGCCAGGACAATCGTTCTCACATCGGAAAGACAACAACCCGCTCCGTCCATGATCGAACTCATCTGCCAACACGTCGACGACCGCAGCGCCCGGGGTATCGCCGCGACCATCGGACGACTGGTGTCGACCGGTGAGATGTCAGTCGGAGACCGGCTCCCCACCGTTCGACAGTTGTCGAGACGACTGGGCGTGTCGCCCACCACCGTCGGTGAGGCCTGGCGGACCCTGGCCGAGATCGGAGCGATCGTAACTCTCGGACGTAATGGGTCATACGTACGTCAGCCCACCGGTCCGGGCTCACCTCGCCGCTACCGACGACTGGTTGCCGACCCCGATGATCGCGGCCACTTCCGCATCGATCTCTCGACCGGCACACCCGACGCCGCCCTCTTGCCCGTTCTCGGTCCGGCCCTGGCGAACGTGAGCGGACGTTCGCTCACGAGCACATACCTCGACCATGCGGTACTTCCCGATCTGGAAAAAGCGCTGCGCGACTCGTGGCCCTTCGATCCCGAAGAACTCACCGTGGTCGACGGAGCTCTCGACGCCCTCGATCGCATCGCACAGGTCGTCGTGCGTCTCGGCGATCGCGTCGTGGTCGAACATCCCACGTTTCCGCCCTTGCTCGACCTGCTCGATCGACTCGGTGCCGTCGTGATCGGCGTACCGCTCGACGACGAGGGGATGCAGCTCGACGAACTCGAACGTGCCTTGGCCACGTCGCCGACCGCTCTCTTTCTGCAACCGCGCGCGCACAATCCGACCGGCGTCACGATGACGTCGTCACGTGCGCAAGAGATCGCCCGGTTGGTGGCGGCCAGCCCGAACGGCGATCAGATCGTCGTCGTGGAGGACGACCACTCAGGTGACATCGCTATCGGAGAGCCGGTGAGCATCGGACGGCATCTCCCACGTCGCACGGTTCACATCCGCAGTTTTTCGAAGAGTCACGGCCCCGACCTTCGACTTGCTGCTGTCGCCGGTACAGGAGAGGTGATCAGCGCAGCGAGCAACCGACGCATGCTCGGTCCGGGTTGGAGTAGCCGCATCCTGCAGGCCGTGCTCGTCGAACTTCTGGCCGACGACACCACACTGCGCGCGCTCGAACATGCGCGACACGAATACGCCGAACGACGACGACGGGTGGTCGAGATCCTGTCGTCATCGGGTGTCACCACCACCGGGTCCGACGGCATCAACCTCTGGGTTCACGTCATCGACGAACGAGCAGCACTGGTGAGCCTGGCCGCACAAGGAATCGGTGCAGCACCAGGCGAACCGTTCATGGTGGACGAGCATCCACCGGCTATGCGGCTCACCATCGGACTACTCGGTCCGTCGGCCGACCTCGACGGCACAGCCGAGATGATCGCGTCAGCAGCCTCCACGAGCGGCGAATCGCGACGCGGTCAGCGCTGATCGACGGCTCGTAAATCGACTCAGTACCCGCCACCGATCTTGGTGTGGTCCCACGACACAATGCGTTCGACGTCGATCTGGATACCGAGACGCTTGTTGGCCTGTGCTTCGAGGAACGGAAGGGCAGCATCGCTGATCGCCGCTTCACCGTTGTACTTCACACCCACGGCCTTACCGATGGACAGGATCGAGTCGTAGTCCTCGATGATGCGTCCGGTGCCCACGAGCTCGACACCCTTCAACTGGTCGTACGTGTCGCCGCTCTCGACAAGCCCGGTGATCTTCGGATCGCGTCGCAAGTTCAAAATCTTCTGACTCTTGCCGAAGGTCCAGAAGGTGACCTTGCCGTCCATCACCACGTACCACATGGCGACCAGATGTGGGTGCCCGGTCGGGCCGATGGTGGCGATGTTGAGGATGGTCTGCTCCTCCAGATACGCCGCCAGTTCGGCATCGGTCATGGTGATGGAAGCACGCTTGTTGGCCATGGATCGACCCTAGACCAGGGCCTATGGTGCGCTACCTTTGGCGACGTGGTTTCGTCCCCCAACCCCTCCACCACCCTCGATCCGATCGGCGCCGAACCCCGTCCGCTGTCCGAATGGCTGACCACGTTCCATCTGGCCTCGGTCGTACTCGACCCGTTCACCAATGAGAGTTCGTGGATCCTCGAGACCGCCGCTCGGGTTCTGCGCGGTTTCGCCGGCTCGGCTGTTCGCGTGAATTTCGTGGTCACAGCATCCGACGACGAAGCCCGCGCCTTTCTTGGACCGATGGCCAAAGAATTCCTGGTGTTCGCCGATCCCGATCGGGCATTCGTGCGCAGTCTGGGCTTGACGTCGCTCCCCGCCTTCGTCTTCCTTCGATCCGACGGAAGCGTGCCGGCGGCCGCCGAAGGTTGGGACGCCATGCAATGGCGAGCCGTTGCCAAATCGATTGCCGACACCACGTCGTGGTCGGTGCCGTCGATCCCCGCCCCTGGCGATCCGGTGTCGTTCCACGGCACCCCGGCCGTGGCCTGAGCCAGTTCTGATTCCCACCGTCCCGCGCACCGATCTCCCTATCGAAGAGGTCGTCGACGACGTGCGACGTGCGCTCGACGAACGTTCGTCATGTGTTCTCGTCGCGCCACCCGGTGCCGGCAAGTCCACTCTGTTGCCATTGAGGTTGCTCGATTCGTCGTGGCTCCACGATCGACGCATCGTGATGTTGGAGCCCCGTCGCCTCGCCGCGCGAGCGACCGCGCGACGTCTCTCGCAGTTGGTAGGCGACGAACCGGGCGGCCTCGTCGGCTATCAGACGCGCGACGAGCGTCGAATCGGTTCGTCGACGCGTCTCGAAGTCGTGACCGAGGGAATACTCACCCGTCGTCTGCAATCCGATCCTGAGCTACCAGGTGTCGGCCTCGTGATCTTCGACGAAGTACACGAACGCAATCTGCCCACCGACCTCGGATTGGCGTTGTGTCTCGACGCTCGGCGAACGCTGCGACCCGACCTACGCATCCTCGCCATGTCGGCGACCGCCGAGGCGCTTCCGCTCGCTCGACTGCTCGGCGACGCGCCTGTCGTCGAGAGTGCCGGACGGCAGTTCCCGGTCGACGTTCGCTGGGCGCCTCCCGCCAAACAACAACGCCTCGACGACGCCGTCTCGTCCACGATCGTGCGCGCTCTACGCGAGTGCGACGGCGACGTTCTGGTGTTCCTTCCCGGAATCGGCGAGATCAGGCGTGTCGAATCGATGTTGTCGACATCTGGTGTACTCGGTGACGTCGACGTGTATCCGCTTGCCGGTGCATTGTCAGTGAGCGATCAGGATCTCGCACTCACAGCATCGCCACCCGGACGACGTCGCGTGGTGCTGTCGACCGACATCGCCGAGACGAGTTTGACCGTCGACGGAGTCTCGGTGGTGGTCGACGCCGGAGAAGCGAGGGTGCCACGTCACGATCCGCGCACGGGGATGACACGCCTCACCACGATCCCTACGTCGCGTGCTTCAGCCGATCAACGAGCGGGACGTGCCGGACGACTCGGACCCGGTGTTGCGTACCGATGCTGGAGCAAACTCGAACACGGCACCCGTCGCGCTCATCTCGCCGCTGAGATCGAGTCGGTCGACCTGTGCGGTTTCGTACTCGAGACCACGGCGTGGGGAACCCCGCTCGACCAACTCGACTTCGTCGACTCCCCACCGACGGCGGCGTTGCAGAACGCGCGTGACGTGTTGACCATGCTCGGCGCTCTCGATGTGGACGCACGACTCACCGACACTGGTCGCCGCATGCTCACCGTCCCGGTGCACCCGCGCCTCGCCCACATGATCACGGCCTGCGAGCCGGCCGACCGAGGTTTGGCGTGTGCCGTCGCCGCCTTACTCGACGATCGCGACGTGATGCGCGGACGTCCCGACGATGTCCCCGTCGACGTGTCGTTGCGTCTTCAGATCGTGTCGGGTCTGGTTTCCGACGATCGTGCCGATCGAGGGGCTGTCGCTAGATGGCGAGATCGCACGCGTGACCTGGCACGCCGAGTCGGAGCCGATCTCGACTGGTCGACCATCGAGCCCGACCATGCGGGTCGGGTATTACTGCTCGCCCACCCCGATCGGTTGGCCGTTCGTCGCCAGCCCGGCCAGTTCCAGATGCGCAACGGCAACGCCGCCTGGTGTCGTCCCACCGACTCGTTGGCCGGTGAAGCTTTCGTGGTGGCGGCCGACCTCGACGGTGACCGCAAGAACGCGCGGATCCGCTTGGCCGCCGCCGTCGACGAGTCGACCATCGGTCGCGTTCTCGCCGACCAAGTCGTCGTCGAATCGAACGTCGTGTGGGACAAGGAGAAGCGCGACATCGTCGAACGAGTCACGCGACGGCTCGATCGCATGACATTGTCCGACAACAGACGTCGACCCGCTCCCTCGGCCGAGGTCCAACGAGCGTTGTGTGATCGGATCATCTCAACACGTCTCACTGATCTGCCGTGGACCCCGTCCTCGACCGAACTGCGCAGTCGGGTGGCGTTCCTGAGACGCGAGATCGGGGAACCGTGGCCCGACTGGAGCGACAAGTCGCTCGTCTCATCGGCCAGTGAATGGCTCGAACCGTACCTGGCCGGGATGACGTCGATGAGCGACGTGGCCACGCTCGACGTCGCCACGCTTCTTCGTTCGCAACTGCCATGGCCCGAAGGTTCACAGCTCGACGAACTCGCGCCCACTCGTCTCGAACTCGTGAGCGGCCGGTCGATCGTCATCGACTATTCGAGTGGCGTCGCAGAGGGCACCGCTCCTGTCGTTCCGATTCGCGTGCAGGACCTGTTCGGTACGCGCGAGCATCCGACCATCGGCGGAGGTCGCGTGAAACTCGTCCTGCAACTACTGTCTCCCGCCGACCGTCCCATCCAGATCACATCGGACCTACCGGGCTTCTGGTCCGGTTCGTGGGCCGACGTGAAAAAGGAAATGGCCGGCCGCTACCCCAAACACCAATGGCCCGACGATCCGGCGAACGCCGATCCGAAGAGATTGAAGGATCGATGATGATCGCCGCCGATATCGCCGGATTGTCGCTACCCATGGTTGCTCTGTGCGTCGTCCTCGCATTGATCGGCTCCACCATCCAAGGAACGCTCGGCTTCGGTCTCGGGATGCTCACCTCACCGATCTTCGCCATGATCGATCCGTCCTTCGTGCCGGCCGCACTGATGGTGGCGGTGCTTCCACTCACCGTCGGCGTAGCGGCGCGAGATCGCGCGCACATCGACTCGACTGGTTTCAAGTGGGCGCTGCTCGGCCGCTTCCCTGGTGTGTTCATCGGAGTGGTCGCCCTGCGGGCCATGAGCCACGACACCTTGGCCTATGCCGTGTCATCAGCCGTTCTGTTCGCCGTACTCGTGTCGATGATCACCGCACGACGCGGACAGGTGATCCCGACCAACTCGTCGACGCTCACCGGAGCCGGATTCGCGAGTGGTTTCATGGGCACGGTCACCGGAATCGGTGGTCCGCCCATCGCCCTCGTGTACAGCAGTGGCGAACCTGTCACCGTACGAGCGACGATCTCGGCCTTCTTCACCATCGGCGCTGCCATCA
>Ga0181592_10005093_pt1 | contig 10806 bp, 15 predicted proteins | sample 071ome_20_FD_133755 | JGI IMG/M metagenome (GOLD analysis project Ga0181592, IMG submission 133755) | Coastal salt marsh microbial communities from the Groves Creek Marsh, Skidaway Island, Georgia - 071412BT metaG (megahit assembly) | ecosystem: Environmental > Aquatic > Marine > Intertidal...
ACTAGAAATTCTTGGTATTATAGTATTTTTTCTAGATTCTTCTCTAAGATTAACAATAGAAGAAGATATTTTTCTAAGACTTGGTAATATGTTTGATAATTTTAACATATTTTTTTACACAGATATATTATTAAGAGGATAATTGGGGTTTTGATGAGTGGTCAAATTCACAAATGAATCTTGATAGGGTTTTGTTCTTACTGTGGTGTTACCAGGTTGTGATGGAATATCTCCTAATCTGAATCGTGGCGTTGGACTTTGTGATATTAAGGGTCTTCTTTCTGGAGATTCTGGTTGTTGAGTCTGTCCATTTTGATACTGTGGTATCTTTGTCTGTTGTGATGGTGGTATTGGTTTATTTTGTGGCGGTATTAGTTTATTTTGTGGTGGTATTAGTTCATTTTGTGTTGTTTTTTGTTGTTCAGACCCATTCAATAGATTTGGTTGTTTCATCATATCAACAGGAACTGCATCACCAGGTCTACCAGTTGTTAAAGAAGCAACAGTAGCATTAACAGACTCACCAGTTATTGAAGAAGGAACAGTAGCATTAACAGACTCACCAGTTGTTGAGGAAGCAACAGTAGCATTAACAGACTCACCAGTTGTTGAAGGATCGATTGGTGTTATCCTTCCAGATACTTCTGGAGTAAAAAATTCTCGTCCATATTCTCCAACATAATAACTATCATTTTCATCACCAAATGTAGTAGTTCGTGAATTTGGAGTAAAAATTTCTCGTCCATTTTCACCAACTATATATGGGGGTCCTCCTGTATAGGTACTCCCCGTATTAGCAACTGGTCCTCCAATCGCTCTAGATGGAAAAGATGGCAAAGATGCTGGTGGTACAACATTTGGAGGTGGTCCTTCAACTCCAAGTGCTGATGGTAAACTAACTAGTCCACCTATTGCCAAACCACCGAGAGTACTGGCAAGAATTGATCTTCTTACTCTTTTAAAAACAGAATCTCTATTTCTTCTGTTTTCTATTTTTGTGCCGTCTGCTTGATTAGTAACTAATGTATCACTTTGTCCAGATACGGTGCTACCTGTTACTGGATCTGATGTAACAGAATCTCTATTTTTTTCTTGTGTTTCTTTTCTATTTTTTCTTTCTAAAAATAAAAATAATTTGTTTATTTTGTCTATTATTTTATCAGAATCAGAGCTAAGTTTCTGAAGTTGTTTTGATGCATTAGTTTCAATAAAACTAATATTTTTTTCAATATTTTTTAATATGTTTTCTAATTCATTTTGATTTTTTGTTATTTGCTCTAGATCATTATCATTTAGAAAAGAATTTAAATTGTTTATAGTTGGTGTTACTATTTGTAATAATTTTTCAAAATTTTGTTTTGATTCTTCTCTTAGATTGTTATTATTATTAGACTCTATTTTCTCTAATTTTTCTTCTGTAACTTTTTTATCAAATTCTATTACCCGTGATAATATTTTTAATTCTGAAGACAAAGAATCAATTCTATCTGTTATTATTTGTGTAGATTGATTATTTGTATTATTTTCTTCTTCTGCCATTAACTTAGACTTTCTTGGTCTCTATTTCTTTTTTCTTCTTCTAGATAATTTAATAGCATATTAATGTACAAATCTTTTTCAAAAGGAATCAAATTTTCCAAATCATATATACTGTATTTGTGATGTTGAGCCATTGAGAAAATTGTATTGTAGTAATTTTCTAAATTAGTATGACTCAACGCCAAGTAAAAAAATCATTTAAAGAATTTAATTCTATAGTCCTTTCATTTCCAAGAGAATTTTTATATTTTATTGTATGGTGTAATTTTGGACAATTTTCAAAAAATGTTTGAACCTGTTCAAAAACTTTCACACTCAAATTTTCAAGAAAATCTTCTATTTCACTTGATGAATAATCTCTTAAATCATAAATTTCATCACCTTTGTAAATTTTATCTACACATCTTACAATAAGTTTAAATAATTGTTCATCTTTTTCGTTTAAAAATTCTTTATCTTCATATAGTTTTGTGGATGGGTATTTCATAATCATTCCAATGTCATCAGTAATTTTTATAACATTTTTTGTTTCTTTAGGAATATCTATTTTTATATCTTTTAATTTTATATCAAAATCATATATTTTTTCATCCTGATTATCTCTATACGAAACAGTTAAGATATCATCAACTGAAACTGCTCTTAATTGAAGAAATATATATTCTAAATCAAACAATGCTAAATCATCAATATTAAAATCTGGATCTAGGGAACAATTATTAACAATTTGTTTAACTGCAACTAAAATATCATTCGAATCGTCAGATTCTTTTGCCATTAAAAGAATCTTTTCTTCTTTTACTAAAAAAGGTCTAAAGTTTTTCTTCTTTTTTAGGGACGGCACTTCAATATTATGAATGGGGTGGTTTAATTTAGGTAACATTTTATCTCCGTTTTAAAAATTAAAAAAATCCAAATTCTTCAATTCTTTCTACATCAGAACCAACTATAGTAAAATCTTTAAAATTTAATACTATGGTCAATTCAAGAAGTCTTGTATCAGACCAAGATAGTGGTGTTTCCATTATATTAACTGGATATGTTTCAAACATATCAAATCTCAAAGTTCCAGTTTTCTCATCTTGTGCTATTTGATCATATAAATTTAACTGTACTGTAGAAGAATACTCGTCTCTAAATCTAGAATAATATGTTGGAAATGTGTTAAAATTTCCAGTTAGTTGGTCAGAACCACCAGTAGAATCAAAGACTGATCTTAACCAATTATGCCAAAAATGCCAAATAGTTCCTTTTTCGTCACAAGTAATAGTAAAAATAATTTCATTAAACTGAGATGTATATGCATATTTTTGCACTGGTCCAACACCATATCTTCTAATATTTGTTGTGTTTAGAGAAACTTGTGGTGTTCTTACATTATTAACCCTAAATGTCATCATTCTTGTTACATCAGTAGATATTATTTCTTCATTGCCTCCAATAATAAAACCTAATAAATTTGGTGGTGGTGATACAATTAAATCATAATTGTTTCTTTTTAAATACCCACTTTGTTTTATATGTGAACTAAAATCGTTTATATTAAAAGGCATTTATTTTTCCTTAGTATGGTGTCCAATTTGAACCCAGTCTTCTTCTATCACTAGTAAAGTTTCCTGTTGACATCTGTAAAATATTTATCCAATTTTCAAAATCTTTACCTGGGGGTATTTCTCTAATACCTTTAGCTCTAAAACTTATGTAATGTTTAATTGATCTTTTAAACATAGGACTTTTTGTTAAATTTTGTATAGCATTTACATTTATTTTTACATTTTGAGATTCGTTGTCTTGAAGTTCATTTAAAAATGCAGCTCTTTCTCCTGGACTAAGATAATGAAAGTTCAAACCATAAAAACCATTTTTTGCTGGACCTAAAAATAATATAATTGGTGTTGTATCCCAATGGTCTAATCTATTTCTAGTTTTTGGGTCATTGTAAGAAAAGGCATAAAGTTTTCCAGGAGAAAAAGCATTTGTTCCTTTTTGTGAAAATATATTCTTTAAAAAATTAAAATATTCACTTTGTGATAATTTTTTTGCTGATTTTTTTAGTATATCGAAAAAGTTCATTATTTAATTCCTAACTCTTTTTCTGTGAATATGTGAAAGGTCCATTTTCTATCTTCACAGAATTCTTTAGCTGCTTTCCACTTTGCTTCATTTACACCCCAATTTTTTACCTCAGATAAATATCTTTTGGTAATCTTTTCTTTTTTCTTTGGCGGTCTAGTTTGATTTGCTGGTTTCACTTCTATTAACACCGTTTCTTTCTTACCATTTCTATTTATCTTATTTACTATAAAATCAACAAAATAACGATGTATTCTATTATCGATAGGTGAACGATATGGTATGACTATTTCTTCAGAACCCCAAGATATTATACTTGGGTCTTCATCAAGTCTTATCATTAATTTCAATTCCCAACTTGAACGATAAATAATGTTAGTTGGATTTCCCATATACTTATCTGGATTTTTTGGTTTAAAAAAACCTTTATACTTGCTCATTTTGTATATAAATAAATGAAAGTATTTATAAAAATAAAATAGGAATAATATGCCATTATTTTACGAAGGATCATTACCAAACAATGTTCCTAAAAAACCAAAACCAGCTGTTGGAGAGGGAACTTTTTTTCCAAGAGATTTAGTTCAGTCTGGAAGAAATTTTTACATGGTATTTAAGTTTGTAAAGTATAACACAGGACAAGCAAGACCTAATGTTAATATAGTAAGTGACATAACTTCTCCTTTTGAAAGTCTTTCTGAATTTATTAAAGATTTAACTCCAAATATTAGTTTTTCTCTTGAAGATAATATTAAAAAACTTTTTGAACCAAGTGGAACTAATATAGCTATTACAATAGATCAACCAGATATTGTACTACCAATACCATCAAGATTAATTGATTTGAGTGTATTAAATTGGGAACAGCGGTCTGTTTTAGGAGATGTGGCAAGTATAGCACCAACTAGAAGTATAGAAAAAGCTATGGTCCTGAATGATATTCAGTCTGCACAATCAGGTGCAAGAGTTAATCCAGGATTGTATATGGTATTTAAACAGCCAAATTTTAAAGAATATACTTTTGCTTGGGACTTAGTAGCACATAATGAAGCAGAGACTGAAATAATTTCAGATATAGTTCATCAATTTAAATATGCAGCAGCTCCTGCACAACAAGGTCTAGTATACAATTATCCTTCTATAGTCCTTATGAAACTTTATCCAGCAGATTATTATACCTTTGTTATGAAACCAGCTGCTATTACTGCAGTATCAGCTGATTATACTGGTGCTGGACAACCAGCATTTAATAGAAATGGTGCTCCTGTGCATGTTAAATTGCAATTATCATTTAAAGAAATTCAGATATGGGAAAAGAATAGTTTTCCTAGAGGTTCAAGATAATGCCACAAGACAGATATTTTGATAAGTTTCCACAAATAACATATTCTAATACTTTTTGTGTTGATATAACTCGAAGAATAAAATTTACAGACATTGCTTACTTTAGTCCTTACATTTTCTATACTTATGATATTTCAGAAAATGAAAGACCAGATCAGTTTAGTTATAGATATTATGATGATCAATACAAGACATGGATATTATATCTATCAAATAAAATTGTAGATCCTTATTATGAATGGTATTTATCAGATGATGAGTTTAATTCTTTTCTTACCACAAAATATGGATCTGTTGTAGAATCCCAACAAAAGATTGATTACTATAGAAATGACTGGACAAATAGCGATCCATTAGAAACAAATGGGTATGAAGCACTTGCTTTTTCTTTGAAAAAATATTGGCATCCAGTATATGATGATTTTGGTAACATATTAGAGTATAAAAGAGTACCAAAAGATTGGAAGATAACAACAAATAAAATTGTTTCTTATGAAGTGAGTAATACTAATTTTACAGAAAATGAAATATGTGATATTGTATTTACAGCATCAAATACTGGTTCTGGACAAGTTATTTCTTCTTCTAATACAAGAGTATATTTAAAACATTTATCAGGAACACATTTAGAAAGTAATACTATTACTATTTCAGGTTCTAGTTATATATATGGTAGAGAGAGTGAAGTAAATACTATATTTACTTCTGCTACACTCGAATCTAACAACATAGCACCTGAAGAAGAAGTTTATTGGAGAGGTGTTACTCATTATGATGAAGAATTAGAAAAAAATGAATTTAATAAAACTATTAAAGTTCTAGATAGTAATTTTTCTACTAATGTTGTGGTTAATTTAGTTTCTTTAATGGAGGAAATTTAATAAATGAATCCTGGTCAAATTGGCGATATTACTTTTACCGCTGGTTCTTTAACTTTTTCAAAAGCAAGAATAGTAAGCTGTAATATTAAAGAATCTTTAGAATATCCTTTTGGAGCAATAGGAAATGTAATAGTAGTTGATCCAGATAATTCTATACAAAAGTTTAAGGGGTTCGGTGACGAACCATGTTCTTGTAAATGGACAGATCATAATGGAAAAACATATAATTTTAACTTTGTTGTTAATTACGTGAATAATATATCATCTGTCAAAGATAGTAAAATAGATAATACAACATCAATTAAACATGATACTTATGATTTTGAACTAGGTGGAGTGTATACAAAAAATTCACATAATAGTTTTACCTTCGGTTATAAAGATAAACCTCCTACATATGCACTTGATATTTTATATAAAAGACTTGGTGCAGGGATGGAAGTCAGAGTTACACCAGATCCAACATCACAAAATATAAACACTAAAAATTTCTCTGAAGCTCATCAATTGTTGTTAGCAAAATGTGCTAAAAAAAATGAAAAATCTCCTTTTAGAAGTTATGTTGATCGTGATTCTGGTAAAATTATTTTTACTACTTTTAGTAGAATGTTTAGAAACTTTTCTGGAGTCACGTATCAAAAAAATGTAAATTCTTCTGGTGATCCTAATGATAGTTATATTATAGATATACCAGAAGCATCAACACAGATGAGTCCACTAAATAAAAGACAACGAAAAAGTGTATCAACTTCAACTTATAATCCATATAATGGAAATCTTACTTTTGGTGAAAATGTTGAAGGTATTTTAAAAAATGCATTTTATAATCTTAGAGATCCTTTAAATAATAAACAATCACAAGATTCTATGTTAGAAAAGCAACCAAATAATAGTGATTATACGAATGGAAATTTTAATGCATTTAGAATAAAATGTTTTTCTAAGGGAGTAGATATAGGAAAAACTACAAATGTAGATGTTCCAGCAAATGAATCTAGTACTGGGAATCCTAATTTTGGAAGAAATTGTTTAGTTTATGCTATTGTTCATCAGTTAGAACCAAATATAGATATATCATATACTCAAGAAATTCATGGTATAAGAAAAGAGGAAACAGCATAGTGAGTGAATCTTTTTATTTAGCAAGAATAGTAGGAAGACCTACTGAAAATGACTCTAAAGAGGATCAAAAAACAGCCGCAGGGGGTATGAATTGTGGATTTTTAGTTAGGAGATTAGATCAAGATTGTAAAGATATTCCTAAAGAAAATCTGCTACGAGCGAAAGTTATAAATAATGTCCAATCGCCTGATCTTTTTGGTATAGGAACTTCTCCAATGTTACCTATAGGAACAACAGTATTGTGCTGTGATATAAGTGGAGTTCCTCATATATTAGGAACTTCGGGAATACCGTTTGGTACTGAAAATAGCAATGTTGGAAATACTAATCCTGATAGGGATGGACATCTTGGTAAACTAGCAGAAAATAGAAATCAAACTCAAAGATTAACAGGAGTTCCTGGAACTCCTCATCATGTAAGACTTGGTGGATCTCCATCAAATGTAGAAGATCCTAATCACGATACTTGTGATTATCCTGCAAAAACAATAACATATACGTAATTAATGAATTTAAAAAGGATTGTATTATGTCAGAACCAACAAAGCGGTATTATACTGTTGAAGAATTAATAAAAAAACATTTTGAGAAATTTACAAAAACTGGTGGTGGAAAAATACCAACCGTTGCAGGATCTTTAATAATAGACACAATATTAGGTGCATTGAAAGATGTAGATCCGCAAAGATTATCTAATATTTTTCCTAGATTTTATGATGAAGTTTCTAAAATTAATAATACTTTATCATCAATAGGAAGTCCTGGAAATAGTTCTGGAGCACCAGGAAATGATGGAGGTGGTCAAACTCCTACGAAAGGCGTAAAAGAAATAATTACAGATTCTCTTACTGGGGCATTAAATATTCTTGTTAAAGAATATGGTTATAGTGTTGTAATTACCTCTTTTACATTGCCTCTTTTTAATAATTTTGACGATTTATTAGAAGATTATAAAGAAATTGTTAAAAATGCTCTTTTAAGTTTATACATATCAGCACTATTATATGGTGAAGATAATATACCAACTTCTATTATTCCTGAAATTATTTTTGGCGATGCTATTCCACCTAATGTTGTTTCAGAGGTTCCAGATTTATATTCTCAAGTTTATTATACAAAAGATGAAGATCCATATCCAGGTTATGTTGAATTTGAAGGACCCGAAGGAGAAACTGTTTATACTATTAGAACTACAGATTATTTGCCCTTTGATAGTTTAGAGCAGGAGGTTTATTTTAATTCAGAAATTGGTTTAGCAACAGAATTATCTCCATACATAGTTTCATTGACATTAACAGTACCTATATTAAATGATCTTTTAGAAAAATTTTGTAATGAAATAGCAGATACATCTGAAGAAAAGGGAGTTGGTAAAAATTCAAAAAACCAATCAGATTTAGTTAGTATGTTGGGTCCTATTTTGGGTGGTGCTATAAATTCTGCAAAAACAAGCCATATACCAAATTCATTTTTAGATCAAACAAAAATGAATAAGTTGCTCAACTCTACAATAAAAGAACAAAATGTTTTAAAAAATGTTATAGAAAAACATGCAAATTTAGCATTAAAACTTGACAGTAAATCTAAAAATATGTCTATAAATTTAAATTTTACAAATTTTAGTATTCCAGAAATAGCAAATCAATTTTTAACACATTTAAATAGAATGCCAGGAAATACAAATATTTCTTTACCAGAAATAGATAAAAATATTCTTATATCTAAAATCGATGAATTAGATGATATTTTTAATAATCCTAATATAATAAAATTATTAAAGTTTTTAGAGAAAGTAACATAATGTCAGAAGATAAAAAAAAATATATTGACCGTACTCCATCAGCAGAAAAATTTAATGCTAGTACTAATCCAAGAAAATCTGAACCAAATAAGTTCTCTAGTCAAAGAATTGGACCATCCGGTGGATTAGAAGTTGATTATTGTAGTGCTGATGGAAATAGTGCACGATATGATTATTATACAAAAATAGATCCTACTGGTTCTATTGGAACAAAGGAATATGATCCCCCACCTTGGAACTCTTTGCGTGTTAAGTCTGAAGCTGGTGGTTTAAGAACGCAACAACAAACTTGTTGTAATACTACAGATAAAAATTCAGATGATAACACTTTAAGATGTAGAAAAGAAACTGTTGGAGGACAAAAAGGTGGGGAGGTGAGAGAAGAACTTTTCCTTGCTACGGGTGGAAATGATTACAACCTTTATGGGGGATCTACATCATCAGCAACCACAACAAGTTCCAAAAATAACAGAAATGAAATTACCAGTGGAAATATAAATAAAAAACATACAGGATCTGAATCAATCTCTGTAGAGGGAGATTATTTTCATTCTACTGGTGAATCAAGATATGATGTAGTAAAAAATGGTGAATATGCAATACATGTTCAAAATGGAACATTAGATGTTCTTTCTAAAAAAACAGTTAGAATTACTGGTGATGAAAGAGTAATTTTAACTTGTGGTAGTTCTTATATTTTATTGTTACCTAACAGAATAGAAATAGTTGCTGATAGAGTAGATATAAATCCATCTGCAAAAACAATAGATGTAGAAAATTTGTCGGGAGTTACTTAAATGACAGTAGAATATAGAGACAAAGATGAGTTTGTTATACTTATAGATGGCGAGTTAAAAACATTTGATAAATATGAAGATATACCAGAAGTTTTTGATAATGTTATTAAATTTCTTCCAGCATCTCCACCAGGACCACACACAGAAGAACAACACGAAGAAATACATAAATGGAATGATAAACTTCAAAAATTAATGGAAAGGGAGAGAAAAAATGCAAGACGTTTGCAGAGGTGATCTTGTAGATGAAGATGCGTTTCATTGTCAAATACCACGCAGATTAGAAAGATCTCCTGATGTGTTTGTAAATAGTATAGGTATTTCTAGGCAAGGTGATAATAATAATTCTCATAAGGGGCCTGTATGTCTACCACATCAAGCTCCAATTGCAACTGGTTCTCCTACTGTTTTTATAAATGACAAAGGTTGTGGAAGAATTGGAGATTCAGTATCTGGTTGTACTTCAGTAGCAACAGGTTCACCAAATGTATTCTGTGGACCATAAGGAAAAAAAAATAAATGGTAACTAGACCAACAAGAGCAGAATCTATTTCACCAAAAGAAAAACAAGGAGAATTTTTCTCTGACTTTTTAAATTCTTTTGCAAAGACTCCTATTGGAGAACAGCTTGGTCGTGTCACAAATGAGAAAGCAGTAAATCAATCACTTAGAAATCTTATTAAAACTAATGTTGGTGAAAGACTTTATCAACCTTTTATTGGATCAAATGTAAACGCATCTCTTTTTGATAATAACATAGAATACCAAATAAACAATTTGCAATTTTTTATAGAAACAACAATCAGAAATAATGAACCTAGAGTTAATTTAGTAAATGTTTTGATAGAATCTTCCTTGGATTTTAATACTAGTGAAACAAATGTTCCAATAAATGAAAATGAAATAATTATAACAATAGTTTATACTCTTATAAATAGTAATCAGGAAATAACTTTAACAATACCATTACTGAAAAGAGTTCGTTAAATGTCAAATAGTTCTTTATCAGTTTCATCATTAGATTTTGATACACTAAAACAAAATTTTAAAATTTATCTCCAAAATCAATCTGTCCTAAAAGACTATAATTTTGAAGGTTCAAATATTAATGTCTTACTTGATGTAATGACATATAATTCGCATTTAAATTCTTTCTACTTAAATATGGTTGCGTCTGAAATGTTTCTGGATTCTTCTCAGAAATATGATTCAGTTGCATCACATTCAAAAGAATTAAATTATCTTCCTA
>Ga0181592_10005101_pt1 | contig 10793 bp, 10 predicted proteins | sample 071ome_20_FD_133755 | JGI IMG/M metagenome (GOLD analysis project Ga0181592, IMG submission 133755) | Coastal salt marsh microbial communities from the Groves Creek Marsh, Skidaway Island, Georgia - 071412BT metaG (megahit assembly) | ecosystem: Environmental > Aquatic > Marine > Intertidal...
CCGGGAACAGGCCTTGCAGGTAATGCTCAGCCAGATTGCCGTGCAATTACCCCCGGATATAATGAAACTGGCGGTAAAGGTCAGCGAGAAATATGCCGATGCCTTTAATCACGCAGACTGGGATGCAGAAAATATGCAAAAAATTGCCCAGTGCGGGTCTGTTGAACATCCCTTTGCGCAGCTATAAAAACTGACAAGCGGAAATTGGCTGTTTTACGCCAAGTCAAACAAGATTATCTATTGACAGGGTAATCCTGCAGGCGCCACCCTCTTTTTTGAGGATGATATGTATGTCACTTGAAAATGAGGGGAAAAGATAATGGCGCCGATAAAAGCTCTGTTATTTGATGTTTTTGGAACAGTGGTAGATTGGCGCCGCTGTGTCAGCGCTGAAATCGGCGCTATGGCCAAAAAATATGGCATAGAAGTTGATGCCGCCGAAATGGCTGATGCCTGGCGGGCAGAATATCAGCCGGCAATGGAAGAAATCCGCGCCGAAAGACGCCCCTTTGATATTCTGGATATTTTGCATCGGGAAAATCTGGACCGTGTCCTTGCCCGATTTAACCTTGACCAGATCAGTACAGAAGACAGAGATGAGCTTAATCTTGCCTGGCATCGCTTGCAAGGCTGGCCAGATAGCGCAGAAGGGCTGAAAGCCCTGAAACGCCGCTTTATCCTTGCTACCCAGTCCAATGGAAATATCGCGCTAATAGTGAATATGGCAAAGGGGGCAGATTTGGCCTGGGATGTGGTATTGGGGGCTGAGGTAACCGGCTATTATAAACCGCGCCCCGAAGCCTATGACAGGGCCTGTGCTGCCCTTGGCCTGCCTAATGAGGCCTGTATGATGGTCGCTGCCCATAATGATGATTTATTTGCTGCACGCCAGCAGGGGATGCGTACCGCCTTTGTCTGAACGCCGGTTGAACATGGCCCTGGTCAGACAAAAGACCTTAGCCCTGAGGCAGACTGGGACTATGTCGCCGCAAGCTTTACCGATCTTGCCGCTCAATTAAAATGTTAAAAAGTTAATTTTACTGACTGTAATATATAATAAAAACTATATTATTATTGCAGCCTTGAAAAATTTGCTTGCCACTGACCTGCATTTGGCCTTTGCTAATATTATCTCATAAAGGCACAAAATAGGAGTGCAGGGATGATATCGGTATTTTTACAAAATCTTGCGGTTATTCTGGCTAGTCTGCTGGTTTTGGGTAATCACCGTGCAGATTACACGCTTTATATCGCGATTGCGGCGATTATTTTAACCAGTATTCGGCTGATATTTGTAAAGGGTTCAGGCAATCTGAAGATTTCATTATTTCTTGTTCAGGGTTTTATTTTTGCGTTTGCCATGTGGTATATCTTGTTCCCTGAGCGGTTTATCGACATTCTAAAAGCGTTTTAGGATAGCAGGATTTAAAGGCAGGTAAAGATGAGTTTATGGAAAGGTCAGGCATTTAATGTCAGCCATGCAGATGGAACAGGCACATCCAAAGGCGGTTTTGAAGGCGGTTTGCGCGCTTTTTTTGAATATCGTGATTTAGGGATTAAAGATGCCACAAAGGGCAAATTTGTTGCCCATGTAATCCGCGCGATACCTGGCCGTCATGCAGAACCCCAATGGCATACCCATGATCTGGATTTTCAGATGGTCTATATCCTGAAAGGCTGGGTGGTCTTTGAATATGAAGGCCAGGGCGAGATTACCTTGCGCGAAGGCTCGTCTGTCTTGCAACCGCCTGGCATCAAACATCGCGAGGTTACCCATAGCGATGATCTGGAATTAATCGAGATTTGCTCGCCTGCCAGTTTTGAAACAGAGCTGACAGACGCGCCGGCTACAGAGTAAAGCTGGCCGGGGCAAGGCTGCAGACCAGCAAGCCCGCCATCGTGAAATTGAATATTCGCAAATGCTGGCGGTTTTTTAATAGCTGGCCAAACAGGCTGCCTGCATAAGCCCATAACAGGGTTGAGGTGATGGTCACAAACGCAAAAATCAGCGTGATAAAAGATGTTGCGATAAACAGGTTTTCTGCCTGGCTGGCATAGGTTGTAACAGAAGAGATGATAACTATAACCGCCTTTGGATTGATGGTCTGAAACATCACGGCTTGTGTAAAGCTGATTGGGCTACCGCTCGCCTCTACCCCTTCCGGGGGTGCGGCTGTGGCAATTTTATAGGCAAGAAAAAGCAGAAATAATAAAGAAAACCATCTGGCCGCTTCCATGACATTCGGCAGCGCAGCAAACAGGCTGGCCAGCCCGAAGCAGGCCAGTAGCACCAGCAGTAAAAACCCTGTTGTTATCCCGAAAATATGAGGCAAGGTGCGGTTCAGACCAAAATTAGCCCCCGAAGCGGCCAGCATCAGATTATTTGGGCCAGGCGTAAAGGCCGCGATGGTGGCAAACAGGCTAAATCCAAGAATTGAGGCAATATCCATCGGCTTTTAAACGCTCACCCTTATATGGGACAGGGGCGCGCAAGCTTGCCTGAACACCACTCCCCTTTAAAATGCGAGACAAAAACTAACTGCTATAACGGACTTTTACAATACAGCTAATATTATGAGGCCATAAAAGGGTGCAAATTTCCTGTGCCAGCGTGGCCTTGGCAAGACTATCTGTTTGCAATCGATAGGCAGGTGCTGTGGCCGGCTTGTCTGGCTGGATATCCTGATCTGGTAAATCATGGGCAGTAATGCGCAGCTGATACGCGGCAAATAGCCTGGCAAAGCGTTTTTCCAGTCGGTTTTTTTGTTTTTCAGCTGCGGCAATATCGAGATAATCACCAAAGCTGACATAGATTTCAGCCCTTTGGTTCTCTCCTTCCGGCAGGACAGGCAGAGCCAAGCTGACCGGCAGGATAAGCGGCGTTGCCTGTTGCTGGGCAAGGCTTAATTCAGGAGCGCGTGGCACTGGCTTTTGTGGTGGGACGGCTTTCGGCTTCATATCTGCCATAGATAGTTGCGTGGCTGGCTTTGCTGCCGGGGCAGGGGTTGGTTTTTCACGGGCTGGCTTGGCTGGAGTGGAGAGGGCCGGAGAAGATTTAGCCGGTGAAGATTTAGCCGGTGAAGATTTAATGGGCGCTATCGTTTCTGTAATTTTGGGGTTTGTCGGCCGTTTAGGCGGCGCAACAGGGGCAGGGGCATTTTTTGCCGGCTTGGCAGAAGCGCGCGGCATATTGGCAGAAAAGCTAATCCCGCCACCAAGGGCAAGGGTAATGGTTTTATTCTCTGATAGGTCTGGCTGCGTGTCGTCTTGTGTATTTGATTGCGGTCTGCGGCTGGGTTGCGGGGCATCTGCTTTTTTGGTCACTGGTGCAGGCTTTGGCGCATTAGCCACAATTTGGCTTGCCTGCTCTTTCGGGGCTGTTTGCCGGGCAGGATTTGTCCCGGGCTGGACAGGGCTTGCCTTGGGCGCGATAAGATAGGCCAGTTCGGGGAATTTCTGGCGGATTTGCTCATCGCCCTGTTTAAACAGCATCGCACATTGTGTTTTAATCAGATTGGCGATTTTTTCCTGACCAAGGGCAAGGCTGTTTTGGGGACGTTCTGATGGCTGGCCATCCGAACTCATCAAGGCTGCCAGTACCCAATCGCGGTAACCGGCAATAAAGGCTTCAATATCTTCAGCGGCAATCTTTTTATTAAATTCCAGCATCACCGCCTTGTGAATGACCGCTCCGGAAAATTTCCGGCGCTCCTGCCAGAGCCGGCCCATATCCGGATTCAGCACACTCTGGGCTTCCATCAGGGTAGAAAAGCTGGCACAAATCGCGCCCTGTTCGGCCAGATTTGCATAGTTTTTCCATGTTTTCAGGTCAATATTTGCCCGTGCGGATGCACCCCAAAGCGACATACCAGCAACCAGAAATATTAGCAACCATTTGTTTTTCATGGCAAAAAACCTATCAAAGCGCGTCAGCTTTAATCTAAAGCATCTGTTTTTTTGCAAGATTGATGCCTGTTTGGCGTTATGTTAGCTGAACTGCAAGGCATCTGCGGCTGCCCGAACCAGGGCGCGTGCTTTATTCTGGCATTCTTCAAATTCGGATTGCGGAACAGAATCATATACAATGCCTGCCCCGGCTTGAATATGCATCTTGTCGCCTTTTAGCACGGCCGTGCGAAGGGCGATACAGGTATCCATCTCGCCTGTTGCCGAAAGATAGCCAAGTGCCCCTGCATAAATGCCGCGCCTGTCCGGCTCCAGCTCGTCAATAATTTCCATTGCCCGAATTTTTGGTGCGCCCGATACCGTGCCAGCAGGAAATCCGGCAACCAGCGCATCCAGCATATCACATTCCGGCCGAATCCTGCCGCGCACTTCCGAAGCGATATGCATCACATGGCTGTAAAGCTCAATCTGGAAATTGGATACCACCCGAACAGAGCCGGGTTTGGATACCCGGCCAACATCATTTCGCCCCAAATCCAACAGCATCAGATGTTCAGAACGTTCCTTGATATCCGCCATCAGGTTTTGTGCATTGGCAGCATCTTCTGCTTCATTTGCCCCTCTCGGGCGGGTGCCGGCAATTGGCCGGATGGTCACTTCTTCATCACGCAACCGCACCAGAATTTCCGGACTAGAGCCAACGATTGCCAGATCGTCCAGCTTGAAGTGGAACAGGAAAGGCGAGGGGTTCAAACGGCGCAAACTGCGATAGAGCGCCAGAGAGGGCAGGTTGAAAGGAATCGTAAAACGCTGGGACAGAACCACCTGAAAAATATCGCCAGCACTGATATATTCCTTTGCGCGGTTCACCATCTCGAAAAATCGTTCTTTTGACAGATTGCTTTTCGGCTCTGGCAATTCAGATTGCGCCGGAAGAGAGACAGGAGAGGGTAAATCGCCTCGCAAACAGGCTTCTGTTTCAACCAGGGCAGTTTGCGCGGCCTTCCAGCCTTCTTCTGCTGCATCAAACGCATTTGCCCGAATTTGATAGGCAAGGGTGATGGTATCTTTCAAACGGTCAAAAATCGCTACCACAGAGGGGCGCATCATCGTGCTGTCATAAACATCCAGCTGATCAGGGTTATTGTCGGGCAGTTTTTCCATATGCCGGATCATGTCATATCCCAGATAGCCAAACAGCCCGGCTGCCATTGGCGGCAAGGGGGCGGTATTGGGCATGGCGCTTTCTTGCAAAAGCGTACGCAGGCTATCCAGCGGATTGACATCGCCTTGCCGGATAAACGCCTCAGGGGCATTTTCTGGCTGGCGATTGATAAAGACATCACGTCCACGCGAACGCCAAATCAAATCCGGCTTTATCCCGATAACCGAAAAACGGCCGCGTACTTCCCCTCCTTCTACTGATTCCAGTAAGCAATGATGGGTCTGGCCTTCTGCCAGTTTCAGCATTGCGCCCACAGCTGTCTGGGTATCGGCAACAAAGCTGCGATAGATGATTTGGTTCTGCTGGTCTGCAAATAGCTGCTTGCATCTTTGCAACTCATTATGGGCAAGCACTAAATCGGGGCTGGTCATGGATATTTTCATCCCTTTAAAAGGGGGGTAGCGCCCCCTGATTAGCGTGATGTCTGGCCAATCAAAAGCTGTTCTACCCCTGCTGTGTTGATCTCCAGCGCATGGGTTTCTGACAAGGTGATAATCAGCGCAGAGGTTAAGTCATTCTGCACCAGATTATCGAGTGTAGCCGATATTTGTGCCTGAAGCGTATCACGGGCTTCACTATCGGCAGTCAAAATTTCATCAGTTTGCACCAGAATAACTGCCTCGCCTGTCTCTACTAATACCGCTTCCCCCTTATTTTGGGCAAAGGCGGCATCGGCGATCAGGCTGGCCGCTTCATTATCCAGACCCGCGCCTGTACGGCTAAATGCCGGGGTAGGGGAGATATTTGCCAATGTTGTCTGGACATTTTGCAAGCCATTATCGGCGGCCGCTTTTGCCGTGGCCAGGGCTTGTATCTTTGTCCAGTCAGCAATCAGGCGGGCGCGCACCTCTTCTATGCCGCGCGGACGTGCCAGCTTTTCCTCTATAGGCTGCAGCACAAAAAAGCTGTCCTCTGCACTGGCGATAACCTGGCTAATTTCTTCTGTCTCCAGCTGCCAGCCCTGTGCCAGAAATTGGCTGTCACTGGCCAGATCAGCAAAAGCATCTTCCATCAAATTGCCATCAATATCCCGGCCATTTGCATCTATATCTGTAATAATATTTGCCGATAAATTTATGCTGGCGGCTGCTTCGGCCAATGTTGCGCCTGTGCCAAGCATATCTTCCAGCTGATTGACCAGGTCATAGACAAGGTCTATGGCTTTTTCATTGCGCAAGGTTTCTTCTATCTGCGGGCGGACATCGCCAAGGGTTAATTCTTCGCCTGGCTGAATTTCTTCTACCAGCAATAAATGATAGCCAAAGACAGAGGCAACAGGCCGGTTGATGCTGTCTTTATCAGCATTAAAAGCTGTATTGGCCAGCTCGCCATCCAGATCCTCTTTTGTTACCAGCCCCAGATTGGTGTCATCCTCATTCCAGCCAAGTGTGGCCTGGGCAACCTCTGCAAAGCTCTTGCCGGATTGCAGCTGGTCATAGGCGGCATTGGCCTCTGCTTCTTCGCCAAAAACCATTTGCCGAATTTGCCGGCGCTCAGGCGTGATGAATTCATTCCGGCGCAGACCAAAGGCTTGTGAAACCTCATCTTCTGACAGGCTGACCTGATCCATCACCTGTTCGGGGCTGACCAGAACCACCTTGAAGCTGCGCAAATCAGGCGCATCATAGCCTGTTTTCACCGTTTCATAAAAACTGGCCAGTTCAGCTTCGGAAGGCGGAGTAATTTTTTCCGGCTGAGCGGGATAGATTTTCAGCCGGGCAATGCGTTGTTCCAGCTGATGCTCGGCAATAATCTGCGCCAGATGATTGCCACCCTTTGCCCCGCCAGCAATCGCAGCTTCGATTTGTTCCTGCATCAGGATGAAATTTAAACGGCGCAGATAATCTTCTTCTGACAAGCCAGATTGCGCGAGTGTTTGTACAAACCGGCCTTGCGAGAATTGACCGACCTCGTCTTTAAAGGCTTGTGTATTGGCAATTGCGCGGCGCTGCATCTCTCTGGTAGCGGTTACGCCCAGCTTGTCGGCTTCGGCGGCAAACAGGGTGCGACGTGCCAATGCGCCCATTACTTCATTTAACAAACCTGCCTCGATAGCTTCGCCGGCTGATAAATTCAGCCCCAGCCCGCGGCGCGAACGCTCAAATTCGGTGGCGGCTTCTGCCAAAGGCACAGACCGTTCGGATGCTTCGATTGCTTTATTGCCCGAAGAAAACAGGCCGGTAGAGACATCGCCAATCCCCCAAAGCGCAAACCCCCCTGCCAAAAATAGCAGGAAAAATTTCATTACCGGCTTTTTTGCCCCTTCACGCATTGAACGTAGCATATCTTATCCCTTATGACATGGTCTGTTGAACAATTTGATAATCCGTCTATCATCAAATTTGTTCCATTGTTCGAAAATCAGCCACACTATAGAGAATAGAACAGGCGAACTGCAAATCAAAAACGAAGAAAAAGCGGGATATTTTATGATTATTGCCGGGAATTGGAAAATGAACCCAAATCATGCGGCTGCCATTGCCTTGCTAGAGGCATTTGCAGCGCAAAAGGATATATTTCAAAAAGGCTGTCAGGCTGTGTGTTTTCCCCCGGCATCCTATCACGCAATCGCCGCACAAAAACTGGCAGGCTCGGATATGGAATGGGGCGCGCAAACTTGCCATCAGGAACTGGCTGGTGCCTATACAGGCGAGATATCGCCGCAGATGATAGCAGATATGGGCGGCAGATGGGTGATAATTGGCCATTCCGAGCGACGGCAATATTTTGGTGAGACAGATAGTCTGATTACGGAAAAAATCGATGCCGCGCTGGCAGCTGGCTTGCGGCCTGTCTTGTGTGTGGGCGAGCCAGAAGAAGTGCGCCAGATGGGGGGGCAGGATGATTTTGTGCAAGGCCAGATGTCAGCCGGTCTTAAAAATATTGCAAACATGGCTCTGTCAGATCAGAAATCAGCCCTTGGCCAGCTTGTTATTGCCTATGAGCCGGTCTGGGCAATTGGTACAGGCAAGGTGGCCAGCTTGCAAAATATCGCTGAGATGCATCAGGGGCTTTGCGATAAATTAATCGCTCTGTTTGGTAGCGCCCTGCCAGAAAAAAATGTGCCAATTTTATATGGCGGGTCGGTAAACAGGGATAATGCCACAGAAATTCTGGCGATAGACCATGTATCTGGTGCGCTGGTGGGCGGGGCATCGCTGGAAGCGGAGGGATTTTTGGCCATTTATCGGGCGGCAACAGAAAATCACGCCAATTAGCAAATGATTGCATTTTTTTCTTTACCAGCAGGGGCGCAATTTGCTAGTTAAAGCCATCTGGTCGCAAGGCTGGGTCAATCTTTAAATTTCAAACAGACGATAGCGTTATGACAACCATCTTGCTGACGATACATATTATTATAGCTGTTGCCTTGGTCGGGACAGTGTTATTGCAGCGCAATGAAGGCGGGGGTCTTGGCATTGGTGGCTCGGCTGGCGGCGGCTTTATGACAGCCAGAGGCACGGCTAATTTGCTGACCAGAACAACCGCTATCCTTGCCGCGCTGTTTTTTGCGACCTCTATCGGTCTGGCTATTATTGCTGGTGCGGGCAGCAAACCTACCTCTATCGTGGATGAGGTGTTAAGCACAACACCAGCGCCTGTGACTGCGCCTTCTGGCCCAGCTGTCCCAACAGGGAATTAGAAATTTTCATGTCGATGCTGTTCTGCCCCCACACCGACCAACGTTTTGAGGGGTAGCGGTGACTCGTTTTATCTTTATTACTGGTGGGGTTGTGTCGTCTCTTGGCAAAGGGCTGGGGTCTGCTGCGCTCGGGGCGTTGCTACAGGCGCGCGGCTATAAGGTGCGTCTTCGCAAGCTTGACCCCTATTTAAATGTCGATCCCGGTACCATGTCACCGACCCAGCATGGTGAGGTTTTTGTCACTGATGACGGGGCAGAAACCGACCTTGACCTCGGCCATTATGAGCGTTTTACCGCCGTTCATACCCGCAAAACAGATAATGTGACCACGGGACGAATTTATTCTGATGTGCTGGCAAGAGAGCGGCGCGGCGATTATTTAGGCGCTACCATTCAGGTAATTCCCCATGTTACCGATGCAATCAAGGCGTTTGTTACCAATGATTTGGATGATGAAGATTTCGTTTTATGCGAGATTGGCGGCACGGTCGGGGATATTGAATCACTGCCTTTTCTGGAAGCTATTCGCCAATTGGGGAACGAGATGGGCCGCGATAAGACCTGTTTTGTTCATGTTACCCTGATCCCCTACATCAAGGCAGCAGGCGAGCTGAAAACAAAACCCACCCAGCATTCGGTCAAGGAATTGCAGTCAGTGGGTATCCAGCCTGATATTTTGCTGTGTCGTACCGAGCATGAACTGCCAAAGGAACAGCGCGATAAAATCGGCCTGTTCTGTAATGTGCGCCCCGAGGCGGTGATATTGGCAGAAGATGTCAATAATATCTATGAAGTGCCGCTGGCCTATCATGAACAGGGGCTGGATAGCCAAGTCTGCACTCATTTCGGCTTGCAAGGCAAGGCCCCTGATTTAAGCGCATGGCGCGATATTGCCCATAATGTTTCCAATCCCGAAGGCGAGGTCACCATTGCGATTGTGGGCAAATATACCTCGCTGCAGGATAGCTATAAATCGCTTGGCGAGGCGCTGGCACATGGCGGCATTGCCAACCGGGTAAAGGTCAATATCAAATGGCTGGATTCCGAACTTTTTGAAGTGGCAGATAAAAAAAGCTATCTGCATCATCTGGATAATGTGTCTGCTATTCTGGTGCCGGGCGGGTTTGGCCAGCGCGGCTCGGAAGGCAAGATAGAGGCTATCCGTTTTGCGCGCGAGCAAAAGTTGCCTTATTTTGGCATTTGTTTTGGTATGCAAATGGCGGTACTGGAAACAGCGCGCTCTCTGGCCGGGTTAAGTGCTGCCAGCTCTACCGAATTTGGCCCTTCTTCTGAACCGGTTGTTGGATTAATGACCGAATGGGTGTCTGGTAATGAGGTCAAAACCCGTTCCGATGACGATGATTTGGGCGGGACGATGCGATTGGGTGCCTATCCCTGTACATTGGCAGAAGGATCGCTTGCGAAATCCCTTTATGGCGAGGAACATATTGAAGAGCGGCATCGTCACCGCTATGAGGTGAATATCGCCTATCGCGAAAAGCTGGAAGCTGCCGGATTGAAAATGTCCGGCCTGTCACCGGACGGGTTGTTGCCAGAGATTGTCGAGCGCGAAGATCATCCATGGTTTGTTGCAGTGCAGTTCCATCCGGAATTGAAATCAAAGCCATTTAGCCCGCACCCGCTTTTTGTCGGGTTTGTGGCCGCTGCCAGAGAAAAATCACGCCTTGTCTAAAGACAGGCTATCGCGTTAGATAAACGCCTATCTAATCCTGTCGGGTATAATCCTATTGGGGGGGGCATGAATATGGAAAATGTTACCATCAGAAAGGTTGTAGCCGGGGCAGATGCGCCCTTGTTGCTCATCGCCGGGCCCTGCCAGATTGAGGGGCGAGATCACGCGCTGATGCATGCCGAAAAACTGGCACAGGCGGCCGCGCAAGCCGGATTTGGATTTGTCTATAAATCCTCTTTTGACAAGGCTAATCGAACCTCGCTTGGCGCCCAGCGCGGGGTCGGGCTGGATGAGGGGCTGGAAATTTTAGCTGCAGTGCGCGATTC
>Ga0181592_10005113_pt1 | contig 10785 bp, 16 predicted proteins | sample 071ome_20_FD_133755 | JGI IMG/M metagenome (GOLD analysis project Ga0181592, IMG submission 133755) | Coastal salt marsh microbial communities from the Groves Creek Marsh, Skidaway Island, Georgia - 071412BT metaG (megahit assembly) | ecosystem: Environmental > Aquatic > Marine > Intertidal...
CATTACCAACCAATCCTCTCTTTGGGTTGCTTCAAAACTTGCACTTCTTTTTCTAGTTTTTCTATTTTTGCCATAGCCCATGTTCTAAAATTCTTCAGAGCATCAACATCGGCCTCCAAATCAATACTAACATCTTCTACCTTATCTAGTCGATCAACAAGCTCGTCAATAACCGAGTCTTTATTGTCCCAATCTTCGTATGGGTTATCTTTTGGCCATGGCGATGGAGTGTCTTCGTCAACTGGGTCGTTGTCAAAATCATCAAATAAGTCGGCTTGCTCACTATTATCTTCGTAATAATCTTCAAGATCTTCATCATGCGTATCTTCTTCAAGATCTTCATCATGCGTATCTTCTATTTGAAGATTGCCAGCAGACCTCACAAACTCTCCACAATAAAGCAAGTCATTTGTTATGGGGAAAACAGCATGAATTTCATCATCAACAATAACTGGTGGATTCTTTCTACATTCGCCAGCGCAATGCTGGGCAAGTGAAAAATAAAACTTACATTCTGAGCAGCTAATTCTAGAATTGTTTTGCATCACCAACTAGTCCTTTTTAATTTTGTAAATGAAACCGCCAAAAACTACTACAAATATAGCCAAACCAAATACATCATATAATCCAATTAATCCAATGTCCATTTTAGTTACGCTCCTTAATGTTTAGTTGAATAATTTTCTTTGCTACGGTCTTGCCGTCACTTACATTGTAGACGAAAAAATCATAACCATACGCACCTTCTCTTGGTGTGTAATTGAAAAAACCTTTGTATCTATCTTGCAAACTTATCTGACCTTTTTTGGGATACTCTAGAATGTGGTAAACGACCCAAGTATCTTCATCAAATTGTTCGGGTAATGGCAGCACACCATACATACGCTCATCTACTTGCATCTTATACTTATCATGTAAGTGAGGGGTGTTGCCAGACTTCATAAGAGTTTTAGGTCCACCACAACCAACAGCTATATACGAAACCAACAATGCTACAAAAAACTTTTTCATGCTTCTACATCTCCATTATAACTTCTTTGAGTTTATCTAAATCATCACAGATTGTCTGCTTGATTTCTTTCTTCATTGAATGCTTTGTTGTCCGTAAATAGAAACTACATTTACGCTCAAAATCATTCATAGCTCTAAATATTATGCTGCTGGCGTGATAACCAGAAACCTTTTCGGGTGTCTTGCCTTTATATAATTTCTTATACAGAGTGAATAAATCATATTGCTCTTGATTTACAACATAGGATTTGAAGACATCGGTATGATTGGTGTGATATTGCTTCTTGAATGGTGCATCATCGTCTTTGACTTCTTCTTCCACAACAGGCATTGTGACAGTTTTGGTGCGAGTTTTACGAGTGGGTTTCGTCTTCTTGCCATCTCTTTCAAACTTTGCTTGAGCAAGGGCTGCATCCCTCTTAAATTTTTCCTCTGCTGCCAGAGTGGTTGGTGCTTGTGAATTTCTACGTGGCATTCAAATAACCTTTCTGAATTTGTTATATATATAATATAAGGAATTTTAGTAGAAAGTCAAATAAATTTATGAAGCAAATAGGTTATTTTTTGAGGCACTTTTTTTGCTGCTTTTTGCATCGATTTTGGTGAGCCATGTGGGAATCGAACCCACGCCAAGCGTATCAAAAGCCCGCTGCGCCTCCGATTGAGCTATGGCTCTTATATATGGTGGACCCACTAGGAATTGAACCTAGGACATGCTCATTATGAGTGAGCTGCTCTAACCGTCTGAGCTATAGGTCCGTTTATAACCTTTATGTACTTAGTCTTTCCTTTGTTATATCAAAATATTTTTCATCTAATTCGATACCGATAAAGCGCCTATTTGTGTTTTTACAAGCAACACCAGTGCTACCACTACCCATTACAAAATCAAACACTGTATCTCTCTCATTAGTATAAGTTCTTATGAAATACTCTATCATCTCCACAGGTTTTTGTGTTGGGTGTTCCGTCTTTTCTTTGCCAGCAGCAATATTAAACTTTTGGTGACTAGAAGGAACTCTCATATCAGAAATTTTATGATGTTTACGACCTTCAAATTTTTGATAAATTTCTCTATCTTGATTGTTATGCTCCACTGTGTATTTAGAACGAGCCAAACCAGATTCAGCCCTTTCTTGCATCTGACGATTATAAATCCATTTACCTCGACTAAAAACCAATACGCTTTCATGCTCTTTCATTGGCTCTCTAACGGTATTGGCAAAATTACTGCCTCTGTTTTTAATCCATACCCATTCATGTTTGAAGTCTTTTACATTGCTCATAACCAAAGCACTTGTAAAAGGTTGTGAAGCGGTGAAAACAAAGGTGGCGTTTGGTTTACACAACCTATACAAATTTTTCCACATCCTATCTAAATCAATAGGTGTGTCCCATTTGGCAGATGTTATACCATAGGGTAGATCGGCAAAGACCATTTGAATGTCGTCGCCCGACATATCTTCCATAACTTCAATACAATCACCGTTTATGAGCATAAATTCAATACAATCATCGTTTATGAGACCTAACTCTATTTTTTTCATTTATAACCTTTCTTTATGACCAACGTTGGGGATTTTCACCCCGAACGCCGGTCTCCGAATTTTGGCTGGGATGGTAGGACTCGAACCTACGACCTGCATATTAACAGTATGCCATTCTGCCAGCTGAATTACATCCCAACACTTTATTTTGGAGCCACCTTTCGGATTCAAACCGAAGACCTAATCATTACAAGTGATTTGCTCTATCAACTGAGCTAAGGTGGCTTTGTTTTTATGGTAGCTCGTATAGGACTCTAACCTATAACCCCCGCTTTAGAAGAGCGGTGCTCTATACAATTGAGCTAACGAGCCATATAACCTTTTCTTTTTATCTCACTCTATTATAATACATAAAACCCATTTTGTAAACTTATTTCCTAAATAATCCACTTACATTTCTACGTACAGAATTTCCACCTTCACCCCAGTTATTTACCATCTTCCATTTACTAAACTGCTTATTCTTGTTGCGTTGAGTAGAGACAATCTTCTTAAACATAATAGCAAAAAACCAACCAACTAAAAAATAAAATAATCCACTCATTTTATTTACCTCCTATCAATCTTCCCACTTATAATTGTTTAGATTTTCATCTTCATCATCGTCATTATCATAAATTCTGTTTTCATAATAATAGGTGTCTTCCTGCTCATCTTTTTCTAACTTATCCAACCACATCGCCATAGCTATTATAGTGATGGTGTTTGTTATACTAATAATAAAAAGCATCAAACCTAAACTCATTTTACCTCATACCACTTTGGTTTGGTTTAAAGCATGGTTTGCCAATTCAACATACTCACTGTTAATCTCAAAACCAACAAAATCACAACCTAAACTTTTGGCAACTATACACTCGGAACCACTACCAGCAAAAGGAATCAACACAAAACAATCGGTCAGTGGTTTGCTGGCCTTTATCAATTTATCTGTTAACTCAAACGGTTTTTGAGTCGGGTGAGAAAATCCATCTTTAACAATTCTTTGTTTTTTTCCAGCAGCGCCTGCTAAAGCAGGTATTTTTAAAACATCTCTTGGTAGAGCACCATTTTCATGGGCAGCATAAGTTGTCTCTTTTGATTTGTTTGTAAAACGTCCCTTAGTAGCCTTACGAGTTTTACCAGCTGCGTTTTTTAAAAAAGTAGGCGTATATGGTTCTCTTACATCATCTAAGTTAAAAATACGTTCTTTATCATTTTTCCAACAACATATTATAGATTCATGGCTTCGTTGCCAAAAACGAAGCACTGCAGGTGAGTTTTTGTTTGTGTAATGCCAAATCAACCATCGTTTGGGTAAATCAATATTTACAGAAAGGTGGGCTAGTATTTCACTGAACCCGTAAATATACATTGTACCGCTCTTTTTCAAAACTCTTATTGACTCTTCAATCCATAATTTAGACCATTCAATATAATCAAACATATTTCGTTTGTCACTATTGTTGCCGAAATCTTTTCCAATGTTATAAGGTGGATCTATTATTATTATGTCAACACTCTCATCTGATAATTTTTTTATCCCATCAATACAAGACTCATTATGAATAATATTAATGTTGATATTCATACGATTAGACCTCATACCATATTGGTTTTCTTGATTCATCTTTCCAAACAGCTATTGTATGTTTCTCATTCATATAATACTGACGATAAGATGTTATACTATCTCCCTCAATCTTACAATAATCTGGCATACATTGAGGTGGTTCTGTAAACGGACCATCTGGCAAGTTTATTGGGGTCTCTGACAAGACTACGGAATACTTGGTATCACATAGATGTCTCTTACCGTAACGGTGTGTATACTCATCACAGAGAGCCACAAAGTGTTCGTATAACCACAAATAGTTTTCCTTAGATTGTCGTGCCCAAATAGTAGATGGGTGGTTCTTGTGAGCAATCTTATACAGAGGAATATTGTGCAAGGAATCAACATCGTCAACAACACGATGATTAGTGCATAACATCTGTGCCGACTCTAACGGCATTTTCACAACGTGTTTATCGCACATCATAGTAGCAGCTTGAACTGGATCTTTATCTAAGTAAAAAATATTCATAACCTATAACCTTTTATTGATTGTTGAATAGTATTATAATCAATTATTGGTATTTTGTAAACTACTAATTCTAGTTTCTATCATTGGTTTATATGATTCATTCAATTCAAAGCCAATCCATTGTCTATTCATATCTTGGCAAACTTGAGCTACTGTGCCACCACCCATAAATGGATCTAACACAATATCGTTTTCTGTTGTCAACCACTTTATAAACCATCTAGGCAAATCGGGGTGAAATGGTGCTGGGTGTTTAGCGCCTGTATATCTCAGAGTGCCTGCTCCTACAAAGTCCATGACGGTTGTAGGGATTTTGCCTTTGTCGTTGAAAGTAACTGATTTGCGTGGAATAGAGGCAATACCATTTTCATCAACTGTTTTATTAAAACCTACTGGAGCCTTCATACGCTTTTTTGATATTTCTGCATAAGGCACACGCATAGGATCTATATCTGCTTTGAAAGCCTCTGGTGTCTTCTTATACTCGCCCTTCTTATTCTTTTCCTTACGTACAAAGTGAAATATGTATTCAACTCTATCGTCCAATCTACGAGGAGCAGAACCTGATGGAAGTCCGTTTTTCTTTGCCCATATATATCGGTCATGCAAACATAATCCTGTTTCTCTCTCTATACGACAAATCAAATCAAAGACATATATACTACGCTTCTTACTTATCACCTTGTCGCCAATGTTTAGTATAAAGCTACCTGTTGGCTTCAGAAAACGAGCAGCGTCTTGAAACAAAGGCAAAAACCAATCGACATAATTATCTGGGTGAAATGTTGGTATATCTTTTCCATATGATAAAGTATCAGCATAAGGTGGTGAAGTTACTACTAAATCAACATAATCATTAGGTAGTTGTTTGGATAATTCCATACAGTCACCATAATACATTTGGTTTGTATTCATATATTTATTGCACCTCCTGTAACCAGCAGCGAGCCTTCTTTAATTGTCTATCTTTATAGCCAGTAAAAATGGTTTCACCCCATATAGTATAGACTCCACGATTACTTGGATTTAAACTAAGATTAGCGTAAGAGCCTTTCTTGCCATCATTTGTCACCCACTTGCAACCGTTTTCTTTCAAAGAAACTATTGCTGCGAACAACGATGGGATACTAGAATTCCTTAATTCAAAACACCATAACAAATGCGTATCTGTTTTGCTATTACTATGAGCAGCGGCCTTGTTACCTGTCCAACCTTCATTAACCAATTTATCTTGCTTAATGAAAGTATCATAAGTGCGGCCATCTTTAAGAATGGTTTTTACCTTTTGTTCTATCTTAATATTTGAATTACGTTCACCTTGATAAATCCAATCATAACCATCGGCCTCTTCTTTTACTAAGTTGATACCCTTCAATTCGCAGATGTATTGTATAGAGGGAGTGACAACATACTGAAATAACTTAGTACAATCTTGTGTTTCTTGTGAGCCACCTAAAAACAAATCGGCAAAATGTTTTTCATTGTTTGACAGCGCTTCCATAATTAAAGATATGCGCCTTTCAACTTCTTTAATTATATCAGGCACAGCATCATTCAATTCAGCTTGGAGATTTTTTAGGTCGATATCGATTGAGATTTTCATAACTATGATCCTTTCTTAGATCGTTTTAATTTATTATATATATAATATAACCAACACCCAATATAAAATCAATAGAAAAAACAGTGCAAAAGCATTATAATTTGAAGCATTTTTAATATGCTTCAATGCGTTCCTTTGCTATTTCACAGTAGTTTTCACTAATATCTATACCGATAAACTTACGACCTTGCTCCTTACAAGCAAGACCTGTGGAAGCAATACCCATATAAGGGTCAAGCACTGTATCGCCTCTGTATGAAAACAGCTTTATCAACCTACGAGGTAATTCGACTGGAAACATTGCAGGGTGCCCGTGCTTCTTTTGATTTGTTTGAGGAGCAAAAGCCCAAATGGACCAAGAATACTCTATAAACTCTTCCTTAGTCATCGTTATTCTATCTTGTTTATATTTGGTTTTTACATTCTTTAGGCTTGCCTTGGCTTTTTTAATAGCCTGCTTTTTTTCTCCAACAGCTCGCATTTGAGAAATTTGTTTCCAAGTTACAGGCTTATCAGACAATTCAGTCCAAAACTCATAATCCTCATTGAGTAGGGGTTGATAATCAATATCTTTTGGTTGGTTACCTTTTGAGAAAACCAAAATAAATTCATACGGAGTTGGGAAACTTGGGTAACTTGGCGACATAAAACTACCCCAAGCCGCACGATTACCAGTCGTGTTTTTATTCCAAACAATAGAGGTATACATATCATAACCTAGATGCTTGGTCATAAAATTAGTGACATCAACATGATTGGGTATCTTGCCATTGAGTGTATCGCCTATATTGATGCAAACTCTAGCATTATCCCTTAGCTTGGGATATAGGTTTCTAAAAAAAGAAGATAGACCTTTCATATATGTTTCGTAATCTTGGTTGTCATCATAGTTATCATACTCACCACGATATGGCACTTTCGTAGATGAGCCAAGGTCAACATTATATGGAGGTGATGTCACAACCAAATCAATAGAATCATTACGCAGCTCAAGAACTTTTTCAGTGGCATCACCACAGATTATTTTAGGTGTAAACATTTTTCCCCTATAGGTTTTTGTGAATGAATAGTAAAACTTCTGTACGGCCAGCTAAATCGTCTAGTGTTTCTGTATAATGCCACATACTCTTTTCATCTCTATAATAATAAAACTTATTGTAGTCAGACTTTGACAGAGTTTCAAATTCTTCTTGCTTGTTTGTGTATGTAAGCAACAGAGAGTTTGCTTCTGTGTATGCCTTTTCAACATCAATGGTTTCACTAGTAGTGTCAAGGCAGAAGACGTTGCGTCCGTCAAACTCAATAGTATTGTAATCTTTTATTACACCGGCTGGAGTGTTGTTTTCTTGCGAGGAATAAATAGAATGTGTTGGGAAACCATAGAAAGGCATAATGGTGTTTATCTCAACTACATCGTTTTCAAAGTTTTGAATAAAGTTACGACCTAGTGCTACAGTTACAGCTCTTTCATTTTGAGCCGTATCACCAACTTCATCATTTACTAAATCATCTCTACCTAAAAGTAATTGCATATATCTCTCCTTTGGATAAAATAACAATATATTATAATAAAAAATGGAGAAATATATACCTCATAGGCATAAAAAAATGGGAGCAAAATTAATTGCTCCCACTTTAGTAATTATGCTTAGTGCTTTAAATTAGCCACGAGCACCTACGATACCAAGGTCATAGACATTGATAACGGCGTAGTATTCGGGACGAACCATCTGTGAAGCATAACGTGTCATAGCACCCTTACGAGGTGTGAAATCGTTTGGCTCAAAAATGGTTGGTGTGAATACGAGAGGTACATAAGGAGCGTATACGAAACCGGCATCTAGGAAGCCAGCGCCCTTATAACCCAAGAGGATACGACCAGCTGGGAAATAAGGATCCTTGTATACTGTGTAACGGTTGCTTAGTGAACCAACCTTTTCGATACCCATTGAGAACTGAATCTCTGTTGGATCGAAAGAAGCGTTGGGCTTGAAGTAAGCCATGCTTTCAAGGATTGTAGCAACATCGGGTGATGTGACCATCCAGTTAGCGCCACTTCTTAGGTTACGTCTGTGGATTTCATTTGATACAGCGTTGACTGTTTCCATTAGTGTCTGATACCAATCAATGTTTGTACCTGTGAAACCTTCGTTTGTTGAAATAGGTGTACCGCCAATTGTAACATCGGAACCAGCAGCATCAACATATCTGCCTGGCATACGTGACCAACCAGCTGAAACAGCAGCTCCGCTTAGTAGAGCGCCGAGAATTTCACGATCAACTTCTGTTGAGATGATATCAGAAAGAACTGTAATCAATTCAACTTCAGCGTCAATAGCGTGATATGCTGAAATGTCCTGTGCTAGTTCGGGTGTCCATGTAGCCTTCAACTTACGTGTAACGGCTGATACAGGAATTGAGCTGATAGCAATATCAATTTCTGGGATATTAGCTGTAGCTTCAAAATCACCAAACTCATTTGTGTTTGTATTGACATCAATGTTTGTCATTGCTGGACCGATAAGCTGAAACTCAGCACCGGCATAGGTGCCTCCATTGGTTAAGGTAGTACCGGCATCGACATATTGACCATCGCCAGCGGCACCATCGTCTTCCGCCCAGACAGTAATATTTGTACCATCAAATGTTGTCAGTGTTGGGTCAATCATTGGTAGGTGTGTGCTGGAAAAAGTTGAATTAATGCTATCCAAACCACGGAAAGCTTCGCCTGCATCAGCGGAATCAACATCGGCTTTGGCAACTAGTCTAACCTGTGTCAGAGCGTTTGCATCAATAGTGGCAGCATCTGTTACAGGGAATATCCACCCATAAACCGTAGCTCCATTAAAGTAAGCTGATTTCTTGGTCCCAGCAGAGGTAGGTGCTGCAACAAGACCTGTGGTCAAGTTGAAATTTCTGCGTGAGTATCCTGTGCCGCCACCAGCGTAAAAACCGCCTGTGCCATCAGCAACACCAGCACCATCTTGCTGTGTGCTACCACGCTGTGAAAGATCACCATAAACTGAACCACCTGCTGTACCACCACTCTTGGTTCTGTCATACTTGAAGTCCAAGAAGAATAGTAGACCAGCGGGTAGTGACATTGGCTGAACTGAAACTAGTTCAGTTGCCAACAACTGACCGAAAACTCTACGGACGAGGGGGAAAGCAATCTTGTTGTAACCAGCGATTGCGCCTGTCTGTGAGCTTTCACGAAGCATTGTATTCTTTGCTTCAATAGCTTGATTCTCAAGAAGCTGAGCAACAACGTTTGCTTTACCTTCGTTGAGGTTCTTTAGTAGATTTGACTTTTCCCACTTTGTTCTCAAAGTGGCCTGACGAGCGGCAACATCTACGGGGTTGTATTCCTTCGTCATCTGATTTAGAAATGTATCACTCATTTTATTTTATCTCCCTGTGTATTACTGAATACCAGCAAGTCTAGCTAGACGATCAACTTCGTTTGTGCTTTCTTGCACAACCTGTCTCTTGGCTGATTCTGTCATTACGCTATGAACTGGTCTGCGGTTTACACGATTCTTTGATTTAACCTGTCTTCCACCTGCTCTATAACCTTCGTATAAAGCCTTGTAACTTCTCTTGACTTCGTTAATTGAGCTAGCTGTATCAAGAATCTTAATAGCACGCTCTTTTTCTTCCTTGGTCAATGTGACCTTACGCATCAACTCTGATGTTGCTGCTAGTCTTGCATTGAAAAGGTTAACTTCGTCAATTCTGTTGTTTAGAATTTTTACAGCCTTGCTCAAACGAGCGTTTTCCTTGCGGAGCTGCTTGTTTTCACGATCAAGCTTGACCATTTCGCCAACGATTTCTTCGGCTGTGACTTCTTCTTCGTCTTCGCCTTCTTCCATCTCATCATCGTCGTCGTCTTCTTCTGTGATTTCGATAACTTCTTCCATATCGTCATCATCATCAGAGTCTAGGTCATCGTCGTCCATGTCCATCTCTTCATCTTCTTCTTCGTAGCTACCTTCTTCCATATCATCTTCATCTTCTTCTTCGTAGCTACCTTCTTCCATGTCTTCTTCTTCGTCCATGTCTTCCATGTCCTCGGATTCTTCCATGTCAGTTGCCATTTCTTCTTCTTCTTCTTCTTCGATACCAGCCTCAATGATAGCGGGGCCATCGCCTTCACCAGTTAGATCATCACCAGTGTCACCCTTTGCAGGGATTTCATCACCCATACGATCATCGCCAAGCTGGCCTTTCTTGCCAGTATGGTAATCGGAGGGGATATCCTTTTCTTCACTTAGTTGCTCTGTAATTGCTTCAGATACTACAGACTTAAGATTTGTAGCCATTGCGTCAACCAATGTTGTCTTGGCGTTTTCAAGAGCTGCTTCTCTCATAGCCTTAGCATTGTCCAGAGCTTCCTGTACAATATCCTTGCTCATTTAAAATTCTCCTTAAAATAACATAAATTTATATATCAATTAAGATACTATTATAATTATCACTACAAACGACAAAAAAACAACTATAGCTCACTTCCGCTAGCTGTTTTCTTTCTGCGCTTCTTTAGTTTCTTTATTACAGA
>Ga0181592_10005116_pt1 | contig 10782 bp, 8 predicted proteins | sample 071ome_20_FD_133755 | JGI IMG/M metagenome (GOLD analysis project Ga0181592, IMG submission 133755) | Coastal salt marsh microbial communities from the Groves Creek Marsh, Skidaway Island, Georgia - 071412BT metaG (megahit assembly) | ecosystem: Environmental > Aquatic > Marine > Intertidal zone...
ACCGGCTACCGAAATATAGCCAACCGCACCGGCGTAAATGCCGCGGCGATCTGGTTCCAACTCATCGATAATTTCCATGGCACGGATTTTTGGTGCGCCGGAGACCGTACCGGCGGGAAAGCCGGCGATCATTGCATCAACAGCATCAAGGTCGTCCCGTATTTCCCCCTCAACCTGCGAGGCGATATGCATCACATGGCTGTAATATTCGACATCGTAATTTGACTTCACACGCACGCTTCCGGGCTTTGATACACGTCCGACGTCGTTTCGACCGAGGTCGAGCAGCATCAGATGCTCGGCGCGCTCTTTCACGTCACCCATCAGGCTTGCGGCATTTGCGGCGTCTTCCTCGGGGGTGCTGCCGCGTTTTCTGGTGCCTGCAATGGGGCGGATTGTCACCGTCTTTTCGCGCAGCCGGACAAGTATTTCCGGACTTGATCCAACCACCGACAGATTGCCAAAATCAAAGAAGAACAGGTAAGGCGATGGGTTCAGCCGGCGCAAACTGCGATATAGGTTGAATGCCGGAAGGCCAAACGGGATGGAAAAACGTTGCGAGATCACAACCTGGAAAATATCGCCGGCAGTGATGTATTCCTTGGCCTTTTTGACCATGTCGATAAATCGATCTTTGGTCATGTTTGATGATGGGGTCGGCAGGGGCGCATCAATATCGCCTACCTCTGCAGGCATCAGCGGGGCGTCGAGCGCGGCCACAGCGTCGGCCAGACGTTGCTGGGCGGTTTCCCATGCGGTTTCGGCGCTGTTCCACTCACCCGGTCTTATCTGGGTCACAAAAGTGATGGTGTCTTTCAGGCTGTCAAAAATCGCAATCATTGACGGCCGGAGAAAAACCGACGCCGCGGCATCAATCGTTGCCTCATTGGTGTTTGGAATGCGCTCAATGTGGCGGATCATGTCATAGCCGAAATAGCCAAACAGACCGGCGGCCATAGGAGGCAGGTTGCCGGTATCCGGCATAAATGACTCGGCCATAATAGCACGCAACGACTCCAGAGGCGCGGCGTCATCTTGTTTGAACCTGTCTGAATTGGTCGGGTCGCGGTTGATCTCGGCGACATTTCCTCTGCATTGCCAGATCATATCAGGAGCAAACCCGATGACCGAGAAGCGGCCACGAAACTCACCATCTTCCACTGATTCAAGCAAGAAGCTGTGACGCTGGCCTGCGGCAAGTTTGAGGTAGGCAGACACTGGCGTCAGAGTATCAGCCACGAGTTCACGCGACACCAGCTGTGGTGTGCCGTCCGCAAAGCCAGCGGAAAATCCCGTGAATTGGGCCTCACCTACCATGTTGTTTACTGGGATCCCACGAGGATCTGCTGCACACGTCCAAGATTGATGTTCAGATCATGCGTTTGTGACAGATCGCGTGCCAGAATGTTGACGACATCCTGCCGCATTGAATTAACGATTGTCGCGTTCACCAATTTTGTTGTGGATTCGAGACTGTTCGCATCGGCAGGCGTGATTTCGGTGGTCAGCACGGCAATTGCTTCAGCGCCGGTTTCTACAATATTGGTTTTGCCGACGTCGGTGGCAAATACGGTGCGCGCGATCAATCGTGCTGCTTCATGATCCAACCCGATGCCATTGCGATTGAAATTGCCGGTTGGATCAATGTTTGCAAAGGCGGCGGCATCGTCAGCTATCGCGGCCGCTTCCGCGGATGCGGCTTTGATCGCCTCGCCGCGTTTCCAATCCGCAATAGCGCGCGTGCGAACCTCATCCAGATCACGTCCACGTGCCATTGTCTCGCTGATTGGCTCAACCACAAAGAACATGTCGTCAGCGCCTTCCTGAATGACGCTCAACTCGTCGATATCGTTGTTCCATACAAGCTCAAGAACAAGGGTGTCATCAGCCAGATCCGCAGCGTCTCCGTCATAAACGCGCCCGTCAATATTGAGGCCGTTCCTGTCAATGTCACGCAGAACATCAACACGTCCGCCAATGGCTTTCATCGCTTCTTCAAGGGTGGCACCGGATGCGATTGCATCCTCAAGCTCGTTGACCTTTTGGTAAATCAGATCAATCGCTGCCTCGGCCTGAAGGGTGCTGCGAATGGTGTCGCTCACATCTTCGAGAGACTGTTCACCACCTGCATTCACGGCATCTATGCTCAACACATGTTGCCCAAACACGGTTTCGATAGGGCCAACGAAATCACCCGGATTGGCGGCAAACGCAGCCTCGCCAAGGATCTCGTCAAGTTCACCCTTCCTTACGAGGCCAAGCGTCACATCGTCGTTGGTCCAGCCAAGCAAATCCTGCGCGACCTCGGCAAAATCTTCGCCCGCATTCACCCGGTTAAGCGCAGTTTTGGCTGTGGCTGCATCGTCAAAAACCATCTGCCGGATTTCGCGGGTCTCTGGTGTGATAAATTCATCAATCCGCGCCTCATAGGCTTCAGCGACAAGGGTGTCATCGATCTCAATCCCTTCGGCAAACATTGCCGGCGCAAGGCTGCCGACCCGCGCACTGCGAAGGTCTGGCGCATCATAGCTTTCCTTGACACCTTCATACCAAGCCGCAAGAGTGCTCTCATCCGGGTCCGAAATCTTGCTCAGATCTACCGGCACGCTTATCAATTTGGCGGCGCGGCGTTCAAGCTCATAGGCCGTTATGGCGGTGGCCATGCTCTCTGGCTGGCCCAAACCAACATTGAGTGCGCTGATAATCTGGTTACGACGCAATGCGCCGTCAATCTGCTTGAGATATTGGTCTTCTGTCAGGCTGGCATTTGACAATATTTGCAGAAACCTGCCTTCGGAAAAATTACCCAATTCATCCTGAAAAGCTGGTTCGCTGGCAACAGCTTTGCGCTGCATCTCGCGTGTTACGGTCAGGCCAAGGGCGCTTGCTTCGGCACGAAACACCACATCGCGCGCCATCGCGCCCGCAACTTCATTCAACAATCCTGCCTGTAAGGCCTCGCCGGCTGTATTACCCGGCATGAAATTCCGTCTGGTGCGGTCAAACTGCATGGCAACCTCGGCAGGCGAGGCGCTCTCGCTACCTGCAGAAATCGCTTTGTCGCTGCCTCCTATGAGTCCGGTTGTGACATCGCCGACACCCCACAGGGCAAAGCCGGCGACGAGAAACAGCAGAAAAACCTTCATTATTGGCGATTTGGCACCGCCGCGCATCGCACCAAGCATCTTCAACTCTTTTGTTGCGGGCTGCCCTGATTGGCAACCATTTTGATTTATCGGCCTGTTGTAAAGGCAACATCAAGCGTGAGCAACTTTAAACCGGCATTTATTTGTCGCAAGACACGGCAATTACGAAAAAAATCCGGTTTTATGACGCCGCATGTTGATTTTCTGTGTTGCCGAGGCGACTGTCATAGCGGTTATGTTGAACGGAGCGCATCATGATTGTCGCAGCAAATTGGAAGATGAACCCTGCTTTCAGGGCAGCGGGTGACCTGGCCGCAGCATATCGGGCTGATCATTATGACAATGTGACACGCATTCTGTTTGCGCCTCACCCCTATTTGGTGCCAATAGGGGTGCGTTTGCAGGACAGCGACATCATTCTTGGCGGACAGGATTGTCATCAGAACGCCGCGGGAGCCCATACCGGTGATGTATCCGCCGGAATGTTGAGTGAATGCGGCGCCCGTGTTGCTTTGCTGGGGCATTCAGAACGGCGAACGGCGCATGGTGAGACAGACACTCTTGTTGCAAGCAAGGCTGAACAGGCGTTTGCCCACGGGCTCAATGTGATGATCTGTGTCGGTGAGACCCTTGCGCACCGAGAAGCCGGACAGGCACTTGATACTGTCCTGCGTCAACTCGAAGGGTCAATCCCAGCTCATTTGCCGACAACGGCGCTGAGCATTGCCTATGAGCCTGTGTGGGCGATTGGCACCGGCAAAGTGGCGACCACCGGCGAGATTGGCGAGATGCATGATGCCATCAGGCGGTGGCTGGATGATGCGGGCCATGAGCAGACGTCAATTCTGTATGGCGGATCGGTTAAGCCGGAAAATGCCGCCGAAATTTTTGCTGTCCCGCATGTTGATGGCGCGCTTGTGGGTGGTGCGAGTTTGCTCGCTGATCAATTCGCCGGCATTTGCCGGGCGGCGGCGGGTGTTTGATCATCGTTTCTGGAGCAATTTGCTTGAAATGCGGTCTGTTTGACCATATAAGGGGCGCGGTTCAAGCCGCTTTGTAATCACGGACACACCCCATGCAAACGATCATATTGACAATCCATATCCTGATCGCGCTGGCCCTTGTTGGCTCTGTGCTGTTGCAACGCTCTGAAGGCGGCGGGCTCGGCATTGGTGGTGGTGGTGCCGGTGGCGGCTTCATGACGGCACGTGGCACAGCCAATATGATGACACGTATCACCGCTATTCTGGCGGCTTGTTTCTTCGCAACATCGATTATTCTGGCGATCATGGCCGGTGTCGGTAGTGAGAGCAATTCAATCGTTGATGAAGTAATCACACAAACGCCGGCACCTTCGACTGGACCAACGGTTCCAACCGACAAATAGAGCTAACTGTCAAGAGCGTTATACCCGCTTTAATTACAACATAGTGTGATTTAGGTACTTATCAAACGCGCTATGTTGGGTTATATCTCTGGTCCATGCCTCGTTATATTTTCATCACTGGCGGTGTGGTTTCCTCACTTGGAAAGGGTCTTGGCGCTGCTGCCCTTGCGGCCCTGTTGCAGGCGCGCGGCTACAAAGTCCGTCTGAGAAAGCTTGATCCGTATCTGAATGTCGATCCCGGCACGATGTCACCTACACAACATGGTGAGGTGTTCGTGACCGATGATGGCGCTGAGACCGATCTGGATCTTGGTCATTATGAGCGGTTTACCGGTGTTCACGCAAAAAAGTCAGACAACGTCACCACCGGGCGCATCTATTCGGATGTGCTGGCCAAGGAAAGGCGCGGTGATTATCTGGGCGCGACGATTCAGGTGATTCCGCATGTGACCGACGCCATTAAGGAGTTTGTTCTCTCAAATCATGATGATGAGGATTTTATCCTGTGTGAAATTGGTGGCACTGTTGGTGACATTGAATCATTGCCGTTCCTTGAGGCGATTCGCCAGCTTGGTAATGAGCTTGGCCGCGAACAGACCTGTTTTCTGCATGTCACCTTGTTGCCATATATTGCTGCGGCAGGTGAACTAAAGACGAAGCCGACCCAGCATTCGGTCAAGGAGCTGCAGTCTGTCGGTATTCAGCCAGATATTCTGTTGTGTCGCACCGAGCATCCTCTACCTGAAGAACAGCGCGCAAAGATTGGTCTGTTCTGCAATATTCGCGAATCGGCGGTTATCCTCGGGCTTGATGTGGGCAACATCTATGAGGTGCCTCTGTCCTATCACGAACAAGGTTTGGACCGCGAGGTCATGCGGCATTTCGGGCTTCCCGACGAAGAGCCTGACCTGCAGGAATGGAAGCGTATTTGCAACACTGTATCCAATCCCGAAGGTGAGGTGACAATTGCCATAGTTGGCAAATACACATCTTTGCAGGATTCATACAAATCACTCGCCGAAGCGTTGGTCCATGGAGGAATTGCCAACGGGGTCAGGGTCAATATCGAATGGATTGATTCAGAGGTTTTTGAGCGCGGTGACACCGCGATTGAAGCGTTGCATGATGTCAGCGGTATTCTGGTTCCCGGCGGCTTTGGTGAACGCGGCTCTGAGGGTAAAATTCGGGCTGTGCGCTTTGCCCGCGAACAGAATATTCCCTATTTTGGCATTTGTTTTGGAATGCAGATGGCGGTTCTGGAAACAGCGCGAAACCTTGCGAATATGCCCGGTGCAGGATCGAGTGAGTTCGGAGAGCCTGAAGTGCCGCTTGTCGGTCTGATGACCGAATGGACGTCCGGAAACCAGTTGCAACAGCGCAGCGCTGATGATGATCTTGGTGGAACGATGCGTCTTGGCGCTTATTCCTGTCTTCTCGAGGAAAGCTCACTGGCCGCAAAAATGTACGCCACAGGCGAAATTTCCGAACGGCACAGGCATCGGTTTGAAGTTAATATCGCCTATCGTGAACAGCTGGAGTCTGCCGGTATGAAAATTTCCGGTTTGTCTCCGGACGGACAATTGCCAGAGATTGTTGAGCGTCCTGATCATCCGTGGTTTGTGGCGGTTCAATTTCACCCTGAGCTGAAGTCAAAGCCGTTTGATCCACACCCGCTGTTCACTGGATTTGTTGCGGCATCAATGGAAAAATCACGTCTGGTCTGATTGGTCCGGAAAATCTGGTGGGGAACAGAATAATGAGTGAGATACGCATAGGTGACGTTCCCTGCGGTGGTGGCAACCCTTTGCTGTTGATTGCCGGGCCCTGTCAGATTGAGGGGTTGGATCACGCGCTGATGTGTGCATCTCGCCTTGCCGAAATTGCTACGCAAACCGGCATGGGCTTTGTTTATAAATCCTCGTTTGACAAGGCGAACAGAACCTCCGGAAAGGCACGGCGTGGTGTTGGTTTTGACGCCGGTCTGGAGGTGATGGCGCGGGTTAAGCAGGAGATCGGCTGTCCGGTGTTGAGTGATGTGCATCTGCCCGAGCAATGCGCCGCCGCGGCTGAGGTGCTTGATGTTTTGCAAATCCCTGCATTTCTATGCCGCCAGACAGATCTTTTGTTGGCTGCTGCCGACACTGGTGCTGTGGTAAATGTGAAAAAGGGGCAGTTTCTGGCACCATGGGATATGAAGCATGTTGCGGAAAAAATTGCTGATGCAGGCAATACCAGAATAATGCTGACCGAGCGTGGCACGTCTTTCGGTTACAATACGCTGGTCTCGGATATGCGTGCATTGCCGCAGATGGCTGCATTCGGCTATCCGGTTATTTTTGATGCGACACATTCGGTGCAACAACCGGGTGGTCTTGGCGGCAGTTCTGGCGGGCAGCGTGAATTTGTTCCGGTGCTGGCGCGTGCCGCGGTCGCCGTGGGTGTTGATGGCCTGTTCATGGAAAGCCATCAGGATCCCGATAATGCCCCGTCAGATGGGCCTAATATGGTGCCGCTCGATGACATGAAAGCTGTGCTTTCGCGGCTTCAAAAGCTTGATGCAGCGCGGCGGGAGAGCCTATAGAGTGGTGTGGCGATTGCCGCATTGACCACAACAAACTGCAAAGGCAGGGAAGCAGATGTCTACCATTCTTGATATTCAGGCGCGTGAAATTCTTGATTCACGCGGGAATCCGACAGTCGAAGTCGATGTCATCCTTGAGGATGGAGCGTTCGGGCGTGCGGCCGTGCCTTCCGGTGCATCGACCGGCGCCTATGAGGCTGTCGAGATGCGCGATGCGGACAAGGATCGCTATGATGGCAAGGGTGTTCTCAAGGCAGTGGACGCCGTCAATTTTGAGATTTTTGATGCCATCGTTGGCGCCGATGCACTGGATCAGGCGGGCATTGATCAGGATTTGATTGAGCTTGATGGTACCGCCAACAAGGGTCGGCTGGGTGCAAACGCGATTTTGGGCGTATCGATGGCGGTGGCACGTGCAGCTGCAGACAGCGTTGAAATGCCTTTATGGCGCTATCTTGGCGGGGTGCATGCGCATCTTTTGCCGTTACCGATGATGAACATCATGAATGGTGGCGCGCACGCCAATAATGCCCTTGATGTGCAGGAATTTATGATCATGCCTGTGGGCGCTCCGCGTTTTGGTGAGGCGTTGCGGATGGGTGCAGAGATTTTCCATGCGTTGAAAAAGCTGCTTGCTGATGCCGGCATGTCAACGGCGGTTGGTGATGAAGGCGGCTTTGCGCCGGCCATCAATTCGACGGATGAGGCGTTATCATACATTACCAAAGCGATTGAAGCCGGCGGCTATAAGCCGGGTGAGGATGTGCTGATCGCGCTTGACGCGGCCGCCAGCGAATTCTGTAAAGACGGTAAATATCATCTTGCCGGTGAGGGGCGGACGCTTGGCACTGATGAGATGAATGAAATGTGGGCCGGACTTGTGAAAAACCACCCGATCGTCTCTATTGAAGATCCTCTGCATGAGGATGATTGGGCCGGTTTTGCCGCCTTGACCGACATGATCGGCGACAAGGTGCAGATTGTCGGTGATGACTTGTTTGTAACTAATCCCGAACGGCTGTCGCGCGGTATAACCGACGGGGCAGGCAATGCGATTTTGATAAAGGTCAATCAGATCGGCACGCTGTCTGAGACGCTGCAGGCGATTGATATGGCGCAAAAGGCAGGGTTTGGTGTGGTGATCTCGCATCGTTCCGGTGAAACAGAAGACAGCTTTATCGCTGATCTTGCTGTGGCAACAAATGCCGGACAGATCAAGACCGGATCGTTGTCCAGATCCGACAGGTTGGCCAAATATAACCAGCTTTTACGGATTGAAGAAGAATTGGACCGGACCGCGCTATATGCCGGGGGCAGTGTCCTGCGCGGTTAATTACCGCGACACGGGTGTGTCTCTGTTGATCATATAATCTCTGATTCATAAGAAAACCGGCGATTCGCTTTTTGCTTGACCGACCGAATCACCTTTGATTCAATGTGCCTATTAAAAGTCGAACCGAAGGGATTTTGGTCGCATGTATGGTGCTTTGAGAAAACCTATCGCCTATGCCAGTAGTTTTGTTACTCTTGGCGCATTGGTGGTGTTCTTTGGCTTTCACACGATTGCTGGCGAGCGTGGCATCCTTGCCAAGCCTGAATTGGAAAGGAAGATTCAGCTTGCCGAAGAGCAATTGTCCTTGCTGAGCAAGCATCATGATTTTCTGAAGCACCGTATATCTCTAATGCAGGGGCAGTCGCTCGACGCTGACCTTCTCGAAGAAACAGCACAGGGTGAGCTTGGCCTGTATTCACCTGAAGATGTGATTATTTCAATTGATCTGTCAGGATTGAAATTTTAGAAAAGCGCCTCAGATTTTTATGTAAACCGAAATATAGTTTATTTATAAAAAACACAATAAAAACAATAAAATAAAAATATTGCTTTTAATTCGATTTCAAGAAACTCTGTCCCTGTAGGCGTGACGCGAGGCGTTTGCTTTTGCGTGACGACTATAGCAGTCGAAAGGCGTGCTGGTAACGAAAGGCTGTGTTTGCCTGATCGCTGGTCGTTTTTCAAAACTGTGTCAAATGACCATGCCTGTCTGTATCAGGGAGCAAAGAGTTGGCTGAGAGAACATCAAAAAACCGTAAGAAGAAGCCCGGCCGTCCACCCAAAGCTGTTGCCAGTGGAGTGAATGATATGCCGCCGGTTGAGGATATGCTGTCTCTTTATCACGACATGCTGTTGATCCGCCGGTTTGAGGAAAAGGCCGGACAGCTTTACGGCATGGGACAAATTGGTGGTTTTTGTCACCTCTATATCGGGCAGGAGGCAGTTGTTGTCGGCTTGCAATCAGCATCACAACCCGGGGACTCGGTTGTAACCTCTTATCGCGATCATGGTCATATGTTGGCCTGCGGGATGGACGCGGACGGCGTGATGGCAGAACTGACGGGTCGGGAGGGCGGCTATTCACGCGGCAAAGGCGGTTCGATGCATATGTTCAGCCGTGAGAAGAATTTTTACGGCGGTCACGGCATTGTCGGGGCGCAGGTTCCGATCGGCTGTGGCCTCGCGTTTGCGCATAAATACAAAGAAGAGCCAAATGTCTGCATGACCTATCTTGGTGATGGCGCGGTCAATCAGGGGCAGGTCTATGAAAGCTTTAATATGGCGGCGCTGTGGGACCTGCCTTGCCTGTTCGTCATTGAGAATAATCAATATGGCATGGGCACCGCGGTAACACGCGCTGCCGCCGGTCCGGCGCTTGCCGAAAGAGGGTCTGCCTATGGCATTCCGGGCAAACAGGTGGATGGCATGGATGTTCTTGCTGTGCGCGCCGCCGGGCTTGAGGCACTGGAGCATTGTCGCAGTGGCAAGGGGCCGTATATTCTTGAAATGAAGACCTACCGCTACCGCGGACATTCGATGTCCGATCCGGCAAAATACCGGACAAGGGAAGAGGTGGATGCCATGCGAAAGCAACATGATCCGATCGATCAATTGCGTGATTTGCTGGTGAAACAAAACGTCAAAGATGATGACCTCAAAGCAATCGACTCGAAGGTCAAGGCTGTGGTGACCAAGGCAACAGAATTTGCCCAGTCAAGCCCAGAGCCCGATGCGTCAGAATTGTTCACAGATATTCTTTTGCCAACGTCAGATGACGTTGTCCGCCATAGTGAGGTGTGATTATGGCTATCGAAATCAAAATGCCGGCTTTGTCGCCGACTATGGAATCAGGGACGCTTGCCAAATGGCACGTTGCCGAGGGTGACGAGGTGCGCTCTGGTGATGTGATTGCCGAAATTGAGACTGACAAGGCAACGATGGAGGTCGAGGCTGTTGACGAAGGTACAATCGGCACCATTCTTGTCGCCGCGGGCACTGAGGATGTGAAAGTAAATGCCCCCATTGCCATTCTGCTGGCTGAGGGTGAGGATGCCACCGCCGCTATTGCCTCGGCCAGTGCAAAGCCGGTTGATAATACCGGAGCGGCAGGCGTGAATGACGATGAGGGCATCGCCAAGGAATCGCCTGCGCCGGTTCAGGCACCACCGGTAATCAATGTTGCTGCCGAGACGAAATGGGATGGGCCAGTGACCAATCTGTCTGTTCGTGAGGCGCTCCGCGATGCCATGGCCGAGGAAATGCGCCGTGACGATGCCATTTTTGTGATGGGCGAGGAAGTTGCCGAATATCAGGGCGCCTATAAGGTGACACAAGG
>Ga0181592_10005126_pt1 | contig 10773 bp, 14 predicted proteins | sample 071ome_20_FD_133755 | JGI IMG/M metagenome (GOLD analysis project Ga0181592, IMG submission 133755) | Coastal salt marsh microbial communities from the Groves Creek Marsh, Skidaway Island, Georgia - 071412BT metaG (megahit assembly) | ecosystem: Environmental > Aquatic > Marine > Intertidal...
CAAAAACAATGGCAACTAACCAATATTGTGAAACTGAGAGTAGCAGGAATGGAAGATGCCAACATCAAATAGAATTATACTCACAGACGTAGACGGGGTTCTTTTAGAATGGGAACGTCATTTTACAAAATGGATGTTGCAAAGAACACTGTTTGACGAAAGAGGTGCAAGATATCACCCATATAGATTGTTGCCAGACAAGCAGAACACCTACGAGATGGCAGAACGTTTTGGTATCACTAAAACAGAAACAAGAAAATTGATAAGAGAATTTAACAGAAGTGCTTGGATGGGTACTCAAAGACCTATGCCAGAATCACAGACATGGGTGAAACTTTTAGATGCAGAATGCTGGTTATTTATACCAATAACATCACAAACATCAGATATACCTGCACAAGAACTTAGGAAAAAAAGATTAGCAGAATTATTTGGTCCAAATGTATTTCAAAACTATCATATTTTAGGCACAGGAGCAGACAAAGATTCTGCTTTGGCAGAATTTCACGACACAGGTTTATGGTGGATTGAAGACAAACCACATAACGCAGTCACTGGTTTAAATTATGGTTTGAAACCTTTGCTGGTAGATCACCCATACAATCAAGGATTTACACACGAAAAAATTCAAAGAGTAAATAATTGGCAACAAATATATCAAATAGTAAATGGTAAACAAAAAGAAAATATTAATAATGGGCTTGCCTGGGTCAGGTAAGACAACTTTAGCAAACAAACTAGTACCTATGTTTAATGCAGTTTGGTTAAACGCAGACGAAGTTAGAAAAAATGCTGACGATTGGGACTTTTCTCCTGAAGGTAGAACACGTCAAGCAAATAGAATGAAATCAATGGCAGAAGATGCTTTGGCTAATAACAGGAATGTTGTTGCTGATTTTGTTTGTCCCACAGAAAAAACAAGATCAGATTTTGGTGCTGACTATGTTGTTTGGATGGACACAATCAAAGAAGGACGATTTGATGACACAAACAAAATGTTTGTACCACCAGAAAAATTTGACTTTAGGGTGACTCACCAAGAAGCAGACATGTGGGCATTTTTAATCAAACAGGATATCTATGACAAATTGGGACAATAAAAAACCAACAGCACAAATGTTAGGAAGATGGCAACCATGGCACGCTGGACATCAAAAACTATTTGAAGAGACTTTAAAAAGAGCAGAACAGGTTTTGATAATGGTCAGAGATGTACAAGGTGTTGATGATAATCCTTTTGATTTTGAAACTGTAAAGAAAAATATCGAAACTGCTTTACTGCCTAAATATCAAGGCAAGTTTAAAATTATATTAGTGCCAAATATAACAAACATATGTTATGGCAGAGGCGTGGGATATAAAATTGAAGAAATTGTTCTTGATGCAGAGATACAAAAAATATCTGCAACAGACATCAGAGAACAGATGAGACAGGAAGGAAAACTTTAATGTATAAATTTGAAATAAAACAAGACAAGCCTGTAGACAAAACCATATGGGACAAGGACATGTGGTACGAAGACAATGCTGTAACTCCACATTACACCAAAGAATATCCATGGTGGGAAAGCAGTTTTGGCAAAGTGTACAAACAAATGACTCCTCATTTAGAAAACAAAAGAAAGGCAATTGACGTTGGTGCCTGTGTGGGTCAATGGGCAAGACAACTGTCAAAAGATTTTCAAGAAGTTTTGTGTTTTGAACCAAGGAAAATTGCAATCCCAAAATTTTTATTAAACGTTGACATGACTAACGTGAGACTGTTCAATTGTGGCATTGGTGACAAACACCAACAAGTGTTAATGAGCAAAAGTCGTGTAGGCGATTTCCCATTACAAAACGGAAAACCAGTCAAAGACAAGTACAAAGAAACAGTTGATATAGTGCCAATAGACGAGCACAATCTTACAGAAATAGATCTAATTAAAATAGACACAGACGGCTATGAACAATGGGTACTGCCAGGAATGGAACAGACAATCAAAACAAACAAACCATTAATAGTCATTGAACAATTCAAATGGTGGGATGGTGGCTTACCTGGATTCAAATACATGGAAGCAGTTATGACTTTGCGATCTTGGGGTTACAGATGTGTGGGACAGCACGGTTTTGATTGGATAATGAAATATGAAAAAGCATAAGAGTTGGTTTTTGCCAGATTGGGAAACACACTTTGTTGAAATAATGAATCAAAAAAACATTGACGGTTATCAGATAGAAGGCCGTACTGTTAGCATACAAGAATCTTTAAAATTAAATGGCTGGCAACCAAAATTGGCAATTGATGTTGGAGCAAATGTTGGGTTTTGGAGCAGAGATTTGTGTGAAAAATTTGAAAAGGTCTGGGCCTATGAACCAATGGATTACAATATAGAATGTTTACAAGCAAATGTCATCAAAAAAAATATTACTGTCAAAAATTATGCACTGGGTTCAGCAATCGAAAACAAAAATATTCTTTACACCACTACAAAAAACAGTGGACAAGCCAGTTTTCATAAAGACGCAATTCTCACAGATGATCCTATATTAGACAGATCAGTACCAGTGTCTACAATTGATGATGAAACAAAAGATTTACCCAAAAATTTTGCAGACAATTGCTACATGAAAATTGATGTTCAAGGACACGAAAAAGATGTAATCATGGGTGGATTAAATTTCATCAAAAGTCACAAACCAATTATATGCACAGAAGTCAGAGCAAATAAGGAAAATATTCCAGGGTGGATGAAATTTTTTGATAAATTAAACTATAGACTATTGGTTAAAACAAAAAAAGAATTTACGTTTATAAGCAACGAAAGGTGGCCAAATGAAGATATACGTAGGACATGACAGCAGAGAAGACATAGCGTATCAAGTGTGTGAACATAGTATCAAGAGAAGAGATCCGTCTGCAGAAGTAATTCCGTTAAAACAAAAACAGATGCGAGATCAAGGTATCTATACAAGACCCATTGACAAATTGGCTTCAACAGAATTTACATTTACAAGATTTTTTGTTCCATACCTTAATGATTTCAAAGGTTGGGCAGTGTTCTGTGACTGCGATTTTGTTTGGCAGATACCCAGTCATGAACTAGTAAAATATTGTGACCCAAGCAAAGCAGTGGTTGTTGTTCAACATGACTACAAACCCAAAGAAGGAACCAAAATGGATGGACAAGTGCAAACAGTGTATCCAAGAAAAAATTGGTCAAGTATGGTGTTATGGAACTGTGAACATCCAAAAAACAAAATACTTACTCCAGAACTTTTAAACCAAGAATCACCAAAATTTTTACACAGATTCAGTTGGCTAGAAGACAACGAAGTTGGATCTTTGCCGTTAGAATACAATTGGCTAGTGGGATGGTACAAAGAACCACAAGACGGAAGACCAAAAGTTTTACACTACACAGAAGGTGGACCATGGTTTGATGGTTACCGAGATTGCGAATATGCAGATGTGTGGAAAAAAGAGTTAATTAATTTATTTTCATCATAATGTCAAGTGTACTAGATAGATTCGATAAAGACAAACACTATTTCAAAGAACCCTATCCTCACATAGTGATAGAAAATGCCTTGCCTGAAAATTATTATAAACAACTGGCAAAAGATTTTCCAACACAACAAATAAAAGAAACTTTGCCTTGCATACAAGGACACACATACAGATATCTTGCCAATGATGTGCTGTTTATGAAAACAATACCTGTAACTGATCTATGGAAAAAATTTTTTGAAACTCATACTAGTCAAAAATTCTATGACAGAGTTTTAGAAATATTTGCAGAGGACATTACTTACAAAACTGCACAATACAGGAAAAAAATAGATGTCAGAGGCCATGCACCCGGTAAAATAGAAGTTGTCACTGACACACAGTTTGTGGTTCATACACCCACAGATGGCACAACAAGAACCACACATCTCGACAATCCTCAAGAACTGTATGCTGGTCTATTATATTTTAGACAACCCAATGATGCCAGCACAGGTGGAGATTTTGAAATTTACGAAACCAACGAAATCAAAGAAGTTTTCAAGAGAAAAGGCAGAGAAATCAAAGAAGAACAAGACAAAAAACTAGTAAAAACAATAACGTACAAACCAAACACTTTTGTTATGTTTCTTAACACTAATAAATCAGTACATGGTGTAACTCCAAGACAAAATGCAGACCTAGATAGATTAAGCATCAACATTATTGCTGAAACAAATCAAAAAGGCAATGAATTCTTCAGACTTTTCGACACCGTTCTTAAGTAGAATAGAAACCAGTCCAACAAAATTACAAGATGCTGTGTTGGTGACAGAACCAATTCCAGTAATCGTTTACGACCAGTTGTACGAACATTGGCAAAAACCCACTAGAGATTGTTGGAGCACATTTTTCATCAACAACGACATACATTCAGTGCAATTTTGCAACAAAATGAAACCGTTCTTTGATGAAAAGGACAATGAATTTGTGGGTTACTGGTTTTTTAAACAGAGAGCAGACAGAAGGAAGCCAGTGATAAGAATACACAACAACAAGTATGAATCAACAACGCATGATATTAAGTCAAACATGCTGTTAGTGTGTCGAAGAAGTAGAACTTGGCATTTGACCAACGAATCATTAAATGAAAATTTGCCGGATCTGCTGACTTTGTATATAAAATTTAATAAAGATACACAGGATCGTTTGCAAAAACTATTTGTGTAAAACAATTCCTAAATCACGTAACACACCAACCGCTGTTCCATTAGCAAACTCTTCCGGAGTAAATTGTTGATAGGCCAAAGAATTTAACCATTCTGTTGGTTCATGATATTTAGGTTTTTCTATTTCAGACAGTTCTGTATTAGCAATTGGTTGAGCAAAACTTCTTGAATCACAAAAAACAGGTACTCCTTCACACATGCTTTCCACAGCACTTATGGAACAACTTGTCACACAGGCCCAAGCATTTTTTAGTTGGTGCTGTATGGGAATCTTTGCTTCACTTGGTCCACTTGTACCTCTACCTCTAGGTTTGTGTCTGACTATGATAGGTCTATCTGTGTGTTTTTTTAAAACAGTCAATGTGTTGTCAAGCCATCCAGGGGTATTCAAATATCCGTGTATGCCTGCACTACTAGGACATACCAAAATGTGTTCACCTTTATTTGATCTTTCTTTAACTTTTATATCAAATTTTTTAATTCTTTTATTATCTAAACCTTTCACAAGACCAACATGAATATTATTTTTACAAATTCTCCAATAATGATTATCTGGTTTCAAATTGTTGTTATCAAATCTACCAAAATAAGGCGTATCAGTAAACCAAAACGTCTGTCCTGATTCTTCAATTTGGTGAAGTAAATTTGTATTATTGTTGACAAGTCCCCAAAACATAGAGTCGTTGTCATCATTTAACCAATAAGGAATGCTGTTGTCTGCTATCTTGACAGTGCTAGGCCACGTTTCTTTAATACCATTAAAAACTTCCCAACATTTACTTTTTGGTTTGTCAGATGGTGCGTAGATTGTTAGCATCAATATACTCCTTTAACATGTTGGCCCATTCAATATGGCCTTGTTTGCTAGGGTGTGGATCATTTGGACTTACAATAAGATTTCTGTCTAAGACATATTCATAATGACTAGCATTTGGATTAAAAAATCTTTTCATATCAATAGCGTTGTAGATTATTTTGGCATCACGACTAGTAGTTTGAAAACTGTTTGGCAGAGCATTGTACATCACGTAGGGTATTCTTTTTCTTTCAAAATAATTTTGTAAATCAAACACATGATCTAAAAATCCCATTGTGGCATTGGCTTCAATATCCCAACCTCTTTGTTTTTGGATAAATGATACATTGTCTAAAGTTTTCCAAGTTCTCCAGGTCAAATCAGTGCCTTCAATTCTGCCTGCTTTCCAACCATCGTTTGTGACATAGTCATTCCTATGTTGACTGCTCCAACCTATCACAGCAAAAACATCTTGTGAGCCGTTCTGTTCAAACCACACCTTTGTGCTGAAACTTACGCGACAATTGCCTCTTCCGCCCATTGCTAGGTTGTGCAGTTCACAATCCCAACGATTTGCCAATTCGTTGGTCACAAAGGTTTCTACACCATCTTTGGGTCTCGGTGTTAAAAAACTACAACCATTAGAAAACAATTTGCTCATATGTGTATTTTATATTATAATTAGTATATTAGCAATGATAGTAACAAACATTTCAGACATCAAATACTTTTTAGATCAAACAAGTGTGTTAGACAAATCACAGCACTACACTGTAAATTACCACCCTGACGCTTCAGAAAAAAATTTTAAAAGCAATGAAACTTTTGTTATTGAATTTAAAAACTGTTTAGCCAACACACTACCATTGTTAGTCACTGATAAAAATGAAATGATCACTGAACATGTTTGGCCATTGGTCCATAAAGAAAAACACAAACCACACCATAGTCACAAACTTTGGAGTCAATGGCAAGATAAAATGCAAATAGATTTACCAGGACCTACTGCGTATTTCAACAACGATAAAAATTATGTATGGTTGCCAGTAGATGACCGCTCTACAGAAAATCCATGGCATGTTTGGATTGACATGATATCAAAATTTAGACTAATTGAAAAACAGTACAAAAAAAGTTATTTGGATTTTACATATATTATTCCAAAACAATCAAATTATTTAAAACGTGTTATGAATTCAAGGTTTCATAATTTAAATTATCATTTTATGACTCCTGATACAACGTGGAAATTTGAAAAACTTATTGTGCCATCTATGAGCAATCGTAAAGATGGAATGATTGTTCCTGAAATGCCAAACTGGCTACGTGAAAAATTCGGTGTTAAAGAAAAACCTTTTCGTAAAATATGGATCAGTAGAAAAAATTCTGCTACAAGATCAATTGTAAATGAAAGTATACTTTTTGATACAGTGCTTAAACAAAGAGGATGGGAACTACTCGAACTTGAAAATCTGTCTTTAGATCAACAACTTCTTTATTTTGCAGAAGCAAAGATTGTAGTTGCTCCTCACGGTGCTGGACTTACTAATTTGCTATTTTGCCAACCCGGTACCAAAGTTATAGAGTTACAGGACAAAGACATGTTATCCAAAAAAGTATATCCTGTTTTAGCATATCACTTGGGACTAGAACAAGTCACATACACACCAGACACAATAAAGATTGAATTAGATAACGGCAAAAAACCTAAAGGTATAAAAAGAATGTCCGACTTAATAAATTTTAAAATTACACATGAACAGTTATTAGAATTATTAAAGGCCACAGCAATATGAACATAGCAGGAATCCATACAACCAAACCAAGAACACAAAGGTATGTTGATGCTTTTGTGCAAGGTACACCTGGTGAAAATAAAATTTATCATTTTAGAGAAATGACGTCATTACCTGCTGAAAATCTCACAATGTATGGAATACTTGCAGGATCTGGAGAAGTATATAAGTGGTGTGAAAAGGAAAACAAAGATTTTTATTTTATGGATCATGGATATTTTACTAATGCCCACGACAGTCCACATTGGTTGCGAATAACAAAAAACAAACACTGTCAAAATATATTGCAAAAGCATCCAGATGATAGATACAAAAAATATTTTGCTAAAGAAATCAAACCATGGCAAAAAACAGGTAAAAAAATTTTAGTATTGCCACCAACAAATGCAATTAGTAATTTTTTCCAAGTTGATAACTGGCTAAACGAGACTTTGAAAACACTTCAAGCAAATACAGACAGGCAGATAGACGTTAGAGAAAAACCATATAATCCAACAATTGCAATAGATCACGTGGGTGCGACTGTGAAAATAGACAAGCCAACCAATCACCAAGGCCCTATCAATTGGCAAGATTATTATGCTATTGTCACATACAACAGCAACACTGCAATTGCTAGTCTACATAACGGTGTGCCTGTTTTTTGTGACTCCGTTAATAGTGCAGTTGCACCTATTTCAGAAACAGATTTCAGCAAAATAGAAACGCCTAAATACGAAGACAGAATGGCACTTTTTTCAAGTTTAGCATATAACAATTTTAATTTGAACGAAATGGCCGATGGAACTGCATGGAGAATATTAAATGGCTGATAGATTAAAACCTCAAAACAAAGAATTAGTTGAGAGAATTAGAAAGTTAGAATCAGAAGTAGCAAAACCTCATGTAGATTTTCATTTGTATCACAATTACTATGCACCACCTGAATTAGTAAAAGCATCTAAAAGAGTTTTGTCGTTTGGTGTAGGCGGAGATGTAAGTTTTGAAAAATTGATGTGCCTTGACAACAGCGAATTGCAAATTAAAATATTTGATCCAACACCATGGACACAACATCATATTCGTGGAATACTAAACGGAAGTGGTAAAAAGTATTTTAAACCCATGATGAATGGACTTGATATCAGTAGAAAAATTGGAAAAAGAAATATTACATACTTTCCGATCGGCTATGCTCCAGAAAATGGAAAACAAAAATTCTATTACACAGGTGATAGGAATCCTCAAACAGGAGAAGTTCTTGAACCTTATCAACAAATTAGGAGTTTTAGTGCATTTGATCCAACCGGTAAGAAATTATCAGTGATATGTGAATTCAAAAATTTAGAAACTATAATGCAAGAACAAAAATGGGACAGTGTTGACATAATAAAAACTGACATCGAAGGTCATTGGTATAATTTTGCTAATGAACTGATAGAAAAAAATATACAGTTTAAGTATTGGGTAACTGAAATTGAACTAGGATTAAATGATTCTATAGAAACAAATTTTGATCAAATCAGAGAAATTTGTAGTAAACTAAAAGATAATTACGATGTAGTTTTAAACAGACAGAGATTAAAACCAATGTTAGAATTAGGATTTGTTAAAAAATGAAAGTAGAAATTTTTAGACGAACAGTAAAAGATCGTAGAAGAGGAAACAGTTATGAACTCTTGTATCATTTAGCAGAAGGAATAAAAGCCGCAGGCGATGAACCTGTTATTGTAAATGAAAACAGATCAGGTCCTACTGTTGAAGGAGAAATGGAGCCCACTGCTCCAATGGCCGCTATGTTTGGATATGGTGGTGACAAACAGATGCACCACACAAAAGGTAGAAGAAGAGAATTAGCCAATAGATGTAGAGAAAAAAAGATACCATTGATCACATTTGACGGTGGTGTGTTGTCAAGTTTTGGTAACGTGTCAACATCTCCAGATCATCATTTTAGAGTGGCACTATACACGCCTATGAATGACGGTAACTTTTTGTCAGACAATTCACCATCAGATAGATGGGAAATGATGAAAGATAAATTCAAAGTCAAATGCGAACCATGGAGAAAATCAAATCCAGATGATCCAATTTTATTTGTTTTACAACCCAAAGACAATTGGAGTATGAATGAACTTGATCCAGTTGACTGGTTTAATAAAGTTTACAAACAATTAAGACCGTTGACCAAAAGAAAGTTTATTGTGCGTCCTCATCCAAATCATGCTGACACAATTCACAACAGAAAAGGCGAGTTTCCTGAAGAGGTAGAATTTGATATACCTATGAGACATTTTTCAGGTGATGAGAAAAAGCATTACAGATTTCATTTTCAAAAAGCAATTACTAATTGTCATGCTGTTGTTACACACAATTCTACTGCATCAACTGACTCTTGCGTTAGGGGTATTCCAACTTTCTGCACTAGCGATCTTGCAATTTGTTGGCCTGTGGCAAACAAAGATCTAACAAAAATAGAAACACCAGAAATGCCAGATCGTACACAATGGCTTAATGATCTTGGATACAAAATGTGGAGTATCAAAGAAATCCGTGACGGCACAGTGTACAAACGATTCAAACAAAAATTAGGATTGTAATGAATTCACTAGCAGTATTAACAACATTTCCACCAAACAGATGGAGTGCTTATGCTAAAAGAATGTTACAAAGCCATATAAAAAATTGGCCAGACGATGTTAAACTTTATGTGTATTATGAAAAAGAAAAACCAACTCTTGAACATGAAAAAATCGTTTATGTAGATTTAGAAAAAGAAAATCCTGAATTAGTTGCTTTCAAAACTAGACACAAAAACGATCCAGTTGCAAACGGTGAAACAACAGAAATACCAGGTGGTGTTAGACGTGTGCCAGGTGCTGGAGACAAGGATCGTAACAAAGGATCTTTTTTATGGGACGCTGTGAGATTTTCTCATAAAGTTTTTGCAGTTGCTCATGCTGTTAAAAATTTAAACTGTGACTATGTGCTTTGGTTAGATGCTGACACTTTTACTTTTAGGCCTATTACTAAAGAATTTGTTTTTAAACTTTTACCACAAGACAAGTTAGTAAACTATCTAGGCCGTCCAACATATCCTGAATGTGGCTGGGTGTGTTACAATAGAAAACACCCTAAAATAAATCAATTCATTGATGAATGGACAAAACTATACACAACTGATTCTATATTCAAAGAACTTGAATGGCATGACAGTTATCTTTTTTGGCAAATATTAAATCGTGTTGCGCCTGATCAAGGAGTTGACATAGGTGCTGGAGCAGGAGCCAAAGGACTACACGTTTTTATCAACAGTGTGTTAGGCGATTATATTGACCACATGAAAGGTAAAAGAAAAATCAAAGGCAAAAGTTCTGCTAGTGATTTGAGAATTAAAAGAAATCAAGACTACTGGAAAAATGTTGAAAGTTATGATCCATTTGGTGGAATTAAATTTGATCCAAAACAAGCAGAAGATATAATCAGCAAGGTTGCAAAAGG
>Ga0181592_10005131_pt1 | contig 10768 bp, 16 predicted proteins | sample 071ome_20_FD_133755 | JGI IMG/M metagenome (GOLD analysis project Ga0181592, IMG submission 133755) | Coastal salt marsh microbial communities from the Groves Creek Marsh, Skidaway Island, Georgia - 071412BT metaG (megahit assembly) | ecosystem: Environmental > Aquatic > Marine > Intertidal...
CCTGATTTAGACATAGACCAATTTACATTTGCTGTAGGTCGATTACTTAACAATTATGAAAGTCTTTTAAATCCTGAACAGGTAATATTAAATAGAGCAAAAAACTTTTTAAATAATAATTATGGCGATGCTTATGTTAATCGTTTCTTAAAAACTGTTGAGGAACAATTTGGTATATCATCAAGCGAATTTAATGTTTCTTATAATCACGACGTTCCTTTGGCTGTAGGTGCTAACCCGGCAGGATCAGGCATAAGCGGGGCAGGATAATGTCTAAGACTTACGATGTGCTAATAAAAAAATCTGTTCATTTTAATTTGACAAAAGATAGTCACACTGCTTTAAAAATTGAATGTACAAAAAGAGAGCTATCAATGCAAGAAGTTATTGAAGCTTTTGCAAAAAGATTGCAGATTGAAGATAATAAAATGATTAAATTTTTAGACGAAGTAGTTGAAGAAAAGAAACAAAAGGCAAATAAATCTTTCAGCAAATCAGACGTTGATAGTATATTTGACATGATTGAGGATGAAGAATTATGAAAAATTTAGATAGAAGAAGATTAAGAATAATGTTGATGGAAGAAGTTTTAAATGCTTCTGAGATGGCACAATTCTCCGGAAGCAAGTCTGGAAAAGCTGTTAAAAAAGCAGGTGCTAAAATTATGACTGCAGGCAAATCTATTAGAGATATTGCTGAAGACCAAACTGGCAAAATGAGATCTACCCTAGGAAGGCTTTCAGAATTTGTTTATAAAATGGGAAGCGCTTTAGAAAGAATGGACAACTTAGAAGAAGGTGAAACTGTCGCAGATAATCTTCCTACTATTCAAGAACTTAAAAGTCTTTATAAGGAAATTCAAAATTTAGAAAAATCTAATAAAAATTAAGGAGCAAAAATGATAATCACAAGAAGTCAATTAAGAAAGTTAATATTGAAAGAAGCTAGGCTGTTATCTGAAGGGAGCTTTGCTAGTGCGTCAGATGCTGCTAAGTCAAGTGCTGTTTTAGGATATCTAAAAGAGTATGAGGCATATTTACCTTTAGCAAGCAGGGGAGATGCAATCCTGGATTATGCTCCAATTTTCGCTGTCATGATGAATGTAAGAAACGGTACCGGATCATACGACGACGTTCACAGTTTAACTGATGAATTCTCTCAAGAAAAAATAAAAATAATTGAAAGAAATTTAGAGAAAATGTCAAGCGCAGATTTAGCTGATTTTATTGACATTGGAAAGAATTATACCCCGCCCGTTTAGATTTTAAATTGAGGATACAAAATGGAAATAGATAAAATTAAAGAAGCAGTAGCTAAACTACCTGAAGATAAGGTAGAAAAATTTAAAAAAGACTTTTACCTAGAAAATAAATCGAAAGGTTTGCTCGATGGTCTGCAAGAAAAAGTAATATCTAGAAAACTACTAGTATTTGCAACAGCAACAGCACTTTTAGTCTATTCAGGCTTGGATGCAGATACGTGGGGAATGATTGCAATGATGTATATTGGCGGTCAATCAGCAATTGATTTTGCAAAAATATGGAAAGGTTAAATGAAACTTACAAGAAGGCAACTTAACTATTTGATTATGGAATCACTAAACTTAGAAGAAGCGCGCGTCCCAACAGCTCGCAAGCTAATAAGAAAAATAGACGACTATGAAGAACGTATTGACACGTTAATCGGTGCGCTAGCTGATCCGGAAAAAGTATCTGAGAAAGAAGAATTAGAAAAATATTTAGATAGGCTTAACGTAGCCGGTGACAAAGAATTTGCAATTAACAAACGCCAAAGACTAAAAGCAATGAAAGTTCGAAATAAGGTGAAAGACGCATTAGATGGTAAAGCACCTGAAACCAAAGCTAAACCTAAAACCGGAACTGAAACAGCAGCACAGACACCATCTGGAGAGTCTAACCCTAAAGGTAAAAAAACGGGCACAGAACGTAAGCCAAGAAGACAAGAAGCCATTGCAGGACTTAAGTCAGATATCAGTAATCTAAGAAAAAGGTTGCAAGATGAGACTAATAAAAGAAGACAAGAATCTTTAACAAAGGCTATAGACTTTCTAGAGAAAAGATTAGAAAAAGTAAAAAATGGCAAACCTGTTACATCAGAAGAAACCCCTCCTCCGGATGTTCAAAAGACATTAAAAGATAACGATGCTTATCGAAGCATTAAGGGGCAAATAAAATCTGCTCGAACTAGCCTTAGAAACAAAAAAATAATAATGACGGCTAAAGCTAAAGAGGATTTAACTGACTTAATTGATGACTTAGAAAGTAAGATTAGAAATGCTAAAGGCAAAGAAAGAACAAATTTATCTAACGCTATAAACTTTCTTAAAAACGGACTAAAAAGGAAGAAAAAAGGATCTAGTTTTGAAATACCTCAAGTGGTTGTCAACACAGTAACTGTGCACAGTCCGGACATTAGTTCCACAATAGCAGCCTTCCAAGAAAAGGCTGATGATATCAAGAAAAACCAAGACATAATTAATGACCCAGAAGCATATGCTTCGTACGACGACGATGAGCCCAATAAAGGTAGTGAAACTTTGGCACAAGAACCGGTAGGGGAATCCACAAATTGGGCTGATTCTCGAGCGGGAGGAGCAACAAAAGAGTCAGAAGAGGTTGATAAATATATTGAGGAGCTTCACAAAAATTACTCGAGTATATACGAAAAGCGTAAATATGGCTCTGGCGTAATTAATAGTTATGCTAACGTTTATTTAGGAAAAGCATTGGCAAAAGACGGTGTTCCGGGTCTAGACACTGTCTTTGTTTACACAATGGAAGAGTTTAAAAAGAATCATCCAGGTAAAACCTTCGAAGACTTTATTCAATCCGGCACAAAAGGTTCGTCGTTAGCAACATTTAAAGAATTTGGTTCTGAAAGTTTAAATATACCAATGGTTAAAGATAAGGGTGGGCTTAAAGCTTCTTTAAGCGGTAACGTTTATTATGATGAAACTAATTACAAACTTTTACTAGACTCATCTGCAGGTGACTACATTTTAGTAGGTGTATTCTTAACTGATGACGGTAAACATTTATATCATGACAGAAACAAATACGATAAATTAAAAGGTCTTGCCAAAGAACACAAAGCAATGTACGGAAAGTCATACGCAACACTATTAAGAGAAAGATATTGGGGAAGATACTGATGAAATTAACAAGAATTCAATTAAGGCAATTAATAAATGAGGCAATAAGTTCAGGTCTTAAAGCAGCAAAGAGAGAAGTTGGAAATTCATCATTTCAAAAAGCACAAGAAGACGCAAAAAAGAACGGAAAAGCATATTTTGTTAAGAATGACAACGAAGTTGTTTCGATCGACAAAGAAGGAAACGCAAGCGTTGTTGCTGATATGACCGGCAAAGATGCTTTTGATGCAAATGACGGAACTGTTCACTACAAAGGGTCGCTATAATGATAATGTGGTTAAAAGAGCAATGGCAGTGGATAGTTGGCGGAATTCTTGCCATAGTTGCAATTGCCGCATCAAAAAAAAGAGACAGCATAGATAAGGTGGAAAAAAGTGACAGTAAGGTTAAAGCAGATCGCGATCAAAAAGTTAATGAAGAGCAGAAAGAGTCTTATGAAGAATTTATATCTAAGCGATCAGAAGCGGAGGAAAAATTCCGTGAAGATATCGAAAAGATCTCTGAAAATAAAAAAGAACGCGTAAAAGAATTAGAAAACAATCCCGAAGAACTTGATAAAATCTTAAAGGAGAAATACGGTTTAAAGGGGGAATAATGTTTTTATATGCTTTGATGGGAACACTTTGGGCAGCCAGTGTTGATTTTATTACATTAGAAAAAGGTGAAAGTGCACCTTTTACAGGAAAGTTAATTACACATGATGCATTAGCAGGAATAATTGCTACGCATGAATCAGAATTGGATATTCTTAATGCGCAAAAAGATTATGAATTACAAAAGCAATTTGATGAATTGACACTTAAATACGATCTTTATGCAATTAAATGTAAAGCAAATGAAGAAATGTATCAAAAGATGATTGAAAATAGAGATAAAGAGCTCGATATTCAAGCAAAAAAGGATTGGATTCAACGTGCTGCCTTTATTGGAGGATTTGCTATAGGCGCAATCGTAACAACAGGAATTACATATTCAGTAAATCAAAATTAAAATTCCTGTAATAATTAATAAAGATAGTTTTAAGTGAGGTTTACATGAAAGTTGCTGTTAAAAAAAGTATGCTTTTTAATATATTAAAAAAGCGATTAAACGAAAATAGAGGAACAGATGGGTTGGGTGGAAGATTAATTCATCCATTTAATATTCAATCCCCTAATTCTGATCCATTTGGTTTTTACGAAGAAGAAGATTTACCCATCAAAACAAATGGGCACATGTCAACACAATTATCAATTGAAGAACCACCTGTTGATGACGAAGAATATGTACCTGGTAATTTAAATGAGCTCATAGCATCAGCAACTGTTATATGCAGAGAAGTACCTTATAATCAGATCGAATATTTTTATAGAAAACTTCATATGATTTTGGATGAGGCAATTGATAAAGAATCTGAAGTTGATACTCTTTTTGAAGTTTTTAATATTTCAAAAAGAACAAAAATAAAAGACTTTAACATGATATCTGAGTCTATCCCAAATCAACCTCAATCTAGAATTAGAAAGAAACGTACTAGTTCAGAAAAAACAATTGAAAGCTTACCTTCAGAATTAGGCCCTGAAGACTTACCTGGGTATGAAACAGCTGCTGACAAAGACGAATACATGCGAGGTTATAATTTTGCTGCTGATTTTGAAGTTGATGGTAAATCTGAAGATGAATTGGAAGAACACGATGCATACGTAAAATCACAGTCTGCTGACTTTGTGTCTGGATATACAGCAGGTACAAGTGTTTCGACCGGCATTCAACCTATAGATCGTGAAAGTCTTAGACCTTTAATTGCAAAACAGCCAGGGGTTTCTGAAGATCCTGCTATGTACGGTGAAGGAAAACCTATATATCGAACATACCAGCAATATCTGACTAGGACAGGTATCAAAGAGACAAAAGGAAAAAACTACGAACAGTTAACACCTTTTGAAAAGGCGGTCTATGATGCACACGATGAGCTACAACTCTTTTTCAAGCAAATTGACGCTGAGTTTACAAATGAACTTATGAACCCTGATCTTAAAAAAGAATTTGGAGCATTGCTAAAACCGCTTACACATGAATTCCAAATTACACCAGATACTGTCTTAACACCGTTGAAAGTAAAAACCATGTTTGCTGTTGTCAACAATATCAAAGATCCGGTTAAAAGAGACAACAAAACAAGCGAATTGTTGATGATAGTGTATCAGCGAATATTTGGAATATTGACTAAATTAATAGAGACAAAAAAACATATCAATAAAATGATGTCAGACTTTGCCAGTCAAACAGGTGATCCTATGACTACATTTATTCAAAAGGTTTCAAATGCAATTGCTGCTGATTACGCAAACTATGGGGTATCTACAAGATTTGATAGCGCAGAATCCATTATAGATAATGAGCTCACAATAGCTTTTTCAAGCTGGATATTGACTATTCCTATGTCTGAAGACAGTGATAAAAAGTTTTTAAATCAAAAACATTTCATGAATAATGTTGATTTAGATGCAGAAGAAGATTTTAAGAAGATGTTTTTTGAATATGTTGAGTCTTCATTTAAAAAGTCTGATGATGAATTTGAGTTTAAAAATGCAGACACTATAGTCTTAGTAACTGCTGAGGAAGCTTTACAATTCTCTAACGGTAAAGTTGCAGGTGCTTTTGCCATGGCAAAGGAAGCTCAAAAGTCTAAGCAGACTTCGGACGAGGATCAAGACACACCTGCCGAAGAAGAAAATCTAGAAGGTTTGACAGAAGAAGAATTATATATCAAAAAGCTGGAAAAATATGCCCAACGAATTGCAACCGGTCAACCTTTCGACTGGATCGATTTATTTCCTTACTTCGGATTCTCTAACGTCTCTGGGATAAGACAATGGTATCTTCAAAAGTTAGAACCGAAAATTAGAATTATGACATATCAATACAAAGATCCTGATACAGACGAAATCAAATTATCAGCAATGAACGATCTTTTTGACCAAAATATGGAATTAATATCTCAACAGATTGAAACAGTACTTAAAGAAAAATTAATTCCAGACTTGGAAAAGAAAGCTAGCAAAGGCAAACTAAAACAAAGATCTTACGATGAAAAAAAGAACAAAGTAAAAGAAGTAGATGAAGCTAAAATGCTTAGATCATTTAAAAATCAAGTTCTGCCTATGATCGAAGAAATAAATAAGGTGTTTGCTTCCGGTGCAGTTTTTGATGATATTGTTGAAGACACAGAATTCTTGCAAACAATTGGAGGATATATACTAAGAAATGTCGGATCATATCCTTTTGATAATTTAATCACAGAGTTTTCAAATGATTGGGCAGAACAAATCAAAGCAGTAATTAATCCAATACGCTCAAAAAATAATCCATCTGCCGGATCAGATTTAAATGCAAAACAATTAGATAGTTTGGTTGAATATTTTACTGGATTAAAAGGCGATCCGGACTTTGAAAATAAAAACAAGGCTGCTAAAAACTTAATCAATGCAGGAATTACACCTGAAATATATGCTGAGATTGCAGTTAACGCAATGAATGCTTGGTTAGACTTAGAATCCCAGCTAGATGAGGAACAAGGCGGGCAAATGGCAGAGTTTTTTATTAATGAAGTTGATAAGATTATTGAAAACGATAACGAAATGAGCAAAGCAATTCTTAAAGCATATAAGGAAATGATTCAAGAAATCGAAGACGCAACGCGACAAAGACAATCAGGTTTGTAATATGCTAGAAAGTATTATTAGAAAAAGAATACAAGAGTCAAAAGACGACAGAAGTTTAATGAATCAAATTAATTATGATAGTTTTATTGAAGCGCCAATTCAAATAAAGCCGGCACAATGGGAAAACATAGACTATCAAAATATGTCATGTTTAGAAAGATCTTTTGATTTTAACGACCCTAAATTATTTTTATTTTTTTTAATGGAAGTATATAAACTAGGTATGAATTATAATCACTATCCTGATATAACTACTTCTGATTTAAATATAACAATAAGGCTTTATACAAAAAATATCAATGATATTACTGATATTGATTTTAAATTGTCAAAAGAAATTATTGATATATATAATGAAATAGATTTTATTGAGAAATAATATTATGTCTTTAATTGTTAGCGACAGTCTTAAAGGGCTTATTGATGAAAACAGTTTAAATGAAAATACTTCGTCGTCATTAATTTTGCTTGTTAATGATATAAATAACTTTACATTAAAAAATATTGAGTTTGGTAATAAGCTTTTAACTGTAGAGGTTTTTGGTGATATTTTAGATATATCTAATTTTATTGAATACAGAGATGCTAAAGTTGATTTAAAATTACTGGCGTCAAATAAAAAAATTGACATTGCCCGTGGTAAGTTAATAATTAACAATATCAGTTTTAAAAAAGAAGATAATTGTTATACAATTAAGTCAACAATTAGTTTAGATAAGGGGTTAGGCGATGATTAGAATTAATAATGAAAAAGATTTTTTAAATATTTTAAAAATTATATCAGAAGAATCTGTTAATAAAGCTCGAGCCTCTTTAAATGAAAATGTTGATTCTGCACAATCAAAATATATGGAGATGTTAAAAAAAGACGAATCGATTTACGGGGTAGATCTTAATGAAAAAGATAAGAAGGATCAAGAAGAAGTCGATGAAGAAGATGAAACCGATGCCATGCCAGAAGACGAAGAAGAAGCCGATGAAGAAGATAAAGATTTTGCTGAAGAAGATCTAGATCCTGAAGTTTTTGGTGTTTCTTTTGACAGTGTACTTAAAGACATTAATACACTCAGAGCCGGTCGCTCAACAAAAGATAAAGAAATTAAAGACGAACTATTAACTTATTATGATAGGTTAGACGAAGACGAAAGAAAGATATTGCATCTTTTTTTAAGAGAACTTTCTAAAATATTACAAGGAGCATTAGACGGTGAAGATGCTATTGACCCAAGTGATGCGCCTCTTTATGCAGATATTATCATGCAAGGTGATGATGAAGAAGGTGAAGAAGAACAGCAACCTGCAAGAAAAAAGCAAACTAAAAGAACATCCACCGGTCCAATATCACAAGATATCGAAGATTCTTCTCCTCCCATTAAAGTTAATGAGCAACAAGACCTAAATGAAATTCGTCGCAGAGTTAAAAACTTAATGAAAAGGTTTTAAATGAAAGTTACTAGAAGGCAATTAAATTTAATTATAGAAAATTATTTAAATGAGGCAGATAAGTTAGGTATAGGGTCAAGCGTGTCTTTTGATTTTAAAAATTCTTGTGATTTTAGCGACATAGAAATGACAAAGGGTTTTAAGGCCATCCAGGAATTTAGAAAAAATAGAAATGTTCAAGCAACCAGTAAAAAAATTAGAGAGCTGGAAGCTGCCATTAATAATCCTGAAGTCGCACCTGGCGCTTCTCCGGATGACTATGTTGCAGGTAAAATAACAGAATTAGAATTCGAAAAGAAAAAACTAACAGGATTTACAGAAGAAATAATGGGCCCTTTTGGGTTTGATAAATTGGCCGGAATTACGTCACCTATGTTCCAAAGCCAGTTAATTCAAATATTAGGGTTTGGAATGATGTTAACCTTGGGGCCTGCAGCAAACTTATATTGTAACTTAATAAGAAGTGTTGTTTCTGTTTTAAATAAATCAATTGAGGCGTACACAGACGTCAAAGACAAAAAAGAGGAATATGAAACAATTGAATTTGACTTCTTTTACAATGCACTTGAGAGAGTTGCGAGCCCTGTATTTAGATCATTGGCAAAAGATCAAGAAGAGGATGTCTGGAATGCAATGTTGGATGAACTAAATTTATCGCCAAACGCGCTAGCTCTTTTTAAATATATTTACTGTGTAATTGGAGGAAAAAGTTCTATAGACACTTCAGGAATTTCCAGTACGTCTAGAAGTACTTCAGCTTACAGAAATGAAGTCAAAACAGTTGCAAGAAAGCTTTTAAGCAATATTAAAACAAAAAAATATACAATAGAAGGGTTTGCTCCGGTCAGAAGTAGTACTTCTACTACGCCAGCTGCTATTACTTTAAAGTCAGAGTTTCAAAATATAATTAATGCCAAACCAAAAAGAGATAAATTGATTAAAGATCTAGTATCCTTTATTGATCCATTTAATAAATATGATGCACGAGGAAAAGTAAGAAGATCTAATTTTACAGAACTTTCTCAATTAATTGCAGACAAGTCTGCCAAAGAAGAGGAATTTTACGATAACTTATTAGGGCACATAAAAGGAACATTAAATTCTGTTCCGGGTTAACCTTAACACATTTTAGTTATTGATTATAATCTTTATTAATCAATATGGAGAAAAACTATGAAATCAAACAATTGGATACCAGAAATCATGTACGAGGAAGGTGATGACGGTATGAGCAGCAACATTCCTTTTATCATGGTACCTAGCGACGAAAAAATGCCTGGCATGATCTTTATATTTGAAAGCAGAGAAACAGGTGAATACGAACCAAATGAAGATGGGGATCCCGTACCTATCTTAGAAATGGATCTACATCAATATGCAGATATGCTTACTCTTAAAAATGGATTAGACGAAGAAACATATGATAGGGTCCGCGAGTGTTTAGGTCTAGACCCGTTAAGAAAAGCAGCAGCAGCTGGTAAAAAAATTACAGAAAAAATTAGAAAAAATTTAAATTCGTAAGATAAATCTTTTTTTAAATAATATTTAATCTTTGTGGAGGATACAATTATGCGTATTAACATTGATAGACTAAGTAAATTAGCAGGTTTACCTGCAGGTGGAAATTCTTCTAGAAGATCACTTCATGAAGGTAATATGTACGAAGACGAAATGGAATCAGAAGGTTCACATGAAGAAGACATGGATTCGATGGATGAAATGTACGAAGAAGATGAGTCTGATCCAATGCCTGAAATGGACGATCCTATGGATGAACTTATTGAAGTTGACGAGACAATGCTAGTTCAAGAACTTCGACGTGCTAAAAGAATCATGCAAGAAAATAAGCGTAGAAAAATTATGGCCGAGTCTCGTAAAAGAAATCGCAAGCAAAAAATGTTTGAAGCTCAATTAAGAGAAATGATCGATCAAGAAGTTCAGAATGTTTTTGATGAAATGAATTATTCAAATGGATGGGTTTACGGAAAAAACAAGCCACGTAGAAGCAGAAACGGATATACACACCAAGGAAGCTTCATACCTGGAATAGGTTTTAAAAGATAACATAATTTATCATATTCCACAATAAATTATAAATTTGCTCAATTTGATATAATATATTCTTAGTTATGGAGGATATATGAAAGAATATCAAGTTGGGCAAATTTTGTTTTTAATAGGAGACAGTAATAAAGTTATTCCTATTCAAGTAGTTGAAGAAGTTATTCGTACGACACTTGCAGGAAAAGAAAAAACCTATATAGCTTTATTACTGATAAAAAACAATCAACGTTTGATATTAAAAAAATTAAAGGACAATTATTTACAGATAAGCACGAAGTAAAATCCTATATGATGAAAAATGCAAATGATGCAATCACGTCAATGATTAATGAAGCTAGTTCTATAGCAGATAGTGTTTTTGAGGCGCCTATTGTAAGTACAGATA
>Ga0181592_10005156_pt1 | contig 10744 bp, 4 predicted proteins | sample 071ome_20_FD_133755 | JGI IMG/M metagenome (GOLD analysis project Ga0181592, IMG submission 133755) | Coastal salt marsh microbial communities from the Groves Creek Marsh, Skidaway Island, Georgia - 071412BT metaG (megahit assembly) | ecosystem: Environmental > Aquatic > Marine > Intertidal zone...
CCCGTAGTGTGTATTCTTCTGCTGGTGTCTTCTTGATTGGTTCGCTGAGTTTAGCGACAGCCAACAAAGCATTGTCTTCACTATAAAGACCAACAGTAGTTACATAGGATACTGGATTATCAGTGCTTAGTTCTTTAACTCTGATCTGACTTGAGCTTAGGTAAGTTGGGTTACTACTGTAGTTGAACTCACTATTGTTTGCTCGGCAGAAATATATTGTAGAGTTAAGCTCAGTTGTGTTATTGAAGCTAATATTCTGTACTCTGTGACGGATTGCATTAGCAGACCCACTAATTGAACCACTCACCAAGAGATCATCAATTGGCTCGCCGGCAGAATCCATCTCACAAGCCTCAACGAAATCGCTCTTAAATACTGAAGAGGTTAGTACGGCGAGACCAGCCTGATAGAAAAGCAGACCACATGGGACATTATCTACACCAGCGCTACTTGTAGCATACAAGATATTGAACTCGCCAGCGGGGGAGTTTGTCCTATAGCCATTGGAGCCGCTAATATCATAGACATTCATTGTTTTGGCGAAAGGCGTAGCATATGATGAACTCACCCCAAGAGTCATTGTAAAGCCATTAGCTTGTTTCTGGATTTCATCTTTTGTTAGAAGTCTTGAGAAGTTAAATACTAAAACCTCTTCCATCTTATCAACTGCAACTGCACTTCCAAAGCTGCCGCTAACGTCTAGCTTATTAATGCTTCCAGTGGAATCATAGCCAGCCAAAACTTGAGACATCTCATTGTAAATATCGTTCTTTTTATTTCTTAGGGTTACACCTGAAGAACCTGATAAAGATGAATCAGTTGCCCAACCAACTGTCAAGTCAAGAATGTGATTAGCAGAAGAACTTAGATATGGATAATCATAGACACTCTGGAACATCCCATGAGAATAGTCCTTAATGTTGTTATCACTGTATGTTCCTGAAAGAATTGTACCTGTAAGAGGGATAGCTTCGTGAAGCTTTGTCTGTGCCCTAGTTACATCTTTGCTGGTTAGTGTCTTAAAACTGGTTGCCATATTTTAAATCCTAGGAAGTTGATTTCAATAATTTCAATGGTACCTCAACACGATAGCCTGTGTTAAGTCCAGTAATTCTAATTACTGTATTGATAAAAGAAAAGTTTAATGTGCTTGAATCGTATACAATTGAAGTTGTTCCCCCAAGCTTGGTGAATAACTCTTGGCTATTCTGAAGATTTAGAGAAGACCTTAGTCCAAAAATCAATCTAGAACCAAGACGCCCCGTTGTATTTGTTGGTCCGATTACAGTATTTTGAGATCTTGTTCCAGCAGAATCAGTCACAATGTTAAAGGCTGGTTCAGCAGTCCCACCAGCATTAGACGCTCCGGCGGCTGAAGGGCCTGATGCTGAGTCTTGTCTCGCAAAATATGATCTATCACTACCTAGTGCAAAGAGGTATGTAGCAATACTATCATCATCAATAAATGATGGTTGAGCTACTGTAAGATCACTTGGAGTAGTAAGACCAAGAAGCCTACTGTCAACCTCGACCAAGTACCCAGATTCAAATAAATCAGAAACTCTTGCTTCACTATTGCTTGACTTCATATACCCTAGAGATAGGTCAGCAGTATCAAGACCTTGGTCAAAAATCATTCTAGACTGATCAACCGTAGCACCTGCCTGAGCAAATCGATACCCAGAAGATTCAGGACTAGTCAAAGCGCCCTCAATGTTTGATGTAGTTGTATTATCAACAGAAACATAATAACCGCCCAAAGGACCTGAACTGTCTGTGACGGTTGGTGCGATAAGATTGTTTAACTTAATTACTGGAAGATACAAAAGACTAGGATCTGAGTAACTTAAAGTTTTGCTCTTAAGAGATGTTGTGTTGTTTGTAAAAGACTCAAAGACAGGTAGCTGTAGAATTCTCGTATCTTCATACCCAGAACCACTAGTAGGGTTCTTATCATACAAAGAATAGTCTATTTCATCATCACCAAGGGCGAACTTTGCTATTCTGAAACTTCCGTCTCCCATTGCTAGTCTGCGACGACCTTCGTCGGTCAAAACAGCATCAAGTATAATATCACCACTATTGTCTAAAAAAGCCATAACGTTTCCTCTTAACGAACCAAACTATATTATAAGTTCCTAATAAATAGTTCGTATTATTCAATTTTGTTTTTTTATGTTCCTTCGTTTATCGGAGCACCGTCAACACGAACTACGAAATTAAGCTTCACGTCAAATTTTCGCCCTGTATCTTTTGATGTAAGGCGAACAATATAAGACTGATCCTCAATTGATTTGTCTAGAGCAGCACCTATACTTCTTTCTGTGACTTCACCGTCATTTGTTTGTCTTAAGAATGGCTCGCTCTGAATTGTAGAGGGACTAATCTGCAAGAATCTAGTTAGGTCCTTCTGCGGCTTAGTTGGCGATACTTGACTTGGGGAAACCGTGTCGATTTCTGGGATTAGTAGCCCCTTCTCTAGCAATAGACGGACCCTATAAATGATACTTGGATTTGATGGGTTTCCATGCACGTCTTCCACAATGCAAGTATAGTAGTAATTCTGATTTGGTTGGATTTGGTCAAGAATCGCATAAGACAAAATAAACTCAGCGCCTGGAGACTGGATATCTGCCCTATCTGTATATCGTCTTACTATAACCGAATCGTTATTTAGGGGATTAAAGGAACTATAAATTTCATTGTAAGTCTCAACATCTAGATTAATGTCTGTTGCCCTGTAGAGAGTTAGGTTTCTTATCTCTGTTAGACCTTCATTCTTAAATTCTAAAACCCCAGGAGGAAGAAAAGCATTTGTGAATTCATCTTGATATTCTTTAAGTTCTAGGATTTTTTCATCAACATCCCCAATGCTAACAATCTCTAAAGCTTGATCGCCAATATTTTCACCCGTCTGAAGATCAGCAACAATCTTAACCTGATCCTCGATATTAACCAAGGGGTATATATTCAAGATAGGTGCCGTAGGAGGTCTATCTAAAACTTTTGCCGTAGGATAAACAATACCTGAGGACTTGTCTGTTAGTGATTCAAAGCCTGGTATATTTGCAAAATTATCTTCGATGAACTGAGTGCTATAAACTGGAACCTCAATAACGCTATAGTCTATTTCAGACTCAACATAACAATTGAAAACAATATTAGGAGATTGTGCGAGGAGGTTAGCAGGAATCTCAGAGATTATACCCAGATAGTACTCAAAGACCCACAAAGGAGTCTCTGGACTCAACGAGGCAAACTTATATTTTGTTCCGTAAGTTAACCTATAATCATACAAATCATAGTCATACTCGTCACCATATTTCACCTGACTGTCAACATAAGATATTGTCCTGGATTCTAAGTCGGAACCATTCCCAATATAAAAATCTTGTATCCTTTGTCCGCCTTTCATTTTGGATATTCTGTACCCAATAGAAAAGTTTTGTGTATTTTCCCCCTGAAGGACATTAAGATAGTTATTTTTAGAAGCAGAAACTGCCTTACCAAAGAAACTTGATACTAAGATATCCAAATCATCTGCGGATGTTATTCCATCGTTTTCACTAACAACCAATGAGTTAAATTGTACATTATTATTGATAACTGATCGTGCTTGGTCATATCTTGGAAAAAGTAGATTATTTAGATTGTAGTCTATTAGAGAAGTTTCAACAAACTGAGTTTCGTATTCTACTGATGATTCTGCGTTATATATGTATTCTGTAGAATAATAATAACTGCCTCTAGTTTCCAGCCCACCTTGAGATATCTCACTTGGATATTGAATATTTTCAAATATTATAGAACTTGGGTCGGCTAATCCAAGATTGTTTACTAAGCTAAGAAAATTGTTTTCATCTGAGCGTGTAAATTGTACGTCGATTGACATTGGCGGAGGGTTGTAAAAAACTTGGTTATTAGTGATACTATCACCACCAATTATTACTGATCTATTCTTATCTTTAAAAGCTGCAAGGCTTTCATCTTCAGTATCTAACAATCCCAATCCATATAAATTATAGAATATTTCACGAGGATAAGACGATAGAGAATCCAAAGGAGCGATAGAGCTACCAAGGCTTAGGATTGTGCCAAGTTCTTCAAATTTAAACTGATCTGTTGGTCCTCTATTTAGCCTAAAGTTTAAATCATCATACTGTTGTTTAGCATAAATGTTTGTCAAAACATCTTCTGTTATACCTAGGTTAAAAGCTAACTCATAATTTTTAGCATAATAATTGTAGCTTGGCTTAATAGTTGAAACGTAGTTTGGCTGCTGGACATCTCTTAAGAAATTTGAAGTATCTCTGTTGGTTACATAAGGAGTATCTATTTCAATATACTTGCTTACATATTCGTAATCATCTTCAAAGCTTTGCGTAGCAGTGAGATAAAGAGGCAAACCAACAATTGGAATTATTGCCTGAGCGATAAGAAATCTTAATACCCTACCCTCTCTACTAGCGTCAGCATCCAAAGACACCCTTCTCAAAAGTTCAACTATTATTTCAAATAAGTTAACGTTTACTAGACCGTCTTGAACTCTTTGGTTTATTTCTTCCCTCAGTGCCCTAACGTCTCTTTGATAAGCTCTCATTATTGGGCTAGCACCCTCACGTATGAAGCGATCAATATAATCGAAGAAAAAGCCTACCTCTGGATCTTCTTCGGAATCAAACTGGATAAACAATCGATCTCGATTTGGCTCCAAAACTAAAAACCTAACTTCAAGCTCTGCTATCGCTCTTCCAAGTTGCGACTCTTGTCCCTCTGGTCCTTCAAAGACTGATAAAACTCTGTCTGCTGTTTCTAGTGTTTTTCCGAGAATTTCAGACGGCATGTTTCTATATGCTATCTGCCCTGTCGATGAAAGCTCTTTATCTAAATATACGTAAGGATTGCCTTCTAAAAATAGCGCTTCATTATTAACTGTTTCAACTCTAGAGATACTAGGATTAATACAGTCAAGAAATTGCCCTAGAAACTCTGTGTTTACAGTTTCTGGTGGGGGATTTCCAGGTGTCATGCCGCCTAGGCTCCATATAAAATCAGGATTAGTGCGGTTTTCCCTATCGCTATAGTTTGCTCTTATTTGATTGTTGTTTGAGAGGGGGTTTTCATATATATACCCGTCAACATCAGGGTTCTTTGCCCTAGAAAACAAAAGAGAACTAATAGGATCAAGACTGTTTTTTGAGACTTTTATTCTTCTCTTCTTGTCCGTTTGACTTGTTGGCTGACTTCGGGAAGCCTGTCCACTACGAACTACGTCAAACGGCTGGTCCTGTATTTCTGGAACAGGAATATCTCCTGGTGCAATCCTAGGAAATGCAAATCTTGCAAGAGGTACATCAGATTGTCCAATATTGCCTAGTATGTTTTGTCTTTCTAGTTCAGGTGGCAGTATTCCAGATCCTCGAAGGTCCCCCTGTTGGCGAGGATTAGTATAGTTCTGTAGGGGCACATTTGTTTGACCAATGTTACCTACTAGTCTAACTCTTCGGTTGTTATTACGTGGCTGAATTGAGCCTGGACCGACGCCTATACCAGGAATTCTAAGTCTGCGAACCATTTTTTAGTATCCCAAAACAAAAGATGTTTGTTGTTCTAGATTATCTAGGTCTTGTTGAGGAGTATTTTGTAAATTACCTGCGTTTATATAAAAATACTGGTTATAAGTTGGCAGGTCCAACATATCTTTTGTTTGAAAATATTCAACAAAACCTCTCTTTTGGCTTTCCGACAACTGTGCACCTTCAACAAGTTGCAAATAATCTTCACTGCCCATAAGGCGAACACGACATAGGATAGAGCCACCCTGGCTTGATAAGGAATCGATTGTTGCTGCATCAAGTTTTGACCAATTAGGCAGCTTCAGTTTACGACCCAAGAGTTGATTACTATCAATATCTTGCCCTTGTAGCATTGTTTCCTTAAGGTCTCCAAAGTTGTTCAAATATTCAACTACAGCTATTTGACGATAATTCATCCAGAAAGCTAAGAATTTAGCATAGCTCTTCATGGGGTCCTCAGTTTGTGGATAAGGTGGGATCTGCTCCTGGTTATTGTAAAAACTAATCAAGTCCCCTACCTGCTCTCCATTGTCTGTATCCTGCATCCTTGGTCGGCACGCATCAAAGCCCTGTTCTCCATCAACGGAACCAAAAGAAGATGCATTATTTGTTGTGGAAAACACAAGCATACTCTTTATCTGGTTGGGCATTTCGTTTATAAAGGTATTCTCAATTGAATCTTCAATATTTTCCGTACTAAGGTTTAGCAGTTTTCTCAATTCAGTCAATGAGTTAAAGACGTCCTTTTCAGTGGTGCTGAGGTTGTGGATTAGCTTATCTAGGGTGAGTTCTCCTAGGATAGCGAATGGTAGTTTGATTGCTCTTTCTTTTCTGTCTTGTTTTTGAGCTTCGCTATCAATAGCACCTTTGCTTCTTTCACTGTCTTCGTCTTTTATTTTTGTTCCCGCAGAATCAAGGTAGGACTGAGTGGTTGTGTCCTGTGTGTTCTCGCCGCCAATGACGCTTTGGAGCAATGGAAGCCCAGCGTTTGGTCCGCAGTTCTCACGGTCACGCAAGTTGTAGATTGTTGATCTTGTTCCGTCTTTTATGATCTGTGGGGAACTAAACTGTGGAATGACTACTTCGTTAATAGAAATTCCGAACTCTTCTCCTAAAATCCTATTGATAGAAGAATAGACACCATTATTAAAGTTAAACTTATTAGTGTTAGAGATATCTATTGAGCGATATAGACCTTCCTTGTCTCCGCTACCATACAGAGATACGATGTCAGAGAAAAGCTGACTGTATTGTTGATAATCATATTCTACTGCTGTTGAGTTTTCTGTGGAATATGCTGTTTGGTCTACTGGTTTTCTATTAGGAACTTTTACTGTTTTAGCAGTCATATATGAATATGATGGATCAGAGAAGCTTCCATCAGGAATTATATTCCCACCACCTGCTTCATAATTGAAATACTTCCTAAACTCTTCCACTCTTCTATTTTGAAGTTCTTCGATAGAAATTGATTTTAGTGATTCTTGTTCGCCATCATCAGCGAATAGGTAATCTAGCCCATAACCACTAAACTTACCTTTCCTGTATGTACTCAAGAAGGTATGTTCTGTTGTTAATATATTGTTGAGATTTGACCTACTAGAATTAAAGTTAAAGTTGTTTTTTCCTATGTCCACATTGTTTCCAGTTGGATCATGATGAAATACTTTTTCTACCCTTGATGATAGTGAACTTATTGCATTATCAACTTTTTTCTCTAAATCCCTTATAACATCTAAAGAGATCTTCCCATCATTGAAGCTTAGGTCACCCTGCAAACTAGATGTGGTTTGTGATCCGTCTCCAAAAGACGAAGAATATTGATCATATAGTCTTGAGACCTGTATCAAAAGATTTGATATATTTTGATTTCTCTCATCATAATAGACCTGTAGTCTGTTAATATCTTCTGCGAGATTGCCGCTTGACTTATCAATCAAATTTGGTCTATTTGTCAAGTCGTTTAAAATAACTCTTGTTATTCTCTTTGCTTCACTCATTAAAGAAATAACATTCCTGAGCAACTCTGGGGAGTGATCGACAACCGTCACCTCTACTGAATATTGATAAACTCCATCGATCTGACCGTTGCTTCGATCAGAAGTAAGAAAATCATCGTAACCCTCAAAAAATGAGATGTTACTGTCTTGCCCTAGTTGGTTATCGCTTATTAGATTTAAAGTTATTTGTTTTACATCTGCTACTGGGACGGTTGGGAAATGTTCGCTTGGTCCTTTTACTACGTTCTTTCCTGTTGTTCCTAGGTTATTTGTTCCCAAAGATCCAAAGTCAGAGACATAGTTTCTATAAACCTTGACAGAAACAACAGAGGATAGGCTCTCTGGTGAAATTCTCCTGCCTCCCTGAATCACAGCATTGGAAAGCTCTTGATTAGAATATACAAAAGGGAATATTCCATTGTCGTAAAGATAAGACCTTACATCGAAAGCAAAAACAAACCTATGGTTATCATCTGAGTCTTTCGTTAACCACAAGTCTGAAAAATAGTTTCTATTATTCAAAACCTTTTTGAGTTCATAGTTTTTTGTTTTCTGGTACGTTGAATAAAATCGCTGTGATTTTTCAGCGATAGTATTAAACTCTTGATTAACAGAATCTTCTGACTCTTTGTTTACTATTGTTAATAAGTCTTCATCCGGTCTGCTCTGAGTGTTTTCTTCCTGTGGTAGAAGAATATAATTCTGAGGGGAAGTTGGTAGATACAAGGTCTTAATGCCGAGCGGCGCAACAGAACTAACAAGAGACATCCCAGTTAGTAAGCTGAAGTTTTCTTCTCGCTGGTCTGATAAGCTATTTGGTACGATTGTATCATAAACATAAGCATAAACAGACATTTGTGATATTGGGGTATTACTATCTGGTAGAGTTATTTTTATTGGGTCCAACAAACCAACACCATTCTTGATGGAATTTGTTATCTCTTTTAGAGGAGCATCATACATTATAATACCGCTTGGTACGTTTGCTCCATCGGCATAAGAAGAAACCCTATTAGTTATTACTAAATTTCTAGCATCCATGTTAGTTGAATATGGAGAGAAGGGATCAGAACTTCTTAAAACAATACTTTGCGGTCCCAAAAGAGATTGCAAATCTCTATTGTACCTATAGCTTGAAACTCCAGAGGGGTTCAACACCATGTATTCGTTATATCTTTGACTTATATAATCTAGTGTCTTTGAGAGCCCTGGATCTAGGGACACAAACAAACGGAAGTTCAGTCTGTCAATATTTACTAAATCATTCTCTGTCGAATACGATACACTTATAGAGGTCTCGTTTGATATAATGTTATTTGAAAGTTGCTGGGTCTCTAATCTAATAGAGTTTACTTCAATATTAAAGACGCTATTAATCATCACATATCCTACTTGGGTCTCTGTTTACTTTACCCCTATAAAGAGAAGAGTTCTGCGAAGGTAGTCGCTGTTCTTCTATTTCATTATCAGCCAAAATCTCTAAGTAAAACTCAACATTGTTTTCATCTATATCTGGAAATACCTGTCCAATAATCTGCTCGGACCCGTTTATTGTCTTCTGTATATCATTAAATAAATCACTATTATCATAAACAGCGCTTAATATTGTTCTATCATTTATGAACCCTAATGAATTTATTCTATCTGTTCCCGAAACATAGACCTCTATATCAAAATTTCCATTGCCCTTGAACACAGTATTTAGCTCTTCAACGTTTAGCAAGAAACTATCAGCAGACTCTAAAACCAATTGTGGACCAACTTGAACAGTGTCTTCTAGTCTCACTGGGACACTTCTATAATCAATGTATAGCGTGGCGGACATTTGAGGTATTGTATTACCAGCGTTATATTCTACACCATCGTTAAAACCAGCATCACTAAGCTCTAAAACATTAATTTTCCAAGATGGGTTGTAAGTCGAGTTTGGGTCGCTGCTGCCCAATGTTCTATAAAAAGAAGCATTCCAGTCATTAGCTTGAGAGAAGTCGTCTTGATTTCTTGCGGTAGCTAAAGAAAAGACAGACCCTGGCTCCGAAGAGAACCTGGACATAGTCTGCAACCTTGGGGTCTCATTAGTAATTCTATTAGTTACTTGGTTCTGTGTTTCAGTTATACTACCGTATTCCCCATCATAGAGAATAGAAGTATCGTAGAAAGCATAAAATGCTGGGGACAGAGTACCACTAGCAAACTGTTGTCTGCCGTATGGCGTAAGTTCGATATTGATTACTTCTTCTTTTTGATTGAAAAAACGGACCATACCCTAAATATCCTCATACATTATTATTTGTTGCCCGCTTTTTCGTCTGGGTTATTCTGAGTTAGTTTTGCTGTTGCTTCCTCGTACTCTTTTTCAAGATCTGGGCGGAAGCCAACTTTAGAGTTAATCTTGACTGACTCAACCAAGGAGCAGTAATCATAAGGCCAGTTGTAGGTTGGACTGTCCAAGGAGTGTTTGGAAATGTAAGCATTCTTGGCAAACTCATCTCGGTCACCGAGGATTCTATCAACCTGATCTTCTGGGAGACCCTGAAGAGTCATGAATTCTCTTGCATTATCATACCCAAGAGCATTTGGTCCATCAACTTCCTCAATGATCATATCAGCATAGGTTGAGTAGCCTTTTTCTTTCACCTTGAAGACTAACCACTTAATCTCTGGGAAGAAACCTTGCTTACAAGCCTTTTCAGCAATATCCAATAGGTCATATCTTGGGTTGCCGTCACGAACTGCGCCGAGGTTGATCTGCTCTTTCAAGACCTCAGGGAACTGAGTTGGTGTATCTTCTACATTATCACCAGGCATATAGTGGTCAATCGCAGAGAAACTGAAGTTCATTCGTCTTGCTAGATCGGGCATAATACCTTGCCAGATATCGGCTAGGTCTTGCTTGGTTAGTTGAGCAGTGTGTTCCATGAGATAGACAACGGGTATTTGTTTTATGTCTTCCCCTGAAAGTATCTCGTCGTATTCGTCCCCGCCAAATGGGTTGATTGTGTCGGCAACCGTTGGGTAGCCCTTTGGAACGAGACCTAGGAGTTTCTGTGCGAGAACTGGTGGTAATGAATACTTGGTGAAGTTCTTGCGGAACTCTTTGATTTTTGGTCCCAACTCTGTTGGTGAAGCCTGAAGTGTGATGAGTTTTGGCTCGCCATTCTCGTCAAG
>Ga0181592_10005157_pt1 | contig 10742 bp, 13 predicted proteins | sample 071ome_20_FD_133755 | JGI IMG/M metagenome (GOLD analysis project Ga0181592, IMG submission 133755) | Coastal salt marsh microbial communities from the Groves Creek Marsh, Skidaway Island, Georgia - 071412BT metaG (megahit assembly) | ecosystem: Environmental > Aquatic > Marine > Intertidal...
AGCCGCCTCGACGCCGGACTGCTGGTGGTCCCGGAGTTCATGGTGGACATGACCCAGATGGACGGGATGGACGCCGAGAAAATGCGTCGGATGGGTCGGCAGATGGGGGTCACCACCATCTACGTGGTCGAGCCAACGTGCGGCATGCAAGGACCCGGCCACGACCCCACGCTGCTGCGGGTCGCCTTCACCCTCGCCCGGTAAGACCATCCTCGAAGCCGATACCCCCTACGGTATGCGGTCCGCGGTATCGTATGCCGGCCATCACGTGGGCGAATGCGCCCGCGTACGCAACCGAATCTTGGAGTGAATCGCCGTGAGCGACGTCAGGAACGTGATCATCATCGGCTCGGGTCCCGCCGGCTACACCGCGGCGGTCTACGCCGCCCGCGCCCAACTCAATCCGCTGGTGTTCGAAGGTTCGGTGACCGCGGGTGGTGCACTCATGAACACCACCGAGGTCGAGAACTACCCCGGGTTCGCCGAGGGCATCATGGGTCCGCAACTGATGGAGGAGATGCGCAAGCAGGCCGAACGATTCGGCGCCGAACTCATCACCGACGACATCACCGCGGTGCAACTCGACGGTGACGTCAAGACCGTGACCGACGGATCGGGCAACACCCACTCCGCGCACGCGGTGATCCTCGCGATGGGTTCGGGCTATCGCGAGCTCGGCCTTGAGAACGAGAAGCGCCTGTCCGGCCACGGAGTCTCGTGGTGCGCAACGTGCGATGGCTTCTTCTTCCGTCAGCAGGAGATCGCCGTCGTCGGAGGTGGTGACACCGCCGCGGAAGAGGCCACCTTCCTCACCCGCTTCGCCGACAAGGTGTACCTCATCCACCGCCGCGATGAACTGCGCGCCAGCAAGGTGATGGCCGAGCGCGTGCTGTCCAACGAGAAGATCGAGCCCGTCTGGAATTCACAGGTGGTGGACGTCCTGGGCGAGGACAAGGTCAACGGCATCGTCATCGAGGACACCGTCAACGGTGAGAGGCGAGAACTCCCGGTCACCGGCCTGTTCATCGCCATCGGTCACGATCCACGTTCGGAACTCATCACCGGCCAAATCGACCTCGACGACGAGGGCTACGTCCTGGTCGACGCCCCGAGCACCCGTACCAACCTCACCGGCGTCTTCGCGTGCGGTGACCTCGTGGACCACACCTACCGCCAGGCGATCACCGCCGCAGGGACCGGCTGTTCGGCCGCCCTCGATGCCGAGCGCTTCCTGGCGGACAAGGAGGGCTAACCGCCCCGCGGTTCCCGGCCACGCGAGAAACACGATCCCCCCGATCCCCCCGATCCCGCGTAGGCTGACCCGACACCAACAAGCCGTCTTCCCCGTGAATCTGAAGGAGAAACCATGGGAGCACCGAAGATCGTGAGCGACGCCTCATTCGCCGACGATGTCCTGATGAGCGACAAGCCCGTCGTCGTGGACTTCTGGGCCGAGTGGTGCGGTCCGTGCAAGATGATCGCTCCCATCCTCGAGGAGATCGCCTCGGAGAACGACGCCATCGTGATCGCCAAGTTGAATGTCGACGAAAACCCGCAAACTGCGGCGTCGTACGGCATCACCTCGATCCCCACCATGAACGTCTTCTCCGGTGGCGAGGTCGTCAAGACCATCATCGGCGCCAAGCCCAAGGCCGCGCTGCTCGCGGACCTATCCGAGTACTTGTAGGAACGTGCTCCGCCTTGGTTCTTCCGGGGCGGCCGTCGCGGAGGTGCGCGCACGGCTCGCGCATCTCGGACTATGTAACGACCTGCCGGTAGGCAGTTCGCTCGACGATGTCGTCTTTGACGAAGACATCGATCGGGCGGTACGCACTTTCCAACAAGAACGCGGTATCACCGTCGACGGCATCGTCGGGCCCGACACCTTCCGTCGTCTCGACGAAGCACGATGGCAGCTCGGCGATCGAGTGTTGTCCTACGTTCCCGGTCACATGGTGGTGGGAGACGACGTCACCACTTTGCAGCGGCGCTTGGTCGAACTGGGGTTCAACCCCGGACGTCCGGATGGCATCTTCGGACCGGACACCGATTCGGCACTGCGGGAGTTCCAGGCGGGTGTGGGTGTCTCCCCCGATGGCACCTGCGGGCCGGAAACCTTCCGTGCGTTCGACCGACTGATTCGAACCGTCGTCGGCGGCGATGCAGCGGAGTTGCGTGAGCACGTGCACTTGAGTCGTCTGCAATCCGGTGTTGCGGACAAGGTGATCGTGCTCGACCCGGGCAGCATCGTGGATCCGGACATGTGTCACGCGATCGCGGTGCGCGTGGAAGGTCGCCTCGCAGCCCTCGGAACGCAAGTGTTGTTGACGCGGCCGGCGCACCCGGTTGGTGAACCGCCGAGTGAAGCCGAGCGTGCGGAGTTCGCCAACTCCGTCGACGCCGACCTCACCGTCTCCATCCACGTCGATCGCTCGACCAGTGAACTTCCCAACGGCATCGCGACCTTCTACTACGGGCATCCGCGCGGCTCCCTGCACTCGCACGCGGGCCAGATCCTCGCCGAGCACGTCCAGGCCGAACTCACCGCGCGAACCGACCGACTCGATTGCCGCATCCATCCGCGCACCTGGGACCTGTTACGGCTCACGAGGATGCCGGCGGTGCGGGTCGAGGTCGGATACGTGTCCAATCCTTCCGATGCCAAGCACCTCGGCAGCGACGCATTCCACGACGCCGTTGCCGAAGGAATCGCCGCGGCCGTCACCGACGTCTGCGCGCCGGCGGTTATTCGCTAGTTGCCGCCGCTGCCCAGGGCTCGGCCCGGCAAGAGCAGGCGCACCACAAATCCGGCCACCACGCCGATAACCACCAGGGCGGCGATCATCACGATCTTTCCCATGGCGACCTCCCCGGCCGCTCGCGGCCGACCCGCGAGCGAGATGTGCCTGATCAAGGCACGTGTCCTATCGTAGGTCGCCACGCCGGAGAGAGAAATACTTCCCCTGACCCGAACCGCCGGCCGACAGGAGCCTCATGAACGCCGAGAGCTCTCCCAGCGGTTCCCGGCTGGACCCGTGGGTCGATTCCTACGCCCAGCGCGCCAAGAACATCTCCGGCTCGGCTATCCGTGCACTCTTCGCCGTCGCGAGCCGACCCGAGGTGGTGTCCCTGGCCGGCGGAATGCCGTATGTCCAGGCGCTGTCCATGGACCAGATGGCCGACATCGCCGCGCGGGTGGTGCGCGAGAAGGGCCCGCAGGCCCTGCAATACGGATCCGGCCAAGGCGACGTTCGGCTGCGCGAGCAGATCCTCGACGTCACCGCCGAGGTGGGCGTGCATGCGCACCCCGACGACATCATCGTCACCACCGGCTCACAGATGGCTCTCGATCTCGTCACGCGAACGTTCTGCGATCCCGGTGACGTCGTCCTCGTCGAATCGCCGTCCTACGTCGGCGCGCTCGGGGTCTTCCGCTCCTACGAGTGCGACATCGTGCACGTCGCGATGGATGACGAAGGTCTGGTGCCGAGCGCGCTGAGTGAAGCGATCGCGACCGTGCGCGCGCAGGGCAAGCGCGTGAAGTTGATCTACACGATCCCCTCGTTCCACAACCCCGCTGGCGTCACCCAGGGTCCGGAGCGTCGTCAAGAAATCCTGCAGATCGCGCAGTCCGCAGGCATCGCTGTCCTCGAGGACGATCCCTACGGTCTGCTCGGTTTCGAAGGCGAACCGCCCCGAGCACTGCGCGCCGACGACGCCGAGGGCGTCATCTACCTCGGCTCCTTCTCCAAGACGATCGCTTCGGGTTTGCGTGTGGGGTGGGCGATCGCACCGCACGGTGTGCGCGAGAAGTTAGTCCTTGCCGCCGAAGCCGCCACGTTGTGTCCGTCGAACTACGCGCAGTTGACGGTCTCGGAGTACCTCGCCACCGAGCCGTGGCAAGAGCAGATCAAGTCCTTCCGTGAGGTCTACCGCGAGCGCCGTGACGCGCTGCTGGAATCGCTGCAGGCGATGATGCCCGAGGGCACACGCTGGACGATTCCCGCCGGTGGCTTCTACTCGTGGGTCACCCTTCCCGAAGGACTCGACGCCACGGCCATGCTGCCGCGCGCTATCTCCGAACTCGTCGCCTACGTCCCCGGCACCGGTTTCTACGTCGACGGTCAAGGCGCCTCGAGTATGCGACTGTCCTACTGCTACCCCGATCCAGACCGCATCCGTGAGGGGGTTCGTCGCCTCTCCGCGGTGGTCGAGACCGAACTCGAGATCGCCCGGACCTTCGGAACGGCGTCGAGCGGCTCAACGCTCACCGACGGGGAGTCCTCGACACCCGGGCCGGATCTGGCATGAGCGCCCGACACGTACTGGTGCTCTCCGGAGGCCTGTCCCCCGAGCGCGACGTCTCCCTTCGTTCCGGTCGCCGGGTCGCCGAGGCCCTGCGCAGCGCACGGCCCGATTGGGAGGTGACCGAAGCCGACGTCGACGCAGGCCTGCTCCCCCACCTGACTGCCCACCGTCCAGACTGTGTGGTTCCCCTGCTGCACGGCGCGGCCGGTGAGGACGGCGCCCTGCGGGATGTCCTCGAGACGTTGGACATCGATTACGTCGGCTCCGATGCTGCGGGCAGCCGGCTGGCTTTCGACAAGCCGGTGGCCTCGACGCTGGTGTCGGGAACGGGTATCGCCGTTCCCGAGTTCGTCGTTCTCCCGCAGTCCACGTTCCGTGAACTCGGCGCCCCGGCGGTCATGCAGGCGGTCGGAGATCGCATCGGATTCCCGCTCGTGGTCAAGCCCACGCGAGGGGGTAGCGCCCTGGGTGTCTCCATCGTGCGTAGTGCGCAAGACCTTCCCCCGGCCATGGTTTCGGCCTTCGCCTACGGCGAGACGGCGATGATCCAACGCTTTATCGAGGGCACCGAGATCGCCGTGAGCGTCATCGACTCTGCGGACGGTCCCACTGTCCTGCCGTCGGTCGAGATCGTGCCGGAATCGGGGATGTACGACTACCACGCGCGCTACACAGCCGGCACCACCGAGTTCTTCTGCCCTGCTCGATTGAACGACGACGTCACCCAGACGGTTAACGATGTCGCGTTGACCGTCCATGCTGCACTCGGGCTCAGCGACCTATCGCGGATCGACGTCATCGTCGACGCCGAGGGTGTGGTGTGGTTCTTGGAAGTCAATGTCGCACCGGGTATGACCGAGACATCGTTGATGCCGCAATCCATCGCCGCTGCTGACTTGTCTGTGGGCGATGTGTTGGCCCGCCTCATCGAAGACTGAGCCCCTCACACCCGCTAGTCGATGACGTCGACTATCCGACGCAAATCCTCCGCGTCCGCGAACTCGATCACCAGCGATCCTTTGGCGTTCTTTCGCGCCATGCCCGAAACCGAAACCCGAGTATCGAGTTGATCGGCGACTCGTGACGTGAGCTCGGTGACGAGGTCTTCGAGTTCGTCGCTTCGCGTCTTGCGTTCTCGTTGTTTGCGTTCTTTACCCGAGTCCTCTTTGACGCCGAGCGCGACCATCTCTTCGGTTGAGCGGACACTCAACCCCTCCGCAATGATCCGCTTGGCTAGAGAGTCCATCTGTTCGGGGGACTCCAAGGACAACAGGGCACGAGCGTGACCCGCGCTCAGAACGCCAGCGGCGACTTTGGTTTGTACCGACGTCGGAAGTTTCAATAACCGCAGTGTGTTCGTGACCTGCGGCCGTGAACGCCCAATGCGCGCAGCGAGTTCTTCTTGCGTGCAATCGAAATCAGCGAGCATCTGCGAATAGGCTGCTGCTTCCTCAAGTGGATTCAGGTCCGCGCGATGCAGGTTCTCCAAGAGTGCATCGCGCAGCATGTCGGCGTCGTCGGTGGTGCGGATGATCGCCGGAATAGTGGTGAGCCCGGCGTCCTTGCTCGCGCGTAGTCGCCGTTCACCAGCGATGAGTTCGTAACCGTCGTCGTTCGGCCGCACAACGATCGGTTGAAGGAGACCGATTTCCTTGATGGAAAACGTTAATTCCGCGAGTGCGTCCTCGTCGAACACCGCCCGCGGTTGACGCGGATTGGGTTGCACGGAATCCACTGGCAGCTCAGCGAATGTCGCGAGATCGGTGGAGATCTCGACCGGGGTGGTCCTCGGCGCCTCGCGTTCGACCGTCGTCTGCTTGGCAGCCGGAGCAGCTACGCGCTTTGGCTTGGCGTCGTCGTCGGTGGGAATCAGCGCACCGAGTCCCTTGCCCAGTCCTCTCTTGGCCATGGGTATTCCTTTAGTTGGTTTCCGGTGTGGGGGATTCAGCGGTGAGTTCTTCCATCGAGATTGCATGGAGTTGCTCTGCTACCTCGCGGTAGGCGATTGAGCCCGAACTTGTGGCGTCGTAGGTGAGAACCGTTTGTCCGTAGGACGGTGCTTCGGATACTCGAACCGATCGCGGTACCACGGTGTCGAGGACACGCGCACCGAAGTGGGTGCGGACTTCGTGTGCGACCTGGGAGGCGAGTCGGGTTCGACCGTCGTACATCGTCAAGACGATCGCGCTGACGTGCAGGTCCGGGTTCAGATGCGAGGTGACCATGTCCACGGTCCGTAAGAGCTGCGACAGTCCCTCTAGTGCGTAGTACTCGCACTGGATCGGCAGCAAGACCTCGCGCGCAGCGACCAAACCGTTCAGCGTGAGCAGGCCCAGGCTCGGCGGGCAATCGATCAGGACGTAGTCGAGTTCGCCATCCGTGGCACGCCGGTTGGCCAGGTAGTCATCGATGGCGGTGCGGAGGCGGTATTCGCGACCCTCGCTGGCCACCAGTTCGATCTCGGCTCCGGCGAGGTCGATGGTGGCGGGGGCTCCGTATAATCCGGATATATCAGGACATTCTTGAACAATTTCCGCTAAAGGTGTGTCGTTGGTGAGTACGTCGTAAACATCCGGGATGCCCTCCTGGTGCTCGATGCCCAGGGCCGTCGAGGCGTTGCCTTGCGGATCCAAGTCGATCACGAGGACTCGCTGACCCGAGCTCGCCAGGGCCGCGGCGACATTGACGGTGGTGGTCGTCTTGCCCACGCCGCCCTTTTGGTTGGCGATAGTGATGATCCGGGTCACGTGGCTCCCACCTCGACGGAGGTGGGCCAGCCCAGGCCACTCGCGTGCCCTGGTCGAGCCTCAGGCTCGGATGTTTCCCGTGAAACATCGCCGGGCACAGTAGGCCAGCCCAGACCGGAGGGGTGGATGGATTCGGGGGAGGCTGCGCTCACAGGTTCATTCTGCCGTAGATCGGATGGCCGTCACGACCGTGGTGGGTGGGTCCACCAAGCCCCGCCCGAGTTGCCGGACCTCGACGTCGTTGAGTTTGAGCCCATCGAGGATTTCTTGATCCCGGCTCACTTCTTCGGCCGCCGATTCCCCTTTGACGGCAACCAGCGTTCCGCCCGGTCGCAATAGGGGTGCCCCCCACGTGGCCAACTTGGCGAGCGGAGCTACCGCCCGTGCGGTCACCACATCGAAGGAGCCGGGGCGCTCGGCGGCTTCTTCTGCCCTAGCTCGGATCACCTGGACCCGGTCGGTCAGACCCAGGTCGTTCACGCATTCGGTTAGAAAGGTTGCCCGGCGCAACAGGGATTCGATAAGGACCACGTGCAGGTCGGGTCGGGCCAGCGCCCACACCACACCCGGCAGGCCCGCCCCGGATCCGATGTCGGCCACTCGAGCTCCCTTACCGATAACCCCCGCATCGGGTTCGACCACCACGGCGCAGTTGATGATGTGGCGGTCCCAGATGCGCTCGGCCTCCCGGGGACCCAGCAAGCCGCGCTCGATCCCCGGCCCGGTGAGGATCTCGGCGTAGCGCTTCAGCCCCGGGCCAGCGGGGTCCAACCAGGATGGCAATGCCGGGGGATCCGAAGGAACCGGGAGGTCCAGCGGTTGAGGTGGGCCAGGCGGGCCGGGTGATCCGCCCGATGTTTCACGGGAAACCATCTACGAAACGCGGATGACGACCCTGCGGTCAGGGTCCTCCCCTTCCGATTCGCTCACCAGCCCGGCGGCCGCGACGACGTCGTGGACCACCTTGCGTTCGAAGGAATTCATGGGGGACATAGAGACCGGGGCAGCGGTGCGCTGGGCCTCGGCGATGGCGGTCTCCGCCGCCTTCTCCAGGGCCGCCTTTTGCTTGGCGCGGTGCCCGGCGATGTCGACCATCAACCGTGACCTCTCGCCGGTCTCCCGAGCGGCCGCGAGTCGGGTTAGCTCCTGAAGGGCCGACAGCACCTCGCCGTCCTCGCCCACCAGGTGGGATAGATCGCCCTCGTTCACCTCGATCACCGAGACCAGGGTGCGGTCGCCCTCGACGTCGATGTCGATGTCTCCGTCGGCGTCGATGATGTCCAGGAGTCCCTCGAGGTAGTCCGCCGCGGCCTCACCCTCGGCCTCGGGGTTGGCGTCTTCCTTGCCGTTTTCCTCGACGTTCTCTTCCTGGCTCGCGTCGTCCTCGACGACCGCCTCGTCGACTCGATCTTCTGTGTTCACCGGTAGCTCCTTGGGTGCGGGCTCAGCCCTGCTTGGTAGGGCGACGACGTTCGTCGCTATTTCTTCTTCTTGCGCTTACTGCGCGAAGTCTTTTTCGGTTGGGCTCTTGCCGACGGGGTGTCGGGAACTTCTTCTTCCTCGACCGCATCCGCTACCGCCACGCCACCTTTGCGCGCAGCTTTACGAGCCGCCTTCTCCTTCTTGCGCGCCTCGAGTGCTTCGAAGGCCGGCGTACCGGGTTGTGGGTTGTTGCGGATCACATAGAACTGCTGGCCCATCGACCACAGGTTGGTGGTGAACCAGTAAATGAGAACACCGTTCGGGAAGGACACGCCGCCCACCGCGAAGACCAACGGGAATACGTACAGCAAGATCTTCTGCTGCCGCACCATCGGGTTATCCGGCGCGGTGTTCTTCACGATGAGTTGGCGCTGGGTCAAGAACGTCGTCGTACTCATCGCCACGATCAAAATCGCCGCGAGTATCCGTACCGTCAATGCGCTCGTGCCTGTCTCGGCTTGAACCTCATTAGCAAGCCAGAAGGTCGCCCACAATGGAACGTCGAAGATGGTTGCGTCGTGCGCGATGCTCACCAGGTCCTGGTACTGCGTCCACGCGAAAACACCAATCGGTTGCTCCTGCGCGATGCCGTACTGCAGAACGCGGAACAAACCGAAGAAAATGGGAGCCTGCAACAAGATTGGTAGACAGGAAGCCAGCGGATTCGTCCCGGTTTCCCGATACAACTTCATCATTTCCTGCGACTGCCGCTCACGGTCGCCCGCGTACTTCTTTTGGATCTCTTTCATCTGCGGCTGAATGATCTGCAAGCCCCGCTGGGCCTTGATCTGCTTAACGAACAGCGGGATCAAGATGATGCGCATCAAGATCACAAGTCCCACGATCGACGCCGCCCACGTCCACCCGCTGTAGGGGTCCATGAAGAGGCTGAAGAACGAATAGAACTGAACGAGAACCCAACTGACGGGGACGTCGAGAATCTCCAAGATCGCCATCGGTTACGTCGTTCTCCGTTCGGGCAGCACGTGCTGCGTAGTTTCGGTGGCGATTCGCCCGCGCGGCGAACCATCCGCGTGGACGTCGGGAACCCATCGCCGGGGTTCGGGTACCGGATCCACTCCGCCCTTATTCCACGGGTTGCACCGTAGTAGACGCCAGATCGTCAAGGCTAAGCCCTTGGCAGATCCGTGCACCTTGATCGATTCGAAACCGTAGGCCGAACAGCTCGGGTGGAATCGGCAGCTCGGTGGCAACAGCGGAGAGATACCTCGCTGGTAAGCGACTATCAAGGCCAGAAGAACTCCACGCAGCACCCACCCCACACTGTGATCCCACGCCCACAGCGCGCCTCGACCGAGGTCTATCGCCACCTGCCTCACAGCACGATCATCCCGACTTCAGCACCGTGCGCGCTATCGCGGTGCGGACATCCGATGCCACGTCGGCTTCCGCCGCCCGGGGTAGGGCCCGAAGCACCCAGCGGGAACCAGGTGGAATCTCGATCGAGGGGTCCTTCATTGCATCGGCGATCGCGTGCCGGATACGGCGAGAGACCCGATGTCGCACCACCGAACCACCCACCGCCTTACTCACTGTGATGCCGAAACGGGCAGGGGCGTTCGACTCCACCCGATCCACCCGGGAACAGTGCACGATCACCGTCGGGGTGACCTGCTTGGAGCCAGAGCGAATCGTCCGGCGGAAATCATCGGGGGATGTCAACCGATGGTCGGTGGGGAGCATCGTTCTCGGACACCTTCTCTCGGGTGCCTTCTCATCAGGCGCTGGGCCGCGGGGAAGGGGGCCTTGGGGAGATGGGCCCGTCGATCTGCGGGGCGCGGCCGGTGGCCGGTTCAGGCAGAAAGGCGGGTGCGGCCCTTGGAGCGGCGGTTCGCCAGGATCGCGCGGCCAGCGCGGGTGCGCATCCGGGCCCGGAAACCGTGCTTGCGTGCCCGACGCCGGTTGTTGGGCTGGAAGGTGCGCTTCATGATCCATGCTCCTGGGGAAAGGTCGGCCGCTTGCGAACCCCGTCCGCCGACCGACGAGCGGACAAGAGCGCCTTAGGCTACGGCCAACGCCTAGAGACGGTCAAACCGGGGGTCTGCGACCGGGTTCTATCCCGGGCCGACGTTCTCGAACTTCTCGAAGTTCTGCATCCGCCTTGTGCAGAAGCGAAGCCCAGGCTACTGTTTCCGTTCCGCTTCCACACCTGTGGATAACTATGTGGACAAGTTGCCGATAAAC
>Ga0181592_10005160_pt1 | contig 10741 bp, 14 predicted proteins | sample 071ome_20_FD_133755 | JGI IMG/M metagenome (GOLD analysis project Ga0181592, IMG submission 133755) | Coastal salt marsh microbial communities from the Groves Creek Marsh, Skidaway Island, Georgia - 071412BT metaG (megahit assembly) | ecosystem: Environmental > Aquatic > Marine > Intertidal...
AGAAATAGGAGGGATTGTTTATGTTATTGATAACGCTATTAAGAAAAACTCGCCAGTTGTTGATTCGATTGAATATCTCAAAGACAAATTTGGGTATCTGGGCGACTATTTATACCAAGCTACAATATATGGAGATGCGTCTGGTAAATCGAGGTCGCAAGGGACAGCACAAACGAACTACGACATAATTAGAAACGCTGGTTGGTCTAAGTTTAATATTAAGACTGCCAACCCAAGAGTACAAGACAGAATAAATGTTTTCAATTCTATGTTGCGAAATGGCAATGGTTCTGTTAGTATTGCGATATGTTCCCGTAATGTAGAATTAATAAACGACTTGGAGCAGATGTCATATAATGATAGGGGCGAAGTAGATAAGTCAAACCAAGACTTAAGCCACGCTAGTGATAGTGTTGGCTATTATTTAGAGAACCAACATAGGTTAATTAAGCCTAGAGAAATTAAAGCACAATACTCATTATGATTGTAAATAAATACAGAAAAGACGATATTCGCTCTATCGACCCAAATGTAAGAAATAGATTAGAGAAGTTTAAGTTGCGTTATGAAATGTATAACGACAACTACAGAGAACAAATTATTTATAAGCTTGGTGAGATTTATAGAGCGTTCTCACAATTAAAGCTTGATGTACAAATCAATGATAACTACAACATCTACAAACAAGTAGTCAATGCAATATCTAATGTTTATTCGTTTGGTGTTGAAAGAGAATTTGAAAACGAAGATGTAAAAGATTTATACAGCAAATTAAGAATCAACAAGACAATGGCACAAGCCAATCGTTATCTAAACGCATTCAATGATTTACTAATACAGATTAGTTGGGACGATAAGAAACAAATGCCTAAGATTATGCTTAGACTCCCACACAACACGGAAGTAGAATGGGAACAAAACGAAGTTAAATCAGTTAAATACTTTGTTGAAATGACAGACCAGAAGGAAGAACTCTGGGCGTACTGGTCTAATGAAGAACATTACTACATACTTCGTGGTGCTAAACAAGACAAGATAATGCCAGTTGAAGATAATGAAGAAATGGTTAATCCTTTTGGTGTTTTGCCTTTTGTCTTTATGCACAACGGGTGGCGAGATGAATCTTTTTGGGATATGTTTACTGGTGATGACCTTACTGGTGGAACTATTGATATGGCAGTACACCTTACTTTCCTCAATCACTTAATCAAAACACAATCATTCAAACAGTTAGTTGGTAAAGGCGACAATGTGGGAGAACTACTTGGACAAGTATTAGACCCATTATCTGTACTAACATTAACTGGACAAAACACAGAGATTGATGTTCTAGACTTACAATCAAACTATGAGCAACTACACAAAGTTGCACAAGACCTAGCTAATAACATTGCAATTAATTATGGCATCAGTCCTAATCAATTTAGAATGACTGGCTCAGTATCATCTGGGTTTGCATTGCAGATGGAGAATATGAAGCTGGATAGATTTACTGTTGAGCAACAACAAGACTTCAAAGTCTATGAGCAAGAGATGTTTGACATGATTAAGATGGTCAGTAATTACTATGGAATGAATTTAGGTGAAGGAGATATGTTTATTGACTTTGTAGAACCTAACTATCCGTCATCTGAGTCTGAGCAATTAAGCATTGACAAAACCAAGATTGATATGGGATTAACTAAGACAACAGATATTATGATTCGTAACAATCCAGACTTAACAGATGAAGAAGCTAGGATTAAGTTTGATGAAAACATAAAAGCTCGTAATGATATGTTGAATAAAGTTAGAAGTGGTGGAAACATTCAAGATACTATGAAAGCTTTAGGTATCAATGCCGACTCTTGATACAATCTATAATCAATCACAATCACAGATAGATGGATTCATTAAACAATTTGATGATGAAGTCCAAGAAGTATTCCAGCGTGTTCGCAATATAGCAATAGCACAACTATCACAGATTAATGCTGACAATGTTTTGGAATATGAATTTATCTGGAGAGAATCTTTAAGACAAGCTGGTTATTACGAAATAGTCAATAACTTGATTGATAATCAATTTGACTCTATCTATGCTGGAGTTATAGATGCGTTTGAAGCTGGTGGACTTGCTACTGCATTTACAGAAGCTGATGCAAGTAAGATACAAATATTAAAACAATTACGCAGAGATTTCTTTACTCGTCTTGGTGATGATGTTGGTTTGTCTGTAAAGCGAGAACTATATCGTTATGTATTAGCTGATGCTTCACTAGAGTCAATCACTACTGGTATTGAACAGCAATTAGTTACATCAGACCTTGCCAGATACTCACAGACTTATGCAAGAACAGCAATCAAAGAGTTTCAACAAGAAGTCATAGACCTAAGAGCCAATGATGTTGGTGAAGGTGTTTGGGTTTATGTTGGTGTCAATGATGGCAGAACCAGAAGGTTTTGCAGAAATGTTTTAAAAAGAAACAAATGCTATACCGATAGTGAAAAATCTAAAATAGAGAATGACCCAGATAGAGAATATAATTGCAGACATAGATTTTATAAGATGAGCAAAGAAGAAGCTATGAAGTCAGGATACAAGTGTAAATAATATGCCAATAAAAACTAAAAAACCTAATCTTAAGAAGTACAGAGATAAGGTTAAGTACGCAGATAGAAATCTATATTCAGTAATTGAATTTATTATTGTTGGAATTATTAAGCGTACACAATCTGGCAGAGATAAAAACTTTAGACCATTCAAAAAATATTCAAGACAATATGGCAAGACCGGTAAAGTTAATCTAACTGAAACTGGTGCAATGCTTCAATCAATAGATAGAAAAAAGATTAATGGTGGGGTTCGCCTATACTTTCCAAACTTTAATGAAGCAAAGAAAGCATATAACAATCACATAACTTTTGAACGACCTTTTTTTGGTATTGATAAGAAACAAGAGAAACATATTGCTGAAAGAATTGCTAAATATGTTGTGTCTAAGAAGAAATTATATTAGAATTTAATTACTTTTAATTTTACTAAGAGGTAATTATGGCTGACGAGCAAAACACGGAACAAGTCGAAAACACACAAGAAACGACTGAAAACAATGATGTGGTTCTTACACAATCAAAACTTGATTCACTTATTGACAAAGGATATAGCAAGGGTGTTAAACGAGCTAAGTCTGAGTTGGAAGAAGAATTAGGGGTTGATATTGAACAAGCTAAAGAGTTAATAAAAGCAAAGCAAGAAGCAGAAGAAGCTTCTAAATCTGAACTAGAGAAACTTATGGAACAGAAATCTATGCTTGAAAAGACTATTGAAAGCTTGGAGTCAACGAATAAGAATTTGCAATATGATATGCAGATTCAACAAGTTGTACAACAAAATGGTATTAATGATGCTGATTATTTCAAACATCTATTACAGCAGGAATCTGCTAAAGAAGATTTTGATATGACTTCATTCATGGATAACCTTAAAGGTGGAAAACCTTATTTGTTTAACAATGGAGTGCAAGAGCAACCCAAGAAAGTAGATGCCACATCAAACAAAGCCACACTAGATGTAGCTAGTAGGATTGGCAATGCTAGGTCTATGGATGAACTCTATAAGCTCCAACAAGAAATATCTTAATTTTTACAAGGAGTAAAAAATGGCTGTAAATACTAAAAGCGTATTAAGCGATTCAGCAGTTGACTTAATGAACCAAGCAGTAATTGTTTCTGGTCAAAATGTTAATCGTCTTGATAACTACGCAACAATCCGTGTTGACGAAATGGCTTCATCTATTTCGTTTACTGTTTTCTCAAGACTATCTGTAGCTACTACAGCTCTTACTGATGGTACTGAGGCTTCATCAACTTCAATGACTGATACTAAAGTTACTGCAACTCTAGCTGAGTATGGTAATGTTATTACTACTACTTCACTAGCTAATGTAGCAACTGCTGGTAAAGCTGATTTAGCTGGTGCTGAATTAGTTGGTATCAACATGGGTGAAACTATGGAAGCTCTAGGTCTTGGTGCATTAGAAGCTGGTTCTAATACTATCTCAGCTGATACTGCTGGTACTTTAGACAACCTAGACTTAAGAGAAGCTTATACTGAACTTGCTGATGCTGGTATCCAGAAGTTTCAAGATGGTCGCTATGTGGCATTCGTCAATCCTGCACAAGTATCTGACATCAAAGGTGATTACATTCCAATCGCTCAGAACACAGACTTGAACATGGCAACTATGGGTGTTGTTGGTTCACTAGAAGGTTTCACTATTGTTGAATCTCCTCTAGTAACTGCTGGTACTGTTGTTTGCTTTGGTCGTAATGCACTAGGTAAAGCTGTTGGTAAAGAAGGTGCTATGGTTCTTAAAGAAGGTAATGATAATTTAGGACGCACATACAATCTTGGATGGTATGGCATCATGAAATATATTATTATTGATGAGAATGCTGTAAGGGTAATTACTGGAGCATAATATAATGGCAAAAGGTAAAACTACAACTACAACAAAATCAAAATTGACAGCGTATAAAGATGGCTCACACAAAGCTGGTGATACTATCTACACTTTCAAGGCTGGTGATGAAGTTACTGTAAAGAAAGAACATTTAGATATTATGAAAAATCTAGGTGCTTTCAAGAAGGAGCAATAATCAATGGCTTGGACATTAACAAACGCTGATATTATTTCTGCATTACCGCTATTGGCTGACCATTATGAGAAAGCTGATAGTGGTTCTGATACACAATTAGTCTGTACTAGATTAACCAATCTAGTTAATTCAGAAGTTGTGGGAGCTACTATCGCTTTTGTTAATGGTGATAACGCTGGTAGTGATGCAGTTGTAACATCATACTCTAGTGGTTCTGGAACTTTAGGATTTGCACAGCTATCAAATGCTGTTAATAATCAAACTGGTTTCGGAATTGTTTATATCAGCTATCAAGTTTTTATCGATAGAGCTTATGATATTATCGCAAACGAAATGCGTAACAAAGGTATAGATGTAGATTTATTCCTAACGACATCTCATGTCAAGGAACTACATCTTACCAAAACAATCGAATTGGTATGTTTATCAAAACGACACAACGCAGATGCTGATGATATTTATCATGAATCATATTTAGTTTTTAAGGAAAAGTACGAGAAAGAAGTTACTACTTTGAAAGCGGATTATGACCTTGATGAAGATGGCACTATTGATGAAGATATAGAGGAAAAAGTTTCAGCACAAGTAAGGTTAATTAGATGATTACATTATTGAGTAATTATGGTTATCGATATACAGATAAGCTAACTCTTGATAATAGAGAGTTTAGAAAAGGCGACCAATTCTTTACGCAATCAGAAACATTATCGACTTTCGATTATCCAGTTTTTGATATTGAAGAAGAATTTGTTTTGTTCTTGACTGAACGCTCATATCGTGAATCTATACTTCGTGAAATACTTGACCTAACCCGTTCAGAAGGTCGTGATGACCAATACATGATTGATATGAACGGCTATGTTGAAGATGGTTATATTAAGGAACAAACTGGTTATGATAATGTTGAAGTTACAGTAATCAAAGACGAACAAGGTTACACAATTACTTTTTTAACAATGATGCAAGGAGTTACTTAAATGGCAATACAAGGTTATACTGGTAGTGTAACAGTTGAAAGTGGAGCAATGGGAAATGCGAAAGCGTGGTCTTTAGATGTAACACAAGAAACTGTAGATACTACTAATTTCGACTCAAGTGGTTGGAAGGAATCAACATCAACTTTAAACAGTTGGTCTGGTTCTATCACAGCTCTGTTTGATGCAAGTGGTACTGCTGAAGGTGCTTTACAAACTGGCTTAACTGGTGGTTCATCAGTAACCTTATCACTACAATTAGGTGGTGGTTCTGGTTCTTATGATGTCTATTCTGGTGAAGCAATCATCACATCACAAAGTGTTACTAATGATGTGAATGGTATTGTAGAAGCTACTTTCAATTTTGAAGGTACTGGAGCATTAACAATCGCTTAATCAACTAAGGGGGTGTAAAAGCCCCCTTTTCTAATTATGGATAAATTATTAAAAGCATTAGAGAGAGAATCAAAAGATTTGCGTAAAGCAGAACTATTGGTAGATGGAAAGATACATTATATTTATTATCATACTATGTCTGGTGATGACCATGCCAGAGCATTAGAATTAAGTAAGAAAAAGAAAACAGTCAAAGAAACAGATGGCTCTGAAACAGAACTAACCTACTTTGATGATGATTTATTAAGATGCCACATTATCTATTTTCAATTAAGAGATAAAGATGGCGAAAGAGTATTTAAAAATCTAACTGATATTGAGTGGATTAAAAATAATATAGCCTATGAAACATCTAGCTATCTTGCTAGTGTCATGGGATTAAAATCAGTTAGCGACATTATTAGTCAACAACAAGAAGCTTTAAAAAAGACGAGTGGCTCAAAGCAAAAGCGTATTTAGCTTTTGAACTTGGTAAGTCCATAACTGAAATTAACGATTTACCTATGGATGAGATTGGTTTATTATTAGCATATAAAATTGAGCAGAAAAAGGAACTAGAAAATCATGGCAACGGAAAGAGTTGAAATTGACATTATCGCTAAAGGCAAACCAGCTGAAAAAGCGATTAAGAATGTTGAAAGAAGAACGGAAGAACTAAATCAAACTACCAAGAAAACTGGTACGGATATTGATGGTGTTTTAACCAAGATGAGAGCTGGTTGGCTTGTTGTTGGTGTTGCAATAACAAAAGCCTTAATGTCTGGTCGTGAATTTGAAAGAGCTTCTATTGGTCTATCTAAAGAAATGAAACGATTTGCATTAGAAACTGCAAAGTTGTCTGATGTTACTGCCACACAAATTGCTGGTTTCCTAAAGTCTGCTGAAACTGCTGGACTTAATGAAGTGCAGATGAAACGATTAGCAGAACAAGCTATCGCATTAGGTTATGCCTTTCCACACGAAGATGCTGAAACTCTACACGACAACCTAGTCATGCTGAACGCTACTGGCGAAGCTCAAGGTTTTATTGTTGATATTCTTGAGCAAAAATTAGCCCAGATGGGTATTGCTTTTGAAGATATTGATTTGAAAGCTTTATCGGTATCAGACAAACTTAAATTAGTCAATGAAGTCGTAGAAGAATCATCTAAAGCTATGGAAAATTCTGGTTATGCAAGTTTAAACAAATCACTATCAGAAATTGATAATGGTTTTACTTCTCTAGGCAATACCATAATGGAATTTTTAGATATGATTGGTATTTTTACAGCGTTTAATAAAATTGTTCAAACGCTAAATGTAATAATTCAAGATGGTATTGTAGGTTTCTTAAGATTAAAGAACGCTATATGGGAAACAGAAGAAAATACTAAAGCTTTAAAAGATGCACAAGAAGAATTAAATCACAGATACGATATTTTATTTAATCGTAATGTCAATGAAACTTTTGAAGCAATTAACCACGAAACAAAAGATACGGCTAACAGTACAGAAGATTTAGCCAATAAAACAGCCAAACTAACAGAAGAAGGCGAAAGACTACAAAAACAAATGTCTGATAACTCTAAAGAGTTTAAGAAGTTTAGTGTTACTGGACAAGATGTAGTTAAAAATCTATCACAAGGATTTGCTAATTTAGTAATGGGAGTCAAGACTAACTTTCAAGATATGGCTAAAGGTATTATTGCTAGATTAATACAAGTTAGAACAGAAGCTTTCTTAACACAACAAATAGCTTCTAGTGCTGGTGGTGGTGGACTATTAGGTAGTATTGGTAAATTATTCTTTCATAGTGGCACAGCAGAAGTAAAACATACTGGAGGTTATATTGGTCATTTGCCAAGTTATCATTCTGGTATGCGTTCAGATGAAAGATTAGCTAAATTACAATCTGGTGAAGCAGTCATTAACAGAGCTGGTGCATCTAGAAATAGAAGTGCTATTGAAGCTATGAACGCTGGATATTCAGTTGGTGGTGGAGGTAGTCAAACAACTGCAAATATTAACTTTAATGTTCAAGCAATAGACTCAGCTTCATTTAACAATTACTTAGTAAATAACAGAGATACCATTGAAGGAATTATTAATAGCTCCCTTGTTAAGAATGGCTCAGTAAGAAGGACTATTAGACAAACTTTATAATGGCATTAACTAACAGAACATCCAACATTCTAGTTGACCATAGTAATCTAGAAGTAGAGGAATGGCACAAGCAAGGCGAACAAATACAATTTGATTCTGGAAAGATACAAACAATCGTGTCTAGCACAATGCCTTCTATTGAAATGACTGTTAGATATAACAATGTTAGCCAATCAAGATACGAATCATTAAGAACACAATATGAAGCTAGTTACGCTTCTGTATTCATACTTAATGCTGGTGATGAAATAGACTGGAGAGATAATTATCTAGCTAATACTTCTAACACTTGGGCTTTTAGAGATTTTAGTTTTTCTACAGATGTTACTAATAGATTTACTGGAACAATTAGATTATTGACATCAGTATTCTTTGACTATACAGAATATCAAAGTTTATTTACGCAATCATCTAACTATTCTCCCACAACAACAACAGATACATCATTTTCTGCTTTATTAACTGGCAACGCTGTTCCATATAAAGTTGATTATAGTTATATCAATAATTCAATCTTTTCAAGTATTGGTGGAAACATTAGATTTGGTAAAGATAAATCATTAAAGAAGAAATGGACTGTATATTGGGTTCTACAAGAATCACAGTTTTTAGAACTATTAATGTTTTATAGGAAAAGAGGTGGCATTATGTCTAAGTTTGGAATGCCTAAACTTGGTTATGGTAATGTTGGTAAAACCGAAGCAGTATTTTTAAAAGATAGTTTTTCTTATCAAAAGCGTGTTGATGGTCTATATACTTGTCAAGCAGATATAGTTGAGGTTTTATAGTGGCAAAGACAATAACAAATAATGTTAGAAGCAATGACCAGATGGCAATGCTACATTTATTTGAATTTAAAATGGATAAAGACTTTGATGGAACAGCTGGAGAAGCTGGTGAAACACTATATTTTACTGACCATGAAATATTTGTTAATGATGGAACGAATGAATACACTCCATTGTCAATAACATTTGATAGATTAACAGAAGATGCTTCAATGCAATCAGATAGTATCAATATATCGATTGATAATATTAATGGTGCTTTATCATCAGAAGCTTTGGCTTCGGAATGGAGAAACAATCCTTGCAAGATAACTAGAGTAGTTTATACGCCACCACAAGAGGTTATTGGCTCAGATACTTATGATTATGGTTTAACTAATGGTGTTCCAACAACAACTTACCCAGTCCTTGATATTAGCTCATATACTAAAGATGTTTATGATTTATTTGAAGGAATCATTGATACATTTAGTGCTACAGAACAATCATTACAAGGCACATTAACTACAAAGTTTATACATTGGAACAAACCTTACCCGACAAGAACCTTTAATCAAAATGAGTTTCAATCCATTGTAGATACTTTAAACGACACACTTTATTGGGGACAACAAAAACCATGATGAATTGTTTTACAACTGTTTATAAACATTTAAGTAAGATATACAATCTTCCAAAGAAGTGGGAGGGTTATACAGATAAAGATATGGACATCTTTGTTAAAGAACAAAAGCGTTTTTTAGCAAGTAGAAAACATATTAAATTCTTTATGAGTTTTTGTCATAAGGTAAATAAGCCTAAAGCAAATGATATTGTTTTGACTGATAGGTCTGTTGGATGTGCAATCAATTCTTATACTTATTGGGTGTATAACGAAGATAAAAAAGATTTGGAATTTAAAAAAATAGATAAAGATTGTTTAATACTAAGGGTTAATAATGGGTAGTGCTGTAAAAACTGCTGTTGGTTTAGCTGGTGTTTTCTTTGCTCCAACTTTAGGTAGTTTAGCATTTGGTTATGGTGTATCTGCTGGTTTATCAGTAACAACTGCTGGATTATTAGCTTCTGGTGCAGTTATTGGTGCTACATTAGTTAGTGCTTCTATTGCTGGTTCTGCATTAACGCCACAAGCCTCAGATGTTGGTGGTGCTGAAGCGTATGCTGGACAGAAACTACAAACACAGAAAACCAACACAGCTCCAGTCCCAATTTTATACGGATACAATCGTTCTGCTGGAAACATAGTTTTTCAAGAAACTAATGATTACAACAATGCAAATAGCTCATCAAAAGGATATAACAGAAGTTATTGGGGTGTCTATGTAATGGCAGGACATGATATTAATGATTTAATATCTATTAAGGCTGATGACATAACTTTGACAGAATCTGGTTCCGGTATTTGGTATGACTCTGGTAGAGATAAAATTTTTATTAAAGGTCAATATATAAGCTCAGACACTAATGTTACCGCCCTATCTTTTCCTTATAGTTCTACTTTAACCGCAACTGGCTCAACTATTGGTTTATCTAGTGCTGTTATACCTGCTGGAACTTATGTATTGTTAGTACATCAAATCTTTGATGCAGAAAATAATGTAAATACAAAATTTGCAAATATAACAGCTAATACACAAGGCAAGAAAATAAAAACATTTACTGACTCATCAACAATAAGTAGTACAACCAGTTATTCATATAATCCAGCTAATATCGTTTATGATTTATTAGTCAATGCTTTGGCAGTTACAGATTCTGAAATAGATATTGAATCGTTTTACAATTCACAACAAAATTGCT
>Ga0181592_10005165_pt1 | contig 10737 bp, 8 predicted proteins | sample 071ome_20_FD_133755 | JGI IMG/M metagenome (GOLD analysis project Ga0181592, IMG submission 133755) | Coastal salt marsh microbial communities from the Groves Creek Marsh, Skidaway Island, Georgia - 071412BT metaG (megahit assembly) | ecosystem: Environmental > Aquatic > Marine > Intertidal zone...
GGCACACGATGCGAAAAAAATTTGTTCACCGCGTACCAACTCCCAGTACGCGCGATACGCAATTCCGCCGAGGTTGTATCCTATGAACGCGTGACCGTCTGCAAATTTTCGGCAATTTTCGCCTTGAGAACACATCCAGTGACGATGTTTGTTTCCCAGATGGAGTTCCGTTATCCTCCGTACATCGGGCTTTATCTTTTCCGACCCACACAGTGAGAAATTAATCGTGAAAGACCCGTCCATGTACCTTATTAAAGGCAACTTCCAGTTCACGTTCTCCAAGAGGTTCGCAAAACACGAATGCCGAAACACTTGACACACGGAGCTCAAGACGAGGAACACGCGCTCTCCATCCACTACCGCCGTCTCATCGCTAAAATGAAGTAAAATCCTTTCCTTCACCAAATCAGGCACACTGGAAGTGATGAAAGCGAACGTTTTCAGTTCCTCGGCTCCACTCATCTCGTTCACTTTTTTGCGGCTCATCCCATACAAAGCGGAGCGAGAATCTACCATTAACAGCTCAGTTCGTTCTTTTGCCACAGATTTTGATATCGCAATGATAACATTGTTTGCGTTGTATTCTTGATCTCTGAGTCGATCTTTCGCATTTTTCGACGTATCATTGGATGGGTGCCCCTTCCTCTTCACGCCACGCCCGAGCCGTCTCATCCTCGTTTTCCCTTTTTCTCTCCTTGGAACTTGTGACGTTTTTGAAAAAAATTGTCGAACACACATACAAGAGCCAGGGTATAGAACCAACCCCCCCTCGCTAGCTCGTTTTTTTTAACGAACTTTTTTTTCCAAACCGAGCGCGACGTTTCGCGAAAACTGTCCACACACAAATACGGAACCCGCGCGCGCGCTTGCATAAATAAAGTAGCATCACCGACGAGCACGCGTCGAACGATCAAAGTTTCCTCAGCAGAGCGTTGAAGCACATTCACATCGTGCGAGGTCGACTCTGGAGAGAGAAAGAGTAAGAGGAAAGCAGAACGGAGAGCAGGTTGAACGCGCGCTTACAAATTTTGAAACGCACTAATCCAGGAAAAGTGAACACGAATACCGTAGATACAAACCAAAGATACAAATTGAAAATGTTTGCGCTCATGGTTGCCGCGTCTGGTTTGTTCTTGCACCAAATGAAACAGAGATCGGACCAGGTATCAGACACGTTCGATCCAGACGCCGTTCACGACGCGACGATCGTTTCCGAGATGAAGAGAGTTGGGAGCATGAAATCTATATCGAGTTCACAAAATTTGTCTACTCTCGGTGGTTCTGGAAGTATTTTGAACACCTCGGCGACCTCCTCTTCCTCCTCGTTGGCCGGTTTGGGAATCGAGGAAGACGAAGCAGAGGATAAAGATATAGGAAGAGAAGAAGAACCCGAAATTCGTTGCAGATTTTGCTTCCAAGACGAACAGTGCGGGGATTTAATCGCGCCGTGCCAGTGCACCGGGTCGCAAGAATACGTGCACTTGAAGTGTTTGCGGATGTGGCAAAAAGTTTCTCTGCGTTCAAACGGGTGCGCAGAGAAGAATTGCAGGGTGTGTAAACACAAGTACATTTTACCGTACATTCCTTTAAAACGACGAGTCGCGTTTTACTTCTCGCTAAAAGCGAAGGACCGATTGAACGAATACACCAAGGCGTGGTGTGATGTCGTCGCGACCGCAGTCATGCAAGCTCGACTACAAGAAGTGGTTTCGCCCCTCCACATGGTTCGTCGGTCAAACTCGCTGGCTGAATTGGCAGTTCTCATGGCCATGTCCGAACTCCGAATTTTCGCAAGAAGAGCGGAGATAAACGTTGGTTCGGCGCCCCCTGCTGCTACTTCTCATCCGAAAATCTTCGGCGGCGAGAAGATCAAGAAAGGAGTTAAGCTCCTCGGATGGAGTTACACGACGTTGAATTTATTCGTCAAATTTCATCACGCTGTGAACAAGTAAATACAAAAAAATGCGAGCGATGTAAAAGTAAAGTTAAAAAAACTGTTGTAATACTACTAATATACGTACGAGTGTGTAATAAAATTGTGCATGTTGAGGACAATAGAAGTTTACATTGAAAACGCGCCGCCTAATTTCGCAGTTTCTAAGGCTTTCTCCATCATGGAAGGCGGTCGTCTCGGAGGCGGATAGGGACCGACTCTCATTTTCTTCTCTAATTGACCAAGTTTTTCGCGCACGATGGCCGCCAACGCGCTCAATACGCCACATAAGTACGCCGGTTTCAAACCGTTTGCACCAGCTGACACCCAAGCCGTCGAAGAAGATAAGCACGCGGCGACAAACGCCGTCGTCACCGCTAACGCAACTAATGAAAACACGCGCAAAAACTTGCGGAAGATGACAATCTTCGCCAACGCTTGGGCGCACGATTTACAGTTCTTTGTGTGCGCGTGGTATCTGTCTAACAAAGCCTCTCTCGTTTCTTCTTGCGGTGGTAATTTTGTGCTCATTCCTTCGGGCCAAGATGGACCTCCGTTAGCAACGTCCACGATCCAGTTTCTAAACGCGTTCACGTACACGTCCGCCGAGGACGGCATGTAACACGCCTTGGCATACTTTTCATTCTTCACAGTTCTCGAGATTTCAATCAAACGCTCTTGTTTATGCAAGAAAATTTGATCGTCTTCTAAGATTGCGTTTTGATTCGTGTGCGTGTACCATTTCGGGAACAAACCAAACAACTTTCTCGGCAACGCTGCTTTAAAAATGAACGGAAATCGAGCAATTAAACGACACTTACCGGGCGCGATGGGAACCGCGTAAACAACCGTCAAGGTTGTAAACTGGTCCGTTCGGAGCGTGTGTCGCATCAACGCCGGCGCTTGAAACTCCGTGTATTGCGTGCCGTACTTTCCTTTTCTCGGCCCTTCTTTCCACTCGCCGGTGAAACCGTTTCGCGCGACTTTCTTATCCTCCGTGGTGAGTTCTAACACAACCGGCGTAGCATTTTCTCGCTTACCGACCGAGTTATGGTGCGTGAACGGAACGTGCGAAACGTCCATCACGTTTTCCAGCAAGGTGGAATAATCCATCGGCAAATCTCTAAACACATCTTGGTACACGCACATCGGGTCGTCCAGTTCTGGAATTAACGGTAAAGGTGGTAAATCGTCCACCGTTTTCGTCCCGTCCATTTTCGTCGGGTAGCACCACAAAACGCCTTGCGCGATTTTCGTGTAATACGGCGTCGCACACGCGCGAGGCGAATTCAACGCGGTTTCCACAGCCGGACCTTCGGTCCCGAGTTGCGGAATAGACGTGCACTTCCCGCTCTTTCCTTCAAACGTCCATCCGTGGTAACCACACTCGATTTCGCCTTTATCGTTGATGCGTCCTTCAGAGAGCGGAGCCAATCTGTGCGGGCACATATCCGCCACGCACGAATACTCCGGAGCATTTTCATCGCTATTTTTGTTCTTCCAAAATACCAAAGGTATGCCTAATAACGTAAACGCATACGGTGCGTCGTCCTCCAAATCGCACTCGAATGCAATCGGATACCACTGCGAGTGCCAATCGAAAGGCTCCGAGCCTTTGGTTTCCACGGAAGGAAGGGACTCGTCCACGTCCAAGACCGCACCCCCTCTGGTCTTCGTGAGCGCGCTTCCTCTGCTCTTTTTGTTGCTCATCTTCATGAGCAAAGGCGATGAAGAGAACGACGACGACGACGACGGTGAGGAGGTGGAGGAGAATGCGGAGATTTGTCGTCCATATCGTCGGTTACTACTGTTACTGACGACGAAAGCCGTCGTCTTCGGTGACGTTGCATTTCGTTTCAATCCCACTCTCTGCTTCCTCTTATTCAACAATGAAAGAGCAGCAGAGGATGTCAAAGAAGGTGAGGTAGACGTTAATGGTGATTGCATGTCGACGATGATAATTCGCACGTGTTCTTCAGTATCCGTCGATGCGACGCGTGGAAGAGTTTATGAAGCGCGGTTGTGGATTTGGTTTCGTCCTTTTGGATATAGTTTTTTTTATATTTTTTTGTGACTTTTTCCTCCTTTCGTGGTCCAAATTTGTCTGTCTGCTCGTCTCTCGTGTTTATTACATTTTGTTTTGAAAGTTTTATCTCTATCTCTCCTATTATATTTTGTTAACGTCTCATGCCTCGACCACCACCTCGACCGCCTCTGCCTCCCATACCTCCTCGACCGCCACCACCTTGAGCGTCTTCGCTTCTCGGGTTGCGCACAGTCTCGTCGATGGAAAGAATTAAACACGTGGCTTCGCACGCCGCAGCTATAGCGTTGCACTTGACCAACGCTGGTTCCCAAATAAAGTTTGCAAATGTATCTAAAATCCCGCCCGAGTTGACATCGACGCCAAAATTCAAGCCTTCGTGGTTTGGAGCGGCGTGTTTTTGTCGAAGTTTATTTAATACGTCCGTGGCGTCGCACCCCGAGTTGTCGCACAACTGTCTCGGGATGACTTCTAAAGCGCGCGCGAACGCATTCATGAACAATTGCGATTTCCCCTCGACAGTTCGCGCGTGCTCTTTCAAGCACTTACTCAACTCCATATCAATAGCACCGCCACCAGGTACTACTGCCGCATTTTTTGTCGCCCGACGGACAATTTCAATCGCGTCGTTCAAACTTCTCGCCGCTTCCTCGATGAACTGCTCCGCGCCGCCTCGTAAAACTAAAGTACACGTCTTCGCTTCCGCACATCCACGGAAAACGTTAAATCGTTCGGAACCGACTTGAATTTCTTCAAAGATATCGCACGTGCCTAATTGTTCGTCGTTCAAATCGTTAACGGTCGTTTGCACCGCCGCACCAGTCGCTCTTGTGCATCTGTCCAAATCCGCCTGTTCAACTCTCCCCGCACAAAACAAGCCTCTGTCAGCGAAGTATTGAGTAGCTAAATCACCGATGGCTAATCGAGATAAGACGACATTCGCGCCAGACTGAACGCACTTTTCAAGCTTATCATAGATGATATTCCATTCGGCATCGACAATTTCTTGGTACTTGGACGGGTCGTTCAATCGTACCTCGGCGTTGTCTTTTTCCGATTTCAACTCCAACTCCAAATTCAACGCTAAAATTTTTGGTTTCACCATTTTCTTCGTCATTTGCTCGAAACCGGCGTATGAAAACGTCTTCTTAAACGCAACGCCATCGACGAGGAAGGAGTCTCGCATGCTTGCGCCTAAAACTTTCTTTACGCCAATCATTTTTGGGTCTAACAAATCTTGGTCCAAGTGACCGACGGCATCGACAACCATCTTGGCAAAAAACTCTTTCTCGCCACCGACGAGTTTGGAAGACAACGTCGTCATCGCGCACTTTTGCAACATTTCTTCTTTCTCTTCCTTCGAGTTTCCTTCGATGGAGACTGAAACTTCTTTGACTTTCTGAACGGCGAGTTCGCTCGCTTTACGAAACGCTCGAATGATATTCATCGGATGCACGCCATCTTCAATAAACGGCTTCGCTTCTCTCAAAAACTCTCCACACAACAAAACGACCGTAGTGGTTCCATCTCCAACCTCTGCGTCTTGCGATCGGGCGATGTCTACCAAAGTCTTCACCGCGGGATGGACTATTTCTAACAACTTCATGATCGTCGCCCCATCGTTCGTAATCGTCGTCACGCCTCGGTTATCGACTACTAATTTATCTAATCCTCGAGGACCTAGCGTCGTGCGTATGGTATCAACAATAGCCATGCACGCGTTGATGTTTGAAATTAGTTGGCCTTTGCCTTGGGAAGTGTCCGTGCCCTCTTTTAACAAGACGATTTGCGGCTCTGTTGTGTTTTTTTTCAAAACGCAGAGTGGAGAAAAGAAGAAAAAGATTCTCAGATGAGTTGTGTGTGTGTGTTGTGGACATTCGTACGCGTAGAAAAGCGATGCGCGAACGACGACGACGCTGACGAACTCTCGATTTCACACGTCCGGAAAGAGAGAGAGAGAGAGAAAGAGAAAGGGAGCGGAGAAACCACCCCAAACTCTCTTCATAACAAAAAGAAAAAAAAAGTCGCCGTCGTCGTCTCTCTCTCTCTCTCTCTTCATTCGTTGACCAACACGCGCACAAAAAAAAGCGAAGGAGAGTTGAAGAACAAAAACAAAAAACACGCACGGATCAATCGCCCGTCGGGCATCTGCATGAGCGTCGTCATGTTGTTATTATACCACTAAGTGTTAAATTATATGCGATTTGTTCGTTCCGAGCGCGAGCAAGTCGTTTTGTTCGTCTGACTGTGAAGAAGTTTTTCTTTCTCTTTTCTCTTTTTTCGAGGGGAGGGGGTGCGACCCAGACCGGCCGTCCGGCCCCGTCCATCCACCCCGGTTGTGTAAAAACGAATAATTCGAGAGCATCTCGCATCAAAAAGAAAAAAAGAAGTTGCGCGAGAAAAAATATCACAACACACACGCCAACACGCGCGCGTCGTTTCTGTGTGATTTTTGTCGCGACCACCACCACCACCACCAACAACACACACACACAAAAGAAAAGAGATGGCATCGTCATCGATGAACGATAACGTCGCGAGTAACGATACCGTTACAGTAAACAATAATCCTTTTTTACATCCAACGCAAGAACAACGAGAACAAGAACAAACGCGCGAAGAAGAAGAAAAAGTAACGAGTGCAATGAAGTTGACAACGTCGTCATCACCTACCTCTCCCGGTGGACCAGCACCAACGCCATCACAAGCACCACAAACTGTAGTAGAAAAAGAACGAGGAAACGATGATAACACGAGGGATGTTTCGGATATTTCCGTGATACGGTTTCGGAGGCAGAGTTCTGTGCACGATATCGGTCCCATGGAACTCTCGTCTTCGAAAACGACCGTCTTGGAGATGAAAGAAAAACTGAAACAGTTTGTCGTCGCTGAGGAGGAAGAACTAAGAAAAGAAAAGAAAAACGAGAGTAATACTCAAACTACGAGCAATAAAATTTCATCTATAACGAATAACTTGACGATAGACGATATAAAGGTGCTTTATTTAGGCAAAGTTCTGGATGGATGCGACGACGCGACCTTGTTTCAGCTTGGTATTCCCTCCGCAGGAGTCACGACGATTATGCACGCGCACGTCGTCCCACCAAACATGCGTCGAAAAACATCGGCGCAAAAATTAGCCACGTTAGGGACAAAGTTAATGATGGGCAGCGGAGACGTCGATAACGCGCAACCTTCGTGTTGCTCGATACAGTAGTAGTTTGTCATAGTTTGTACTCATTTTAGCAGATTTTAAAAACAACTTTGTGTAAAAAAAGTAGAAGCGATTCAATACCAAAAACATTACAGAAGCATACGTTATTAAATATTCGCGCAAATCATCAAGCGGTTGTTAAAACAGATGAATAATAAAAGAAGTCTAATACACGACGCTTCCACCGAAAATCTTCCATCCGCCGTCAGCAGTTCGTCGCATTTCATATCGTGCTCTATATGTCGACTCGTACACATCGTCATCGTCCACTTTGGATCTATCCTTCAACACTGCCAACTCGGTCAATCTCGCTTCCACGATGGCTTCGTCTTCGTTGTAAATTTCAATCTTTTCAATTACCAGCTTGTTTAACTCGTACTCCCAACACCACCCGTGAGAGGCGACATCTTCAGCTCTCAACGTCCACTGTCTCAACATCGGTCCGTCCAGAATGGTGCTCAATGCGCGAGAATCGTGAGAGCTACCAAGCGCTTTCGCTTTGATTTGCTGCCATCTTTTCACGACCGACTCCGCGGTGCTTTCATCCATGGGTTTCTTCACCGGTTTTGGAAGCGAGATCGACGGGACTGAAATTTTAGGCATGTCAATCTTGGGTACTTCGATTTTCGGCACGGTTGGGAATTGTGGCGGCTTCAATCCACTGATACCGCCGCTGCTATATTTGCTGTTCTTATCTTTCGTCGTCGTCGTCGTCTTGTAATTGCTGTTGTTCGTGTTCTTTTTTGGCGCTGATGTGGATTTCTTCTTCGCGCTGTTCTTTTCAGAGGCGCTTCTTTGCCACGAGGGGATTTTCACGTTTTGAAAAGCACTCGAGTTATTGCCGAAGAAGTTCATCGCACCGAACACGATCGCTCCAGTAAAAGCTAATCGCGAGATGATGCCTAACCGGTACCGGCCAACATCTTTTTTCAACGCAACTGGAACGTCATCGCTCGGAAAGAACGAACTCAACACGCTCGCAGAACCCTTCGTCAAAGCGCGCTTGGCCGCAGATCCAGCCCCTTCAATTCTTGCAAACGCCGGAGAAAGTGCATACCTGTCGACAAAACCAGTAACCTTCGGATTTGAGAACCACTGCTCCAAAGAAATCGGCACAACGCGCGCCGAGTCTCTGAAAAGAGGAAATGCGACTTGCTGAATCCATTGATCGACCAAAGCACACACGCCTTCAACGACATCGCCAGATGGAGAATTTTCTCGAACAAAAGTTGCCATTTCTGAGTTTGAAGTTTCCTCCGAAGACAAACCCAAAAGCTCACACGCGGCTTCCGTTTTACCGAGCAACACTAAGCACACGGTGCGCTCAATGGTGACGTCCCCGATTTCCGACGTTTGGTTGGTATTCTTGGCGGCGATTTCAAGCTGTTGTAAAATGTCATCCGCATCTACGAGCAGCAACGGGTTTCCACTCATAAGACCGGCGACGATGTGAGAGATGGAAGCTCTGTAAACTTCTTCAGGATCAGCCGGAACGTGATCTGGCGCTTCAACAAACATCGCGGCGTGCTCATACGCGGTTAAGAAGCGAGAAGACTGCGCCTGTAAATCTGCTTTTGAAATTAACGCGGTATCGTTGATTTGAGTTTCGTTTTCATCAGCCCCTGGTTTTGCCCACAAACATTTTTTCAAAGCTACCAGGCCAAGCTCGCGGTCTCGCGTTTGATCCAGAGGCATCGCGAGCAGTTCGAGCGCGACTCCAGGCAACGCATCGTCGAGTTCTTTATAGATTGCATCCTTCAAATCTGGGGCGAAAGATTTTGACTTGCCACCCGGCGCCTTCTCCAAAGTTTTCAATGCCAACTCCAGCATATCGCTTCCTTCCACGTAACTTGGTCGTTTCCCTAAGCTATGTAAAGCTTCTTGCGCGTATTCGCACGTGGCCATGGAAGACGCTAACGCGATATCGCGCTTACCGTCGTTGTTTACGGAATCCCCGCCTGTCCTGTTCTTCGCCGTTAGTATGGCATCCGCATACTCTAAAACTTTTTGATTTTCGCCCGCTTCGAGCAACATTGCCAAAGCCGCCGGTGCTCTTTCGAAATCAATCGGAGTTAAAACGCCGTTTCGTAAATCCTCGTCGTGGTATGCTCGCGCTTCTTTATCGGATAAAACAGCCACGGCTTCCTCTATTAAACTTTCTCGACTTTGACGCAACGTGTTCGAGTAACCTTCAAAGACTTGCGCATATTTCATCGCCTCGCCGGCTTTGGGAATAGTCGCGCGCGTCGCACGCGCGGGAGACAAGTCTAAAATTCCGTAGTACGATATCGGCAAGAAGACGTGCGTGTTTTTCATTTCATTCATAAAAGAATCGTTTTCTTCAACCGGAGAGGACCTCTCCGCGGGAATCTCAAACACTTCTTTTTGCATCGGTAAATTAAACGAACTCATTGTTCCCGATTCATCGTCCGTTTTCGCTCGCGATCGGTTCGTGCTATCTTCTTCTCCTCCTCCTCCGGCTGCCTCCTTTTCCTTCTTCATGATGGCCACGCGTTCGGCGTAGGACAATATTTTTGGCTTTTCTTCTGTTGAATTAGTATTTGAGGCACCACCACTGTCATCTACGGCTGGCGTGCTCCATGGCAACGGATCCTCCTTCGAAGGCACATCGTACTCCTTTACGTCATCACTCTCAGTCCTTTCATCGTTTGCATCGCCGGCGTTTACCACATCTTCACCATCGTCGGCTGAAACTCGCAACTGTTGTCGTCGTCCTCGCGCATTTTTGAAACGATCAGTCGTGGCGGGAATTCGTCGATTACTCCTCCCCGAAACGGCAGCGGCGGACAAACTCGATCGATCCAGAGCAGGAGACGACAAAGATCGTTTCCTCTGACGGAATCCGATGCCACTCGCCGTTGCAGCGGCGGTAGCGCGAGCTAACGCGTTCATGTTGCGTGGTTTGGTATTTGATTTGAAGCACACGCGCGACGCTATTACCAAATGAAGAAATTTGAAGCGCAAGAAAAAACGCGGGACGGAAATATCTTTTTGGATCTTGCTGGCTAAATTTTAGTTGCGCTCTTTTCACATTTAAAGAAAGTTTTACTACTATAGATATATATCACTTGACCTCTGTTAATCAATCTTCACGGCGCCGTAAATCACCCGCACGAAGACGTAACACGCAATAAATCCTATCGTTCCAGTCAATATGCCGAAACCGTACGACAACAAGCCCATGTACGAAAAGTACATGATCGAAGGAACCGTTTTCTCGATGTCCAAATTCATGTAAAAATAGTACGCCGAGTATAAAAACACGTATAAACTCGAGCTCGCGCACGTGAAAAACGAGCGCCATTGCCAACGGTGATCTTCAGAGCACAAGTGGAAGTAACACAAGACGATTGCAATTTCCGCGCACGTCAAAACCAGGATGGCAAAGACTATAAACAAGACGCCAAAAATGTAATACACCTGGTTCAGCCACAGGGACGTCAAGATAAAGAAGAGCTCGATAAACACGGCGCCAAACGGTAATATGCCTCCAACTAATACCGCGAACGTGTGTCGAATGAACCA
>Ga0181592_10005166_pt1 | contig 10737 bp, 9 predicted proteins | sample 071ome_20_FD_133755 | JGI IMG/M metagenome (GOLD analysis project Ga0181592, IMG submission 133755) | Coastal salt marsh microbial communities from the Groves Creek Marsh, Skidaway Island, Georgia - 071412BT metaG (megahit assembly) | ecosystem: Environmental > Aquatic > Marine > Intertidal zone...
ATCTCAATGATGCTTTAGAAATCCCTGTTAGTGAATTACCATTTGGTAACATCTTTGGTGATTCATATAGAATTATTGAGCCGCTTGACAGTCTAGATCAAAGCTCTTCATTTGGTGTTGCGATGAGCTCTCTTGAAAAGATGGGATGGGAAGTTGGAGCTCCAAAAGACGGAAAGATTCTTTGCTCCAAGACAAAAGTTTCTCATTACATTGACGGCAAAGGGAATCAAGGCGTTTCTAGAAAAACAATAACACTTAATTTGCCCAAAGTTCTGTCTGGGATCATTAATTTTGTTAAAAACACTAGAGACAAAATTATATTAGAAGCCGGTGCAGAACACTTTGAAGCAGCTAAGAGATGGTCAAAACTCTCAAAATTAGGCAAACTAGACAAGCTTCCTGCTAATGCTAAATATTCTCTACCAGCAAACATTAGCGATCCAGTTATAATGCACACAGCGGACGAATTCCGAAAGGTTATGAAGTTTTATGATGCTCAAGTTTATTGGCTTGGTACAACTACCTCTTTAACGATGAAGGAATTCTTCACAAAAAGTAGAATCGATTTTGAATCTTTTGAAAACTTTGCAAAATATGCATCAGATTCATTTGACGACCTTTTGGCAAACATGGATCAGTATATTCAAAAAAATTACATAATCTATTCTCGTCACCCTATTGATGTTTTTAGAATGTCTGATCATCAAGGAATTCAATCTTGCCATTCTCTTCCAAGCGGAAAAGGAATGATGGGCTTTGATGACTACAATCAATGTGCCCTTTCAGAAGCTTACGGGAACGGAATGATCGCTTATATTGTTCCAGCAAAAAACTTCAAAATGTTCCCTCCGACTCAAGAGTCATTGGATAACGTAGATGATGCAGAAATCTTTTATGATGAAAGACGACCAGAAGCCGGAGAACTTGTTCCAACTTCTAGAATAAGAATCAAAAATGTTGCCTTTCATAAAGATGAAAATTCAGAGCCAATAAGAATTGCTGTTCCGCAAGGAAAAATCTATGGTCCACAAGTTCCAGGATTTTTAGACGCTGTCAACAATAGAATCTCCAAAGCACAAGAAAAAGAAGTTAAAGAGATTATCAAACAAGGCGCAGAAGACTTAGGTAAACCAACAATTTTTCTATCAAACTTCACAAGATATGGTGGAAGTTATCAAGATACAGGCTTCTCTGTTGCTCAAACTTTACCTATGTTATTCCGTAAATTCAATAGAGACGTTGTTCTTCAAGGAAATGCTGTTAGATATGAGCCCGATGTCGAAGAGGCTTTAATGGCTTCAATTGGAGGAAGTTCTGAGGAAATGATTAGACAAAGATTAAATGAGATTTTTGACGAACATACAGGTGGATTTATCTCCTTTGATTGGGACACTTCCGAAGGATATGATGGAGAAATCACATATGTGTGGGACTTGATTGTTAAGTTTAAAATCAACGCACCTTCAAATGCCAATGGTTCTGAGATTGAAAGTGCAGTTACAGATGCTGTTGATTATGATTTTCAAGATTATTATCAACTTCCGCAATCAGATAATCTTTTTGTTGAAAGAAATGATGAAGGTAGCTGGATGATTAAAATTGTTTATCAAGGTTATGACTTAGACGATGAGACAACTTATTTAGAAGGACTCCAAGGGGCATTACCAGATATTATGAAAAAATTTGATGCTTTTGATTATTACTATGATGATGGTCCAATTCAACTGATAGAGTTCAAATTAGAAGAATATGGAGTTATTGAATCAGAAAGACAAATAATTCAAAATGTTCTCCGAGATTATGGACTCCCTGAAGATTCTTGGTGGCCTGAGGACGAAAGAGAAGAAGAAGCGCACGATTATTTTGGCGGAGAATATATTTCCTTCATTGCTTTCCAAGATGAAAGCAGCGTGGACATTTCCGAGATTAAAGAAAAGATTCCGGAAAACATGAAACAAAATGCTTATGAACTTATGGCTAAGTTCTTCAACACAGTTTTTGGTAATGATGAACTATCTGGTAAGTTGTCTCTGAATCAAGGTGCATGGAACAAAGAAACCGACCCAAACATTGTAATAATGCATGCAGAGCGACAAGACGTAACTCCAGAACAGATTGAAGAATATGATGAGATTGAATTCAAGGCTGGTGTTAGCATGTACAATGACTACTCAAAAGAAATTCTAGAAAAAACAGGAGATTTTCTTAAGAACAACGCAAGCATTGATAACATTGCAGAGAGAATGGAAATGGAACTTGAAAAGTATTTAGCGAAAATGCTAAAGCCACAACAAAATATAACAGAAAATAAAAAGAGGATAAGAGTCCGTGTCAGAAGATAACAAATGGAAAAAACCAAGTGCGCCACCACCTCCAATGTTTTTTGGAAAGAAAGAGCGAGATCTTGTCAAACAAGTAAACGATGAAATTATTGAACGCGTTATTGGGCAGCAGGTTTTGTATTTTGGTATTGATTACGATAACACAAATTTTCATCCATTATATGGAGAAGCAATAGAAAAAACCTTTTATCCTCCTGTTAGAGTTCATGCTCTTGTTGAGTTTCAAGGAATTGAAACAAAATTTTTAGAAAACATGTCTTTAGATAAACTTACCAAAATAAAAGTCATGTTTCACAAACGAAGATTGACTGAGGATCAAAATCTTTTTGTTAGAGAGGGAGACTTTGTTAAGTATGGTGATGTTTTTTACGAGATTGTAAAGCTCGTAGAACCAAAACTTTTATTTGGACAACCAGAACATCGTTTTGAAGTGCATGCAGAGTGTATTAGAGCCAGAGACGGATTATTTAACGCGGAGTAAATTAAATGCAAAAAATTGGAAATGAATTAGCACTACAACCTTCTTCCCTAGAAACAATAGATTTAGGATTATTTAGATACGTTGACGAAGAATTGAATCTTCATACAAGAACCAATAAGGGATATGAAAAAGTGCCTGTCATTTGGCTCGGAGCAGAAAGGTCTTATCAAATAAAAAACAACAAAGAACTTAGAGATACTGTTGGTAAACTAAGATTACCGTTAATATCAATAAACAGAGAAAGTTTCGAACTAGATACGGGATTCCAAGGAGCTATAAAGCCAAACCTCTTAGAACAAGACGATTACAAAGGGGGGTCTTTTAAAATAGCAAGTGTGATTAATCATGAAAAAACCAGAAATTTTGCTAACAAAGACAAAGCAAAAAAATTAAAGAATGGAGATGAAACAGGAAAATTTAAAAACAAAAAAATTGTTTATGATGAGTACTATGTACCAACACCTGTTTATATGAACGTTTCTTATACTATTACACTAAGAACAGAATATGAGCTACAAATGAACGATCTATTATCTCCATTTATTAAGCTCAGAGGGAACTCTCCCAGTAACTCTTTCTTCTATACTATTGACAATCATCGTTATGAAGCGTTCATTGATTCTTCTTTTAATGAAAATCAAAATTCTACAAGTCTCGGAGAAGATGAGAGAATGTTTGAAACTAAGGTCCTAGTGAAAGTTCTCGGATATCTTACCGGGGAGGGTTCGAACAGATCCAAACCAACACTTGCAAAGCGAGAAACAGTTGTTGAAATAAAGATATCTAGAGAAAGAGTAGTTGTTGGCGATAAGCTTCCATGGAAAAAGAAAAATAACAAATATAGAGAATAGTAGTTTGACTATTTTGTGTACTATTTATTCTGAAATACATTTATAGGAGAAATTTAAATGGCTAGAAAATTTGATTTTGCTTCACCCGGCGTACAGATTAATGAGATTGATCAAAGTCAGGTACCAGCAATAACACAAGAAGATGGAATCCTTTTGATAGGTAGAAGTCTTAAGGGACCAGCTATGAAGCCGGTGAAGGTTAGAGACTTAGACAGCTTTATTGAAATCTTTGGTGCACCACAAGCAGGTAAGCCAGGTGCAAATTCTGATGTTTGGCGTGATGGAAATCGCTATGGAGCAACCTACGCAGCGTATGCAGCACAAGCTCATCTTGCTTCTAATACTAGCCCAGTAACTTTCATTCGTCTTCTTGGAGAAAACAGTACTAACTCTGATAACTCTGATACGCAGGCCGGTTGGAATCTTGGAGGACAAGTAAATAACACAGATGCAAGTCTAGGAATCACTCTTGCTTATGGCCTTTTCATGATGCTTTCTGCCTCGGCTACTGCTGGAGTAACAGGATCTCTTGCTGCTGTTATTTATACAACTGGGTCTTCTGCGACTCTTCGCGGTATTCCTGCTGGTGGTTCTGTAGTAACTTCTTCCGTCGCTCAATTGATTCAGTCACAGAATTCAGGTGTTGGTGGAACCTTAAGCTTGATATTTTGTCTGATTCAAGTACATATGAAACTTATACCTTTCACTTTAACGCTACAAATAACTCAGGATTTATTAGAAACGTATTGAACACTAATCCACAAAAAATTAATTCAGACAGTTTTTCTAGCACAGAATCTTACTTTGTAGGCGAGACATTTGAAGAGTCTGTTCGCCAATATGTTACCGCAGTATCTGGTACAGCTGGTAAACAGTATGGAATTCTACTTCCATTGGCTTCTGGTTCAGTAGCCACAGACAGTTTTGTTAATCATATTCGTCCGGCAACTGCGGCAAAAAGTGGATGGATTATCTCTAGAGAATCAAATCCAGGATCAGCAGACAGCACATGGTCTTCTTCAGATATGAAGAAGCTTTTCAGAGTTGTCTCTCTTCACGAAGGTGAGTGGGTGCAACAAAACTATGGTATTAAAATCCACAATTTGAAAATGGGTTCTGCAACAGTTCCAGAGTCAACATTTGCCCTAAGTGTTATTGACAGAGTGGGTAATGAAGTTGAAGCATATTATAATCTTAGTTTAAACGAAGCATCAGAAAACTTTATTCTTAAGAAGATTGGTGATGAAGATCGTGTTTGGGATTCTACAAACAAAGTTTTTAATATCACCGGTGAATACCCAAATCAATCAAACTATATCAGAATTGAAATGTCTGATGATTGGAAAGAAGGATTGACTGATGACTATGCTCTTCCATTTGGATTCTATGGTCCTTCTCGTTTGAAAGGGTTCACTATGCTCCAAGGTTCTCAAGGTGTACATCCTTTTGGTAACGCTGACGAAACTGGTACAAAATCTTCTAGATTGATTACCTTTGCAAATGCTTTTGTAGATGGTGAACAAATTACCTTTACACATCCATTTGATGGAGATTATGTAATTACGTTTAGTGATCTTAATACCGATCCATCCGATGAGACAGACACAGAATTTACAAGCAGAGCAGCAACTATTGATATTAGTTCAAACCCAGGCACCACCGCTCAAGCCACAGCTGCGCAAGTTCTCTTGAACTCTATTGGAGATTATTCTGCTACTATTAGTACAAACGAAGTAACAATCACAGCTGATTATTATGGGCCTTTCTGGAATGTAGTAATCTCGCACGATGGTGTTGACGGTAACGAACTTACTATTGCTGCTGTTACTGCAGGTACAGATACAGAAAACTATGCTCATCCATGGGTTAAGGGAAATGACTTTACTTATGGTACAGCCGCAAGTTCAGACATTTTTGCAAATCTTCCCGCTGAAATGTCCTGTTCATTTGTTTTCCCATCACTGAGAACAACTACTAATGAATCAAAAATGAATGGAAACTATAGTAATACTGATTCTATGGGTGTTCGTCATGTATATGGTAGTACCGCAACAAATAACAAAACCTTATACCAATCAGCTGATTATTCTGATTTTCTTGATGCTCTCGCAGGTGGTTTGGATATTCATTCCACAGGGAACAATACAGAAACTAGTTTCATCTTTACTCTAGATGAAGTAAAAGAAGATTCAAGTGGACTTTGGTATTGGGAATCCGGCTCTCTGGCTGGAGGTAGCTCTTATACTAAGTTGAACGGCACTACAACATACCTTAAAAATGGTCCAAAACAATTCAACGTTCCATTGTTTGGTGGATTTGATGGCTTGGATGTTACCATGGTAGACCCATTCTCAAATTCAAAAGCATTGGCTAGCCAAACTGCTAAGTCTCACTACGCTTACAACTCAATTGATAAAGCAATCGATATTGTTGCAGATCCTGAATCTGTTCGTTTTGATGTGGTTTCTATGCCTGGCCTTACAAATTCCAGTCTGCAGAACAAACTTATTCGTAAAATCGAAGAACGTGGAGATGCATTGGTTATTGTGGATTTAGATGACAGTTACGTTGAAACATATGAAGGATCAGGAACTCGTTCCGGTGGTGAATATACTAGTGTAATCACAGAAGCACAATCTCGTGATCTTAATACAAGTTATGCTGCTGCTTACTTCCCACGTATCAAAATGCGCGATACACTTTCCGGAAAAAATGAAGTCTTAATTGCGCCTCCATCTGTCGCAGCTATCGGAGCAATTGCATTCTCAGAAGCAAATTCTGATGGACCATGGTTTGCCCCAGCCGGGTTTAATCGTGGAGGAATTAGTATTCTTGGTGGTAACTCAGGACCTCGCGTTGTAGGAACTTGGAAAACTCTTTCCAAGCAAAACCGTGATGAATTATATCAAGAAAATATTAACCCAATTGCAAGATTCCCTGCTGTTGGAGAAATCGTTATCTTTGGACAAAAGACACTTCAACAAGTACCTTCTGCTCTAGATCGTATCAATGTTCGTCGTCTAATGATTTTCCTAAAGAAAAGAATTGGTTTGATTGCTGATACGATTTTATTTGAGCAAAATGTTCAAACAACTTGGAACCGTTTCTTGGCTCAAGCAGATCCTCTTCTTTCAAGCGTAAAAGCTAGATTTGGTATCAGTGATTATAAACTAATCCTAGATAACTCAACAACAACAGAAGATTTGGTTGACAGAAATATCATGTATGCAAAAGTATTTGTTAAGCCAGCAAAGGCAATTGAATACATTGTGATTGACTTTATTGTTACACGATCAGGCGTAGAATTCTAGTTTCACAACTAGTTATGTATAAATAGGAGAACATAATAATGCCAACTTTTTGGAGTGAAAAACAAAACATCATCGAACCTAAAAGAAAATATAGGTTCACTGTTGAGATCATTGCCTTTGGAGATAGAGGGGATTCTACAACATCTGTAATCTGGTATGCTAAATCAGCAACCATCCCTTCTTACACTGTTACTTCTGTAACTCATAAGTTTTTAGATAACCAATATCATTTCCCAGGTCACGTTGAATGGAACGAGATTTCGGTTAAGATGGTAGATCCAGTTTCTCCTGATGCTGTATTTGCTACACATGCAATTCTTGGTGCTTCTGGATATATCGTTCCAGAAAACGCGTTGGGTAGTTATTCAACCATGTCTAAGAAAAAATCTGCAATCGGTGCTGCGATGCAAGGTGTTGTCTTAACCCAACTTACCGCAGATGGAATTCCATTGGAAAAATGGACTCTTGCAAACCCATTTTTGACAGGTGTTGAATTTGGTGAGTTTGTATATGAAGGCGATGATATTCGTGAAATCGACATGAAAATGAAATACGATTGGGCGACTTGTACTAGACATGATCCAGAAACAGGTAACGTTATCGAAACATTTGATCCTGTCGGTGGTGCCGGCGCTGTTATTGTTTCACCTACATAATAGAGGTTTAAATGGCTTTTTGGACAGACAAGCAAAACATTATAGAACCATTACGACCATTTAGATTCACCATGCAAGAAACTGGTGTGGATCTAACACAACCAGGGTCTCCAGACGATGCTGGTATATGGTGGTGGGCTAAGTCTGTTACAAAGCCATCTTTCGAAATATCTCAAGACGAATATCAATTAATCAATCATAAGATAAAGTTTCCTGGAATTGCAACATGGAAAGATGTAACTATCAAAATGATTGATTATAAAAACGATAATGATATCAGAGGAAAGACAAAAAGTTTTAAATTTTATGAGTATTTAAAGAATTCTGGCTATGCTTTTTCCGGAAATGACGGCATTTCTAAGGTTGCCAGCATTACACAGTTCATGATACAGCAATTAGATGCAGATGGAAATGTGCTGGAAAATTGGACTTTGATAAATGCATTCATTAAAGGAGTTGAGTTTTCAGAGCTTTCTTATGATTCTGAAGAATTGTCTGAGATAACACTAACAATAGCTTACGATTTAGCTGAACTAACATAGAGGTAAAAATGAGAAATAATCAAGATCGTTTCGGAGCAAAGCAAGATGGCTCTGAAACACCAGCAGTTAACAAAGGTTTGGATTTTGTAAAACCAAGTGAATTTGTTACACTACCATCAAAAGGAGCTTATCCTGTCGGTCACCCTTTGCACAACAAAGAGGCTATTGAGATCTTCTATATGACCGCAAAAGATGAAGATATTCTTTCTTCCGAAGCCTTGTTGAAGAAAGGCCTTGCAATTGAAAGATTTATTGAGAACGTAATTGTCGATAAATCAATTAAAGCAGGTTCTCTGTATACAGGAGATAGAAACGCAATTATTATCGCTGCTCGGTCTTCAGGATATGGAAACGCATACGAAACAACAGTTAAGTGTCCACAATGCTCTGCGAATTCGCATCAGATTTTTGATCTAGATAATCCAAAAATCAAAGAAACTATCGAAGCTGATGAGGAACTTTCTCTTGTAAAACAAGATGATGGAACTTTTGCGACTGTTATGCCAAGAACTAATTACACAGTATGTTTTAGACTCCTCAATGGTAAAGACGAATTAGATATGGTCACAGAGAAACTCAAGAAGAAAAAAACAAAGATTGCTGGTCTTGATAAGAATGTTACAAGTCAGTTTAAGAAAATGATTGTTTCTGTTGAGGGACATAGCGATGCTCAAGTTATCAATCGTTTTGTAGATGTTATGACCACTAGAGATTCAGTTCATCTTAAAAAATGTTATGGTCTTGTTGTCCCTAATGTTGAAATTAAAAATGACTTTGAGTGTGAGTCTTGCGGACATCAGCAGGAACTGGAGGTTCCGCTCAATGCGGACTTTTTTTGGCCTGACGCCTAAATACATGGAACAAGTTTATGAACAATTTTTCATCCTAAAACACTTTGGTGGTTGGTCTTTTATTGAAGCATACAATCTCCCTGTTGGTTTGAGATTGTGGTGGATAAAAAGATTGAACAAACAAGCCGAAGATGAAAAGAAAGAAATGGATAAAATTAAAAATAAACGATAATTGTGCCCGTCAAGGGCATTTTTTTTATAAAACTATTTATATTAATATGAGGGCTTCTTAATGAAAAGTATTAACTTTAACATGTTGAACGAGACCTCTATGCAAGCTGTTCTTGGTAATATTACCAAAGATATCTTAAAGGCTATGTATGGAGTTGATTTTCGTTTTGACGTTGACTTGGCAAACATCTCAAGTTTGATAAAAGAGGAAGAGAACAATTTAACTTTTTCAATCAAAGGAGAGCCTGCTCAAGTTAAATCATATGTAAAATCTATTGCTCGCATGAAATTTTATCTTGATGCAATGATGGAAAAAGGAAAAGACCACCCAATGGCTCTTAAAAGAAAAGCAGAATTGGACCAAGCTACAAAAGAATTTGAAATGGAAACAGGGTTTGCTTGGCCTTTCAAACACGAGGGCTAATAAATGGCTACAGATGATCCAAAGAAAACCAAAGAACAAGCTGAGGCCACCAAAGAACTAACCGAAGCTACCAAACAAAAAACTGAGGCACAAAAAAAAGAAGAAGAACAGTTAAAAAAACTTCTTGAACTACAAGCAAAACAAAAAGCTGAAGAAGAAGCAAGAATGGATCGTCTTCGACTTTTAACTGCCTTGGAAGGTGATGCCGCTGCCAATGCTGGAAACCTTAGAGAAGCATATGAAAAATTGCAAGAGGCTACTAAAGGATATAAAGAGGCTTCTGAAGCCCTAAGTAATGAGCAAGGCATCTTGGCTGACATGTACCAAGAATTGCAAAGTGCAACTGGTGATAGAAAAAAGCAACTTGAAGAAGATATTAAATTAGCCGAACAGCAAATTAAAAATAGAGAACAAGAGATAAAAGACTTTGAAGAAATAACAAAAAGTCTTCGTGAACAAACAAAAGAATACCGACTACTATCAGAAGTTCAAAAGAAACAACAGCCAATGCTGGAGAGTTTTTTCTCAACTCTCACAGTTGGATCCTTAGAAGCTGGAATGGCTCAAAAAAACTTTGCTTTTAGACTTGGTGATGGTATCAAGCAAATGAAAAATTCAGCGAATGCTGGTCTTCAAATGAAGTTGGCCTTTCAACAGGTTGTTAATGTTCAAAATATTGCCGCTTTTACTCTTAACACAGTTGTGGCTGCAACAAAAGCAATGGCTGCAGCATTTGATCAAGCACAAGCAAAGTTTACTGCTGTAACTGGTGTTGCAAAAGATTACAATGGAGTATTAATTGATGTTCAGAAACAAGGAAATCGATTTGGTATAACAGCAGCAGAGGGCGGAGAAGCAATGGCTTCACTTCTTGCCGGGTTTAATGATTTTCATAGAAGCGCCCCAGGTGTTCAAAAAGATCTTGCGTTGGGAGTTGCTGGTTTAAATAAACTTGGTGTTTCAACACAAGAAAGCGCTTCTGTATTTAACAATCTTAATAAAATATTGGGACAATCTGGAAAACAAGCTTTGGCAACCTCAAAGCAACTTGGAATGATGGGAACAAAAATTGGTATCTCAACATCAAAAATGCTTAAAGATTATAATG
>Ga0181592_10005174_pt1 | contig 10728 bp, 11 predicted proteins | sample 071ome_20_FD_133755 | JGI IMG/M metagenome (GOLD analysis project Ga0181592, IMG submission 133755) | Coastal salt marsh microbial communities from the Groves Creek Marsh, Skidaway Island, Georgia - 071412BT metaG (megahit assembly) | ecosystem: Environmental > Aquatic > Marine > Intertidal...
ATCGCCCTTGTTTGTGAAGAATATGACAACTCTGATACAGAGTGTTTTCTTCTTTCCTTGAGGCAACCCCAATACGAGTAAGTGTCTCTCGTATCTTGAGAAAGTCATCAGGATCATTAAGCGATACTTCCAGCATATCGGCTGGAGTCCATTTCATAATGTCTTCGTCGTTATTCACCATGTATTCCTATTTATACTTTTTACTTCCTTGAGGAGTCATGGCACGAACAACGTATTCAATTTGTTCCTTGGTAAGAAGTGAAATTGCATCTCTTGCTTTTACAGCAGAGTAACCATATCGCTTCATGAAACACTTCACGGTATTGTCATCAGCAATACCTTTGGCAAACTTTGAAAACCTCTTTCGGGGCTTGATTGCATTCTTCAAAAAGTCATACTGCATCTTCGGTGGCAAGTGATGATGTTGGTTCATCTCATTGGCAAAGAAAACCGTATCCATGAAGTTAGACAGGGAACGATTTACCAAAAAGGCTGAGTAAGACTTTGATGGTGAGTCAGGATCAAGTTCATCTTCAAGCGCATTGAAACCATCGAAGAGACTCTTCTTGCTTGCTGAGTTGATGCTGTTTACAAATTCAAATGGATTCATTTCCACTTCACCTTTGTCATCAATTCAGTCAGACATGCCATCAGATTGATTTCCTTGTCTGCAACAAAGGCAGACTGGTAACCATACTTGGCAAGGATTAGAACTGCTTCAGGAATGCTGGTGGGTGTCATATACTCATACATTGTATCATAGATGCCGCGAAAGGTAACTGTCCCATCAAGGTCACTATTAGAGGCAACCCACTTACGAGCACCACCAAAGTCCTTGTCTCGTAGCATACTCATAATCTTCTGAATGCTTTCATCCGAGACACTCAGGAGAACATCAGAGGTCAGTTCACCAGATGTGCTGTGACGTTGACACTCATTCAAGACACGACGCCAGTCCGGTGCGTGTTTCATAATCAACTCCACAAGTAACTTGGTGTTATACTTCACTCCCTCGTTCTTGAGGATGTCTTCAAGACGATGCATGAAGGCAGCGCATAGTTTTTGCAATTCACTTTTTTTGAAATTGAAATTGAAACCAGAACACCGGGAGTGTAGTGGTTCAATGATTCTGTTTTTGAAATTGCAAGTCAGGATGAATCGACAATTTGCACTAAACTCTTCAATGAATGCTCGGAGTGCTGGCTGAGTCGAGTTTGCATTCAGGTAATCTGCTTCATCCAGAATCACGACACGATAACCACCAGACAAGGACATACTTGAAGCGAATGATTTGATCTTGTTGCGGAGCGTATCAATACCACTCTCTTCAGAGCAGTTCACCAGAAGGTAATCAAGGTTCAACTCATTACAGAGTGCCTTGGCGACAGTAGTCTTCCCAAGACCAGCAGTCCCAGAGAAGAGCATATTCGGAAGTTCACCTGAACTAACAAACCCCTTGAAGGTGTTCAGGATATCGGCGGGAAGAATGATGTCTTCAATGATTTGTGGGCGGTACTTTTCGACCCAGAGGAATTCTTTCATATTGTAGTATTATATCAAAAAGGTTGGTGGCTAGTCAAGAGACTAGTAAGGCTACCACCATCACCATCCCATATCAGTCAGCACCTTCAGCGGTGACTTCTTCTCCTTGTTTTGCTTGCTCCTCTACCTCTTCTTCAGTGGTTGCTTCAGTCTTTGGAGCATTCTCCTCCAAAAATGCTTGCAGACGTTCACCAAGGGTTCCTACGTTTTTCAACTCATTGAGTTCAAATGCACCACGGCGGGATGCTGCTTTAAGAACTTCAACGGTGAAAGCAATATCACTCAAAGAGATACTTGCCTTTTGGTCCTTTGGTTCCCATCCATCCTTTACTGCGGATGCCCCTTCTTTCACTTGTTCTGTTTCTTTATCCATATCTTTAGTCATTGAATGTTGCGGATTTTTCAATTGCCACAAAATAGTCTACCTTGCAGTCTGTCTTGTTGTCCCACTTACTTATGAACTTCTTGGAGATGCTCACTTCGTAATCAGCAGGAACCATTTTCAAATTTGAAATTGAAAAATGGATATCAAAAACCTTGTCGGTTTCATGATCCAATTTGTTCGAAGATTGACGCATACCATCATTCTCATCAAATGCAGCAAGGACAGTCTTACCCTTACCAGTTGATTGAATTCGAATTTTGGCAAGTTTGTAGACAGATGCCATGCTCAAGACATTCGCCAGAAGCTCTTGCGTAATGGTCACAACCACATCAGAACTTGGAAGCGAAACCTGTTTGTCGGGATAAGACAAGACACTTGGTTCTGAGTATGGATAGACTGTCTCATTATCCGAGACACTCATCACCACACTGTTATCCTTGAAGTTCAAATCAGGTTCACCATACTGACGTTCCAACTGAGAATAAACGGCAAGGAATTCGTTCAACTTGAAGATTCCAAATCGTTGTGGGAAGTTCTCCTCAACAGTGGCATTGGCAAGGAGAGTCTTTTGTTCATTGATAGTCTGAAGAGTTGAACCAGCATCCACCACAAGGTTATCATTGATGCTGGCGAAGTTCTTCAGAACTGTTAGTGTGTTAGGGCTTAGTTTCATAAATTAAGTGTCAATTGATTATCATCAATTATATCAGAATTGCAGGTTTTGTCAAGTTCAATCATGAAGAACAAACAACAAGCAGCATGTGCCGCATGATGGTATCCAGATTCAGGATCACTTTCTTCTCCCTTTTGTAGTGCCCACATATGTCTTTGTGCAGCAGCAAAGTATCGAGTCCATGCGCTATCAAGCTTCTTCCAGTTACCGGGTGAATACTTGTTAGCACCAAAGGTCAAAACCCTGACAGTTTCTTCAAGGGCATGTGGGGGAATCAACGAGTAGTCAGGCTTCTCTGAATCATACTTGGTGCCTATCTCATCTTCATCACGAACAAATTGCGTGATTCTGGTGATGATTTGGTTTTGTTGTTTTTTAGTCATGGTGAAAAAAAGGGAGAGGGGAGAAATCCCCTCTCCCAATCACGATTAGCGCGAGATCTGGTAAACTCCAAACGGAGCCAGCATGTCTCGGTAACCACGGGACATACCCAAGGCATAACGAGTCACAGTGTGCCCCTTGGAGTTAGTGCGCTTGTTAGCATAGACATCGACAATCGCCCTCTTCTCAGAGAGATAGGAACGCAAATCGGAAACCGTAGCGGAAGGATTTGCAATCTTCAACTGAGTCTTGATCTCCCCGGCAGTGAATTGCTTGCCAGCGGCGAGATGGTTGTAGAGACGTTCGATGTTAGTGGTGGACTTGCTCATACTTTACTATACTTTCTTTCTTGTTTTGTTCTTGTTTGTTAGATTCGATACAACAGGTATCGAAATTGTTAGAGAGTTTCATCAACGTCCCCAAGCACATTGGCAGCAGGGACTTCATCGCCCAGCTTGTCGTAAAGGTCATTGAAGGAATCCTTGGTATCATTGTCAAAGCGACGGATGCAGAATTCAATCGACTTCTTCTCATCTTGGAAAATGGAATAGGTCTGAACAATGTGGCAGAGACGACGGGTTGAGATAAACTCTTCAACTCCTCCATCCTCAAAGGTATTGCGAATCACTTCGCTCCATGCAGTGAGTTTGTCGGCAAACTTCTCGACCAGACATTCGAACTTCTCCATGTGCTTCTTGACGATCTTGGTCTCAACAGCACGGGAAGGATAAGGCTGTTCAAGAGTTGCAGGGAATCGCTCAAGGAAGGCATCATCGATGATACCAGCAGCACTGTAGCGACCATCATCAGAACCGCGCCCCTTGGTGTTGGCAGTAGCAACAACAGTGAAACCATTGGCAGGAGAAACAACCTCACCAGTCTTCTTGACCAGCACTGGCTTGCCTTCCAGAACACCTTGGAGACACATAATCTTGTTGGTGCCACGATCAATCTCATCAATGAGAAGAACAGCACCAGATTCCATTGCCTTGAGAACCGGACCTTTCTGAAAAACAGTCTCGCCGTTGATGAGACGAAACCCGCCAATCAGGTCATCCTCATCAGTCTCAGGGGAAATCTGGACACGAACATACTCCCGCTTCAGTTGGGCACAAGCTTGTTCGACCATAAAGGTCTTCCCGTTACCAGAGAGACCAGCGATGTAGAACGGGAAGAACTGCTTGCTTTGAAGAGCAGTCTTCAAATCCTTGAAGTGTCCCCAAGGGACAAATGTGTCATCCTTGGAGGGAACGAAAACAGAATCGTTGCACACAGAGGAAACGCTCGCAGCAAGAGCCATCGATGTTGGAGCCTCTTGAACCGGAGCCGGGATGGTCTCAGTCTTGCGCTTTGCCCTTGGTGCAGCTTTCCGCTTCACGGAAACTTTCGCTTGTCGGCTCGCCTGAACCTCTTGTTTGCGAGTCTTACCGAAAGAGTAGACCCCACGCGAGACCTTGTTCATCTTGCGAATCAAGGCACCAGCAACAGCAATGTCATACCCAACCTCATTACACGCATCGATGATATCGGCACGGGTGAATCCGGTAAGGTTTCCATGAGTTTCGACCAGTTGGTCACGAACGAGTTTTTTGTCAATGTGATACATGATGTTGTTTCTCTCAATTACGTAGAACAGTCTATCAGAACCTTGGATTCCCGTCAACCCCTCAGAGCACTTTTTTTCACTTTTTTTCCATGCGTAAGTTGTTGATTTTTAGCGGTTTAGGAGATAATGTCCGAAAACACATTCAAAAATCGACGAGAATCTTTGCGATTCTTGGTCGAATTCTTGAACTTCTTCATCAAATCCCGAACACTTTTCTTGTCACTGGCATCGAAGGTATCAGAACCAAGATCAAGTTCATCATCTTCAATCTCAAGTTTGGCAGAATTCATCATGAAATAGTGGTCATACCCAAGGGCATTAGGAGCATGAGCGAATCCCTCTTTTCGAAGACTCTTCTTCAAATTTTCACAATCATTGATTCTCCAAGCCTGACTAGAAAGGTCGCGACGATTACCAACACGGTATCCAACCAGAGTGATATCAACCTCTTTGCAAAGTGCCGCAAACATTTGGGTAGTGCCACCGTATCTTCTATAATTTACCCCACTTCCAAAATCAACGGTAATGCGACAGGAGCAGCAGGACATTGAATCACCATCAGTGAGAAACAGCGCAATCGTTTTCTGAATTCGATGAGTCTTTTGAAAACGTCGAATGATAGCAGCACTGATGACAATTGTTGAATCCAGTGGTGTTCCATGCATCCGTTCAATGAACGACTGATCACGGAAGTAGCCTTCCGAAACTGGTGCCCATAGCCGAAAACACGCTTCTTCGAACTCACCCTTTTTCAAGCGAGAGTTGACCAATTCAAAAACATTGGTTGAGGAAAAATCCAATTCGTTTTTCTTCCCAGCGTCACTAGGATTGGCGCAATGACCACAAGTGAACCCATAGACTTCAAATGGAATACCAACCTTTTTGCAGAACCAGACCATGTTCAATGTTTGCTCGACAACTTCTTGCATGTATGAACCCATCGAGGAGGAGTAGTCAACAACCATCACCATTCCATGATCCTTGGCATTGGCAAGATTAGTGACACTCTGAAAGATATCGTCATCAATCTTGTAGCGATGGAGGGCATTCACGTTCAGACGACCATTACGAGAAACAGTAGCACGTTGGTACTGATAAGCAGCCTTCTTGCGTTCGAATTGAGTGGTGAGGTATTGAATTTGCTTTTCTTGCTTTTTCTTGAAGACCTTGAACTTACCTCTCTTTTCTGGACTCAGGAGATCCGCCCCGATCCATGGATTATGCTTTTGATACTCATGACGAGATTCTTTCACGTTCTCGTAAGAGTGAACCATATTCAGCAAACGCTTGTCAGAAGGAACATATAGAAGTCCTTCAGCATTCTCATCGATATTGTCTTCAAGGTGCTTTTCCATTTGCTTCAGCGTATCGCTCTTGAAGTCTTCAAGGTTGCTACCGGAATCACCAGCACCATCATTGGCAGAAGAGTCACCATCTTGCTGTTCACCATCTTGGTCATCGTCAGCATCAGCGGGAGAACCATCACCGTCTTGGTCTTGGTCATCACCATCTTGCTTCTCAGCAGAATCATCAGTCTCGCCTTCTTGCTCCTCACCAGAAGTGGAAGAATCTTGCTCCTCACCATCTTGCTGTTCGCCCTCACCCCCATCACCGGAGGGAGAATCAGTAACATCTTCTTCTTCCCCTTGGTCATCAGTATCACCGGAATCCTCGTTCTGTTGATTCTCTTGGTCTTTCTTGATTGAGGAAACCAATTCTTTGGCAAGGTCAAAGGCTTCCTCTGGAGTCTCAGCAGCATAGCACCGATCATAAAAGTCCTTTTCCTCATCAGTCAAAGGAACATCAATGTGTTCTCCACACTTGGCATGAAGGTTTACCTTGTCAATCTTCTTCATTGAAGAAAGGTCTGCTGGAAGTTCAATAACATCATCCAGCAATCGCTTGCGTCCATTGTGAAAGGAACGAATCAAACCGGGGAACTGCTCTTGAATCTTTCGCTCAATCCGAATATCCTCAGTGACATTCAGGGCATCGAAATACTCAACACCAACTTCCTCCTTCCACCTGTCGAGTAGATCGACTGGAGTACTCTTTGCATGAGAAACCTCATGCCCAATCACGTAGTCAAGAAAGTCAGTGTCCTTGAAGTCCCACATTGGGAGAGTCAGAATCCGATTCTTTACATCGAAAGTTGCTGTACGTTGATTGGTCTGACGGACCTCAATATTCTCAGTGGCGAGAAGCTTTGCCAATTTCGTTTTTGATTCTTTAACTTTCACGGATACTATTATCCATATTTTCGCTTCCCAGTCAACCCTTTAGAGCACTTTTTTTCACTTTTTTTACGTTACCGTTAAAGGTGTTGATAATCAATGACTTACGGTCATCTGAGAGAAGTGATTTGGCTTACGAAACTCGATTTTTCGGTCGAACTTGCCTTCCAGAACATCCTTTTTGTGTGAAATCACGAACACCCGTGTGTCTTCGTCCAGTGTCTTGAGTATCTTCTGAAGGTTTTCAACTCCATCCGTATCCAGCGAGGAATCAAAAATCTCATCCAGAATCAGAAGGTTAGTATTCACACTATTCTTCATCTTGGCGACCTGACGCCAAGCAAAGAGTAATGCCAAATCGATTCTTTGTTTTTCACCTTCACTGAATGAAGCATAGGCAAAGTTGTCTCGATGCCTTGAGCGAATGGTTTCATTGAATGCTTCATCAAGCTGAAACGAAACGAAGAAATCCAGAACACCAAGATACGAATTGATCAATCGATTCATGACCGGGAGATACTGACGAATCACTTTGGTTTTGATTCCGGTATCCTTGAGCATCTCTGCAATCACTTCATTGTATCTCTTAGCATCCATCTCAGATGCTCTTTGATTCAGCAATTCATCCTTGGTGTTTACATCATCAAGTAATGCTGCTTGTGCCTTACTCACATCTGCACCACTGTTGTTCTGAATCTTGGCTTGGAGTTTTGAAATCTGATTCTGGTATCCAGCCACTGTCTTTGCATTACCATCAATGATGTTCTTGGATTCAACCAAAGCGGTGCGGAGGAAGGCGGCAACCTTCATCTCTTTGTTTACCTCAATACCCTTGGTCTTATTTGATTCCGTTTGAGCTTGGATTTCTCTTGCAGATTCTCTCAATTCTTTCATTCGTGATTCACGAAACGATTCTTCGATCTTTTGACCACAGGTATGACATTCTGACTTGCCCTCATAGGTCTGTGCTTTACTGGCAATGTCTTTTGCCTTGTGCTTCAACTCAACACGCTCTTCGGACAATCCCTTGGAAATATCACTGAGTCTTTCAATCTCCTTCAAAGCAGAATCCCAACAGGCATCATACTTCTTTGTATGCTTGGCAGTCTCCTCATTGAGCTTGATGATGTTTTGTGTTAGTTCCTGAATATCAGACTCATACTCCTGAACCTTCTGGGCATCAATCCCCATCAATTCTTGAATATGCTCAGATTGAAGTGATATGCGACTCTTGAGGTTTGCAATCTTTGTTTCCAGACCATCAATCTTACCACGTAGATCAAGGTTGCGCTCCTTTACCAATCCATTCATCTTTGTGAAGATACCAATATCCAGAAGGTCTTCAATGACTTCTCTTCTGGCATTTGCAGACAACTGCATGAATGGAACGAAGCTACTTGAACCAAGAACAACCACCTGATGAAAGGTCTTGTGATTCAATTTCAAGATATTCGTTTCCAGCACCTTCTGGTAATCCCGTGAATGCGATTCCTGATTCATCAGTTTGCCGTTCAACCATATTTCAAAAGTGTTTGGCTTGATACCACGAACAACTTTGTATTCCGCACCACCAACAGAAAACTCAACTTGAACTTCACACTTCTTTTGGTTGATGCTGTTCAGCAGTTGAGGCTTATTGATGTTGCGGTGAGGTTTCCCAAACAGTGCAAAACTCAATGCATCCAGCATAGTGGATTTACCGGAACCATTGGAACCAATCACCAGAGAGGAACGGAATGCCTCAAGATTGATTCGTGTTGGTGTATCGCCAGTGCTTAGGAAGTTTTTGTATTGTATAGATTTAAAGCAAATCATTATGCAGCATCAAGTGTCTGTGCCTCATTGTAGAAGGACTGGAGGATTGCCTTGATTCTCTCTTTGTCGAGATCCGTCTCAATTGCATCCACGTAGGAGTCCAGCAATGTTGAGGTATCCTCAAGTGAGACTGAAGTATCCGAAATGGAATCACCCGTGAACTCTTCAAAGCTCTCAATGATTTTAAGATCAAATGGCTCATGCGACTGTATTGTATCTATAAACTTGTCAAACTGAAACGGGTCTTTCTTATTGACCACTACCACCTTCACAAAGCAGTTCTTGATTTCATCTGAAGGCGGAACGGGTTGCGTTTTCGAATCATCAAATTCAACTCGATGAAACAAACGATGTGGATTTACAATTCTTTCTAAGGAACGTGTCTCAGTGTCCAAGACATGAAATGCTTTCTCATCAACGGCATCACTCCATGTCAACTGATATTGTGTCCCCAGATACTTCACATTGTCCTTCTCACTCGCAGTGTGATAGTGACCACTCAGGACCATCTCGTAACGAGAAAAGAGTTTATGATCCATGCCATGACTTTTGATATCTGCATTACCAAGATACTTAAATCCTTCAAGTTCAAGATGACCCATCAGGATAGGAGCAGCAGCAGTCTTGACAAACTCCATGCATTGCTCCTGATTGTCTTCGGTAATCCAAGGGAGCATTGCCACATCCAGACCAGAATCAAAATGGAGGATTGTTGGTTCCATGTGAACCTTTATGCAATCGTAATGAACCAACTGCTCTGTTAGCGAACAAAGGTCATTGGTATTCTTCCAGTAGACATCATGGTTACCGGGAACGATATGCATCGTGATACCAAGTCTTTCAAGTTGGTCTATGAACATCTCACGATTCCGTTTCAGCACCTTGTAGTTGACAAACTTGCGATGCTCAAAGTAATCGCCCAGATGAAGGATGGTCTTGATGCCGTTCTCCTCACAGTAAGGAAAGAAGACATCACCATAGAACTTCTCCATGTAATCAAGGAAGATGTCACTTCCGTTCTTTACACCAGAGTGTGTGTCATTCAGGATTGCAACTTTGTTACTTTGCATATGAAGTATTCAAGCAGTTCATGGAGTGGTCTTACCTGACCCCGGTTGTCCAAAGATGGAGATAATCATTTCATGAAAGGCTCAAGGGTGTTCTCATTGGAAGCGAGTTTCTTTTTCTTACGAGCCTTCTTTCCAAACTCCTTGATCTTGGAATCCCTATCACGAATCTTATCAGCACGGGAGCGAAGACGTTCTACGATACCCTGACCCTGAACCATATCACCATCAAAGTCACCAAAGTTCTCGATGCCAGCATGTTCCTTGTAGAGTTCCTTGATATCCTGATGCTTCTTCTCCTTTGCAATACGACGAAGAAATGCGTAATAGGAAATCTGAGTGAAGTAGGCAAAGGCATTGGGATTACCAGTGCGAGTAGTCTTGGTCACATCGTAGTTGTTGATTGCCTTAATGCAATTCTCCACGGCATCACTGACCATTTCATCACGGTAGGTGTAGCAGGAGAAGTTGGGTTTATGGGAAAGACCTTCTGCAATCTTGAGGAAGCAAGTTCCAATGTATTCAGTGACAATCGGGATGGTCCCATCTATGCCCTTTGCGGCATTCACCGAATTGACATACTCAACAACTGCACTCGAAAAGTCTTTATTGTTCACATAATGATTCGGTTTTTCTCTACTCATTCCAACAAGTCTATCACAGTTAATTTTTGAAGTCAACCGACTCAGTAGTGTGCCTGTTCAGGGGGGTTGACAAGTATTGACAATTGGTTTATAATTGATTTGCGTTCAGCAGAAAAGGAGAAGTTCAATTCCTTGAGAAATTTTCAAAACCTCCAGTATCAAGTGGACTAGAGGAATTGAAAAGGTCATCAATAGCATCATTGATGTTCTTTGTATGTTCTTCAAGTGCCTTTTGATAAAGGACGAGTGTTGCAAAGTAACCTCTTTTAAGGTTAATTGTAGCATCTGACCTACTTATGATATTTCTCTCATGAAAGATGAAGGTAGTATCCATGTTCTCTGGAACGTATGGCACTAACCTTGTCTTGAAGTCTCTTTCCA
>Ga0181592_10005187_pt1 | contig 10720 bp, 7 predicted proteins | sample 071ome_20_FD_133755 | JGI IMG/M metagenome (GOLD analysis project Ga0181592, IMG submission 133755) | Coastal salt marsh microbial communities from the Groves Creek Marsh, Skidaway Island, Georgia - 071412BT metaG (megahit assembly) | ecosystem: Environmental > Aquatic > Marine > Intertidal zone...
TATCAAAAATAATTGAGCATCATAATAAAAAATATCACACAGATGATAATCCAGAAATTACTGATTACGAATTTGATCAATTATGTAAAAAATATGATGATATAATATCAGCAAACCCTGAATTTCATTTTTTAGAACGAAAATCTATAGGAGCTCAAACTTCAGACCAATTTGAAAAATTTCGTCATGCCAAACCTATGGGCTCACTAATAAACGCTTTTACCTTTGAGGATGTTAAAGAATTTATTGATAGAACAAATAAATACTTATCATTAAATCAAAATAATGAATTAGAATTTATATGCGAACCTAAAATAGATGGTCTCTCAATTTCATTGCTATATTTCGAAGGAACATTAATAAAAGCTGTTACCCGAGGAGATGGAAATGTTGGAGAGATAGTAACTAAGAACATTAAAACAATAAAAGATATTCCTCACACGCTTACTGGTACTCCTCCTAAGTTTATTGAAATTAGGGGAGAAATATTCATGACTAAAAAAAATTTTGAAGAACTTAATGATTTACAAATTAAAAAAGATGAAAGAATTTTTGCTACACCTAGAAATGCTGCTGCTGGATCTATTAGACAGAAAGAATTAAAAGTAATTAAAAATAGAAAATTAAATTTTTTTGCATTCTCTGTTGGAGAATTTACATCTGATTTTGTTTTTAAGACTCAATATGAACTTCTTAATAAATTTAACGAAATGGGATTGATGACTAATAATGAAAATCTCCAAGTACAAAAATTTATAGATCTTAAAAATTTTTACTTAAAAATATTGTCTAAAAGAAATGAACTTGATTATGAAATTGATGGAATAGTTTATAAAATTAATAACATTGAGCTTCAGAATAGATTAGGTAATTTATCAAGGGCTCCTAGGTGGGCTATCGCTCATAAATTACCTCCAGAAATAGTTGAAACAACAATCATAAATATTGAAACCCAGGTTGGAAGAACTGGTGCTTTAACTCCAGTAGGAAAATTAAAGCCAGTAAAAGTTGGAGGAGTAATTGTTTCTAATGTTTCGTTGCATAATGAAGAAGAAATTTTTAGAAAAGATATTCGTGTTGGAGACACTATAAAAATTCAAAGAGCTGGTGATGTTATCCCACAAATTATAGGAGTAAATCTAGAAAGAAGACCTCAAAATACTAAAAAGTATTCTCCACCTGAGTTTTGTCCATCTTGTGGGAATAATGCAATAAAGCCATTAGATGAGGCAATTAGACGATGTATAGCAGGAGTTATATGCCCAGCTCAGTCTATTGAGAAACTTAAACATTTTGTATCAAAAAATGCATTTGATATTGATGGTTTAGGCGATAAATTAATAGAAATGTTATTTAATGAGAAGATTATATCTGATTTCAACGATATTTTTGAAATTAAAAAATATGAAAATTACTTAATAAAGAAAGAAGGCCTTGGACCTTTGTCAGTGTCTAAACTTCTGAAATCAATAAACTCCAAAAGAAAAATTACACTTGATAAATTAATATACGCCCTTGGGATCAGGCAAATTGGTGAGACTAACTCCAAATTACTTGCTCTTAATTATAACTCATTCGATAATTTATGTTCAGAAATGGTTAAAGCTAATGATAAAGCAAGTGAGGCTTTTCAAAAGCTTGTATCCATTGATCAGATTGGTGAAAAAGTAGCAAACGATTTAGTTTCATACTTTAATTCAGATTTAAATCAAAATATTTTTGAAAAACTTTTAAGAAATATCACTGTAGATACTTATATGAATTCCTTCAAGGAATCCCCATACACTGGAAAAACATTTGTTTTGACTGGCACACTAAACAATATGAGTCGAGATGAAGCAAAGTATGTAATACAAAAAATGGGAGCCAAAATTGGAAACACCGTATCTAAAAATACTGATTTTGTAATTGTTGGAGAAAACCCAGGTTCCAAGGTAAAAAAAGCCATGGAATTAAACATAAAAATCATTAATCAAGATGAATGGATAAAAATAATAAGTAGATAAATTATTTATATTTCAGACGTTTTAATTTTTAAAAACTCAATTAAGTCCACATTCTCTTTACCAATTAATTTTGATAAATCATTAAAAACTTTTTTATGGTAACAATTGATCCAGTCAATTTCAAATTTTGTTAACTTGTTTTTATCAATTAACTTTTTTTCTAAAGGAACTCTAGTTAAGTTCTCAAAACATAAAAAACTTTGATTTAAATCTTTAATCTTTTTTAATAAAACAAGCTCCAAGTTCTCAATGCGTATACCATAATGTCCAGTTTTATAATAACCAGGCTCATTAGAAATAATCATCCCAGGTTCAATAACAGTTCTGGATAACTTTGATATAGAAATAGGACCTTCATGAACACTTAAAACAAAACCTACACCATGACCTGTGCCATGAGCATAATCCTTACCTTCAGACCAAAGGGCTATTCTAGCTAAAACATCTAAGTCCCTACCTTTAGTTTTTTTAGGAAAAACTGCTGTAGCAATACCAATGTGACCTTTTAAAACCAAAGTGTAATCATTAATCATTTCTGCATCTGCTTTGCCAACTAACAAAGTACGAGTGACATCTGTTGTGCCATCCAAATAATGCGCTCCAGTATCTATTAAATACAAACCATCTTTATTAATTTTTTTGTTTGATAACTCAGAAGCCTTATAGTGTATTATGGCACCATGATCGCTAAAAGCTGAAATAGTTGAGAAACTTTCACAAACGAATGATGAGTCCAATGAACGAATTTCAAGAAGTTTTTCAGCAATTGATATTTCAGTTAGTTTTTTAGAAGAAACATTTTTTTCGATCCATGAAAAGAGTTTTAAAATGGCCAAACCATCTTTTAAATGAGCATTTCTAAAACCTGATACTTCATTTGAGTTTTTAATTGTTTTGAAACCATCAACTGGACATTGAATTTTTTTATATTGGATTTTATTTTTATTTAGTAAATCATAAATTTTTAAAGGTAGTACCTTTGGATCAAATAATATTTTACAATGCGAATTTTTCTCAAGAAAACCAGATAAATCCTCAAAATCATACAAATAAATTTTTTTGCTATTATTTAAACACCTTTTTAGTGATTTATTTTTTGAAAAAACAAAAACCTCGCCAAATTTTGATACAAAACAAAAAGCTCTTAAAACTGGAGTATGTTTTAGGTCCATAGCTCTTATGTTAAGCAACCAACAAAGACCCATTGGATTAAACAAAATATAGAAATCAAATTTATTTTCTAATATAGTGGCCGCAAGACGTTCAATTTTAGACTCTTTGTCTTCTCCAGTATACTTTGTGCCTAATTCAAAAATTTTATTTTGAATTTCAATTGGTCTATCAAACCAAATCTCGTCTATTAAATTATTTTCTAAAAATTTTAAATTGTTACTTATATCTTTTAAATAAGCAAATTGATCTATTGTAATTAACCAGGGATCAATCCCTATTTTCTTAAGAATATGTTTGTTTTTAATAAGTGTATTAGCAACTTCTTTGAAACCTCCATTAAAAGTATCATAGTATTTTATATCTACTTCTTTCTTAATTTGTAATTGATAGCGGCCATCGCTAAAAATTGCTGACTTAAAATTAGGGTTTACAGAAATAATTGCTATCCCTGCGGAGCCTGTAAAATTCGATACAAACTTTAAACGTTCTTCTTCTAACGGAACCTCTTCACCAGAAAACATATCAATCCTGGGTACGAGAAATACGTCTAAATTTAAAGATTTCATTTTTTTAAATAATAATTTTAAATTATTTTCCAAATCTATGCTCTCAAAAAATTCCTTATGAATTTCTTCTCATTATTATCGCCCCCCAACCTGAGGAAAGTATTATTTTTTTTTTAATAAAACCAAAATTATTATACCTTCTTATTATCCTTGGGATTTGATAATCTAAAAGTCCAGACAAAATTAGATAACAATTAGTCTTAATAACACTTTTAAATAATGGAGCCAAATTATACAGAGGTAAAAAAAGTATATTAGCAAAAACTAACTCGTAATTATTTTTCTTTATATATTTAAAAAAAAAATATTTATTTGTTATATATAATTGGTACGATAAAATATTGTTAAGCTTAATGTTTTCTTTTGATAATTTTATTGCCTCTCTATCAATATCAACTAAAGTAAATTTACTTTTTCTGAATATTTTTTTTGATGCTATTCCTAAAATTCCGGTGCCGCATCCGTAATCTAGAATTTTATTTGGTCTAAATGACTTAGATAAATAAGTAATTAATTTAAGGCAACATTGTGTAGTTGGATGAGACCCAGTTCCAAAAGCAGTGGATGCATTAATTTTAATTGGGAAAGTATTATTTAGATTATTTTTTTTTATATGTGATCCAAAAATATAAAAATTATCAACTTCAATTGTTGGAAAAGATTTTCTATTTTCTTTAAGCCAATCCTTAATTTGAACTTTATTTATTTGGATAAAATTATCATTATCTTTTTCATTACATACATTATTTTTCTTTTTGTACTCTCTTATTCCTAATTCTCTTGAAAGATTGTTTATATTTTTAACTATTTCATCATATGAAGGCTTTTTATTTAGCAGAACTTCTAATTGCCAATATTCATTTGAATGAAATTCACCTAAATAACTGTTAATGTTGGATATAAAAATATTTCGTGATCTTCGTTGTGGAGAAAAATCCTCATTCACAAATAAGCTTGATGAAATATATCCGTCTAAGGTTTCAACATGTTCAGCAAAAAGATTTTTATATTTATCTTCAACAAACAGACATAAAGACCACATTTCCATATTCGTTAATCAACTACTTTAACAAAACTAGCCATTACTCTTTTTTCACCTGCTTTGTCAAAACTAATATTTAACTTGTCTCCATCAGATGAAATAACAAGACCCATTCCAAATTTTTGGTGAAACACTCTTTGACCATTATCAACATTGAAATTAGAGTTATTATTTTTTATTTTATTTTGGTTATAAATGTTAATAGGATTAATGCCTTCTTGTTTAGCCCTAAAAAAGCCTGGTCCATAAAATGAACTATTGTTTTCAGTCTCAAAATCAATTTGATTGTAGCTAGAGGCATCTGCACCTAAATTACCTTCAAAGTTCTCATTCAAATCTTTTTTAGGTAACTCACTGATAAATCTTGATGGGATAGAACCTTGCCACAATCCATGTATTTGCCTGTTCGCGGCAAAAGTTATAAATAGTCTTTTTTTAGCTCTTGTTATTCCAACATAAGCAAGTCTTCTCTCCTCTTCTAGACCTGCTAATCCCAATTCGTCTATTGATCTTTGACTGGGAAACAAGCCCTCTTCCCATCCTGGCAAGAATACCACATCAAATTCAAGTCCTTTTGCAGCATGAAGTGTCATTAAAGATACTTCACCAGCCTCTGCTTCATTATCTCCATCCATTACTAAGGATATATGTTCTAAAAATCCTGATAAATTTTCAAATCCGCTCATAGCATTTATTAATTCTTTTAGATTTTCTAATCTACCTTCCCCTTCGAGTGATTTTTCAGTTTGCCAGTGTGAAATATATCCTGATTCCTCAAGTACTTTCAAAGCTAAATCAGTATGTGAAATAATTTTTTCTTGTTTTCTCCATTCAAGAAAATGATTAATTAAATTTTGCAATGTTCTCTTAACATTAGGCCTCAAATCATCCGTGATTAATAATTGTTGTGAGGCTGTAAATAAAGAAATGTTATTTTTTTTAGCATAAGAATGAATCATACTAATAGTATTGGTTCCTAAACCACGTTTTGGAACATTAATAATTCTTTCTAAAGCTAAATCATCGTTAGGTTGTTGAACAACTCTAAGATAAGCCAATGCATCTCTTATTTCTAATCTCTCATAGAATTTTGCACCAATTACTTTATAAGGTATGCCAATATCAATAAATCTCTCTTCAAAATATCTTGTCTGGTGACCAGCTCTAACTAAAACAGCCATTTGATCATACCTGAAACCAGAAGAAAAAAGTTTTTCGATTTCAGCACTAGTTTTTTTAGCCTCCTCCATTCCATCCCATGCAGATATCAGATCAATTTTTTCTCCTTGTTCTAGGGATGTTTTAAGATTCTTTCCTAACCTTTCTTTATTATTAATAATTATACTATTAGCTGCATCTAATATTCTTCCTGTCGACCTATAATTTTCTTCAAGTTTTATAATACTAGCTTTTGGATAATCTTTTTCAAACCTAAGAATATTTCCAACATCTGCGCCTCTCCAGCCATAAATTGATTGATCATCATCGCCTACACAACAAATATTTTTAGTTTTATCTGCAAGTAGTTTAAGCCACAAATATTGTATAGTATTTGTGTCTTGATACTCATCCACTAAAAAGTATGATAATTTTGAATGATAATTTTTTAAAACATCTGGATGTTCTAAAAAAATAGTTAAATTATATAGAAGTAAATCTCCAAAATCGACAGAGTTAAGAGTTTTTAACCTTAACTGATAGTTTTTATATATTAAATTAGCTTTGCCATTAGCAAAATAATCTGTATTCGAAATACCTACATCGCCAGGTTTGTAACCTTTATCTTTCCAAGAACCTATTAGAGATGACATTGATTTTGGAGTGAATTTTTTTATATCTACTTCTTCATCGATCATTAATTGTTTTAAGAGTCTAACTTGATCATCAGGAGTGATTATCGTATAGTTGGCATCTAAGCCAACCAATTCTGCATTTTCTCTTAGTATACGTGCAGCTATTGAGTGAAACGTCCCCAACCAAACTGAGTTAGCTACAGGACCGATTAAATCCTCAAGCCTTGTTCTCATTTCCTTAGCCGCTTTATTTGTAAAAGTAACAGCAAGTATTTTCCACGGCTTTGTTGTATTGCTATACAATAAATTTGCTAACCTTGCAGTTAACACCCTTGTTTTTCCAGTACCTGCACCTGATAAAACCAAAACAGGTCCCTCAAGATACTTTACTGCTTGTTGTTGAGCTTCATTTAAGTCAACGAAGGATTTATGGTTATAAAATTGACTCATAATCAAGGAAGATTTCTAAAAAAATTATAAAAATATTTTTAACATATAGATTGTTTAACTTGTAGAAAATTTATAAATAAATAATAATATTTTAAAAATTATATTCAATTTTAAAAGATAGATAGCTGAAATGAAAATAAATAGTTTTTTATCCTGTAAGCTTATGGTCTTAATATTTATTTTAAGTGGATGCTCTTCAAACAACATAATTACATCAGAAACCAAAGATCCTTTTGAAAAACTAAATCGCAAAATATTCAATTTTAACAAAAAAATTGATCAAAAGATTGTAGCTCCAATAGGCTCAGCTTATGAAGAAAATATTCCTGCTGCTGCTAGAAATGCTATTGGGAGTCACCTCGATTGGGTAGATACACCTAGTACCATTTTTAATAGCACGATCCAAATGGATTTAAAAAATACAATTTTATCTTCAGCAAAATTTATGTTGAATGGATTAACATTAGGATTTTATGACTTAGATAAAGGGGAAACTGCTATTAAGAAAAAAGATTTTGGTTCCACTTTAGCAAAATTTAATGTTCCTGAAGGACCTTTTCTTATGGTCCCTATTTTAGGTCCTAAAATGACGAGAGATTTTACCGGAACTATTTGGGACAAATACATTATGACGAACGTTTCGTCTAACTCTTTAAATAATTTGACACTATTGGAAACACCTTTGGAAACCATAGATACAAGATCAAAAATTTCAAAAACAATTGATAATATATATGAATCACCTGACCCATATGTTAAATTAAGATCATATTATATTCAGAATAGAAGAAATAAAGTTTATGGAAAAAATTATGTTGATTTCAAAAACAATAAATCTGACGAAGAGTTTGAAAAATTATTGGAATAAAATTAAAGATTTTTTTTTAATTGTTTTACTTTTTGTTCTTTTACTACCTTTGCCTAATCAGGTATTTTCTGAGGAATTAGAAAAGAGTAATCAATTAATCGAAGAAATGATTATTAAAACAAAAAAACATGCAATAGAGACACTCGAACTAAATAAAGAAGAACGTTCCCAAAAAATCACTCCTTTAATTCGACAATATGTAAATCTAGATTTTATGGCAAGAGCCACAACTGGTAGTTTTTGGTCAAAGGCTAACGATGAGCAACAACTAAGATATAAAGACGCTTTACTTCACCAAATAGTCAATACAGTTGAAGAACATTTAAATACCCTTGCAACATTAACTTACACCCCTTTAAATTCAGAATTTAGAGGTAAAAAAATTATTTATATAAGAGGTAAAATTGAAGACAAAAGTAAAAATAATCCACCTATTAACTTGTTATGGAAATTAGCAAAAAGCCAAAATGAAACAATGAGTATTATTGACTTGGAAATAGAAGGTATATCATTAGTGACTTCACATAAATCCGAGGTAATGTCAATTCTTAGAAAAAATAAAGGTGATTTTGATTATTTGATCGAAAGGCTTAATATAAAAAAATAATCTACCTTGAAATAGGTTTGTATTTCATTCTTTTAGGATTTAATGCATCTTCACCTAATCTTCTTTTTTTGTCATTTTCATAATCTTGGTAATTTCCCTCAAACCACTCAACATGACTTTCTCCTTCAAATGCTAGTATGTGAGTTGCCAGTTTATTCAAAAACCATCTATCGTGAGAAATAACAACTACACATCCTGAAAAATCTAATATCGCTTCTTCCAAAGCTCTAAGAGTATCTACATCTAGATCATTCGTTGGTTCATCAAGTAATAAAACATTGCCTGGTGTTTTCAAAGTTCTGGCTAGATGAACCCTATTTCTTTCACCTCCAGATAATTGGCTAACTATTTTTTGCTGGTCTCCCCCCTTGAAATTAAATTGTCCAACATATGCCCTACTTTGAATCGTTTTTTTACCTATTTGAATTTCATCAAGTCCATCACAAATGGATTCCCAAACATTCTTTTCAGGCTTTAAAACATCTCTAGATTGATCTACATAATTTAAACTGACTGTTTCACCAATTATTATGTTTCCAGCATCAGGTTTTTCCTCTTGCGTAATCAGCCTAAATAAAGTTGTTTTTCCAGCACCATTTGCACCAATTACGCCTATTATTCCCCCAGGTGGAAGTTTAAAAGATAGATTATCTATTAATAATTTTTCTCCATAAGACTTACTTACTTTATCAAAGCTAATGACCTCGTTCCCTAATCTTGGAGCAGGAGGTATGACTAGATTTCCAAGATTAATTTCTTTTTTCTGTTCTCTTGCAACAAGTTCTTCATAAGAAGATATTCTTGCCTTAGATTTTGCTTGTCGAGCACGTGGTGCTGATTTGATCCATTCTAATTCTTCACTTAGCTTCCTTTTTCGTGCTTCTTCAATTTTACCTTCTAATTCTAGTCTTTTTTGTTTTTGTTCTAACCAACCTGAATAATTTCCTTTGTAAGGAATTCCCTCACCTCTATCTAATTCCAAAATCCATCCAGCAACTTCATCCAAAAAATATCTATCATGAGTAATGGTGACCACAGTTCCCGGAAAATCATGAAGAAATCGTTGTAACCAAGCTACTGACAAGGCATCCAAATGGTTTGTCGGTTCGTCTAACAATAGAAAATCTGGATTAGATAAAAGTAACTTAGCTAATGCAACCCTTCTCTTCTCGCCACCTGATAAATGATCTATTTTTGCATGTGCTGGTGGTAGACTCAAAGCATCCATTGCTATTTCAGCTTTTCTTTCTAAATCCCAAGCATCCATATTATCAATCATTTCTTGAAGTTCTGCTTGTTTTAAAATTGTTTCATTCATCTCATCTTCAGTTAAATCTTCTGAAAACTTAAGTGAAATAGTATTAAAGTCATCAACAAGTTTTTTAGCTTTTGACATTCCTTCCATTACATTATCATAAACATTTAGTTCTTGATTAAGTTCTGGCTCTTGTGCGAGGTACCCAACATTAATTCCATCAGCAAGTTTAGCTTCTCCATTATAGTCCTTATCTATACCAGCCATTATTTTAAGTAATGTTGATTTACCAGCACCGTTACCACCCAAAACACCTATCTTAGCACCAGGTAAAAAAGATAAACTTATATCCTTAATAACCTGCTTGCCTCCTGGATAAACTTTATTTAATTTATACATCGAGAAAATATATTGTGGATTATTCATAATGCACCTTTATTTATTGAATTTACTGTTTTATTGAGAATAAAAAAAATAATACTTTTTCATTTTAGGTTTATGTTTATATAATTATAATATGATCAACTCATTTCCTATTTGGCTTGTTATATTAGACTCATTATTAGGTTTACTAATGATAATTTTAAGCCTTAAGTTTTTTCTAAATCTTTTCATTAACGAGGATAGTAAATTAACTTTTTTTCGTATGTTCGATAAAGTAACATCACCCTTATTAAATGCAACTTCTAAAATAACACCTAACTTCATTGTTCAACCATTAAAACCACTTTATCTTGCTTGGATAATTTTAATGATTAGAATTTATCTTCTTCCAACGTTAATTGGATATTCATACTTAGGCAAATTTGCTTTTGTTTTTGAAAAAAATGTAATTTCAAAAATTAATGAAATATCTTTGAATTTAGCTCTTTATCTAAATTATGGTATTTAGTTTTTAGAACAAAAACTCTTAATTCTTTTTATTAATTCATCTATTTCAGAAATCTCAGTTTCGAAAGA
>Ga0181592_10005190_pt1 | contig 10719 bp, 8 predicted proteins | sample 071ome_20_FD_133755 | JGI IMG/M metagenome (GOLD analysis project Ga0181592, IMG submission 133755) | Coastal salt marsh microbial communities from the Groves Creek Marsh, Skidaway Island, Georgia - 071412BT metaG (megahit assembly) | ecosystem: Environmental > Aquatic > Marine > Intertidal zone...
AAGATTAAGAAATGCTATATGGTCAGGTAAATTAGAATTACCAAATGGTCAAAAAATTGGATTTCTTCCTGATGTTACAAAAGAATATAGTAAAAAACATTTATCAGATATATACAAAGGATTAAGTTATTTCTTAGATGAAGGACTTGAACTAGGACTTGTTAAATATCACAAACCAATGCCTGAAATTACAGGATTTTTAGGTAAGCTAGAAAACAGATTAGATGTTATTACAGATATAGCATTTAAACATTTAATGACAAAACCAAATGCTTATTTATCTAGGTCAGTTGTTTTTAAACAATATAGATGGCAATGGATAAGTGATAACTTTGGAAGTATGTCAGATGATTTACAAAAGAAATTTATTCAAGAAGCTAAAGATGCAAAGATACCTAAAAAAGTTATTGAAGAAATGCAAGGTCAATTAGGTATAACTGCTACACAGAAAATAGATGATTATGATTTAGCTAACGTACAAAGTAAAGCATATGGTTTATCTGCTACAAAAGCATTGTTATATGATGCTTCTAAAAAACATTTAATATCTGATATAACTAGAAATATATTTCCTTTCCCTGAAGTATGGTTTGAACTTGCACAAACATGGAGTAAATTATTAATAGCTAATCCATATAGAGCAAGACAAGCACAGTTATTTGTTACTGGTGCAAGAGGTGCTAGTACTAATGAATATACAGGAGAAGGATTTTTTGCTCCTGACCCTAACGGTAGTGGTAGTGAAATGTTTGTTTATCCTGGTTCTGATTTCTTAACTAATTCTATATTTGGTGAACAATCAGATGTAAGAATTGCACCTAAAGGATTTGTTCAAGGTATTAACTTATTAGGACAAGGATTTATACCAGGACCATTACCTTATGTAGGTGTATTAGCAGATAAAGTACTACCTAGACATGGATTAGGAAATGAAGTACGTGGATTACTTTATGGAGAGTTTGGTCCACCAAAAGCTAAAGACATTGTTCCTCTACCTGCGTGGTTACAAAAAATTATAACTGCAGCAGGTGTAGGAGATGAAGCTCAACAATTACGTGCATCTACAACTATTGATATTTATAAATATGGTAAAGCAGTCGGTAGAGATAAAGCATTATTAGCACAAGGTAAATTAGATAAATATATGGAAAATGGTTTAACAGTTGATGAAGCATATTTAGCTTATTCTAAAAAAGCTGCAAGTAAATTATATTTGTATAGAGGAGTATCACAGTTCTTTTTACCTACAGGTTGGACACCAAGATATTATGTAGAAGATAAAAATGGTAAATGGTGGGGAACACAAGTACTTGCACAAGAATATACAAAGTTAGTTGATGCTAATGAAAGTGATAATATTGCTGCGTTTAATGAATTTGTATCTTTATATGGTATAGAACACGGTTGGTTAACTGCACCTAAAACACAATCTAAAGTAGGTAGACAATCATTTACTGATAGAGTTATGGAGTTTCAATCTAAAAATAAAGATGTACTAGAAGCAGTACCATTGTCTAAATACTATGTATTACCTGATAGTCCTTATGATGAAAGAAACTATGCAAATATGTATGACGCATTTAATAAAGGTGATATAGAAACTTTAGACCCTGAACAATTCCAAAGACAAGTAAATGATACTCTTGGTTACTTTAGATATACAGCATTTAAAGAACAAGTAGAAGCTCTTGATGTAACAAGTGCAGAAGAAACAATATTACTTAGAGTTTATAGAAACTATTTAATAAATGAACTACCAGGATTTCAAAGAGATTTTGGATTAATTAACCCAGTTAAAGCTAGAACAGTTTTAGAAGAAATGCAAAATAAATGGTTAACAAATGATACAATAATGAGTACTGAAAGTGGTAAAGCGTTTGGTGAGTTTAATCCTATATGGGAAGAAGCAGGTAAAATATCTGCTGAGTTATCACCAACACAGAACCCTGATTGGTGGTTATCTAGTGCAGATGCACAAGCAAAAGCATTAAGATTAGGTGTTGCACAAATTGCAAAAGCAATTATTGAGGAGTACCCTGATTTTAAATATGTTTGGATTGGTGTTTACAGTAGATTATTTAGAGATGATACAGAGGTAATGGGTATATTTAATGGATAAAATTAATCAATTACTAATAGATAATTTTGGTATAACAGTTGACCAAATAGATACTGCAGAAGCTAGAGCAGCTTTAGGTGGTTATTACGATAGAGTACAATCAGCTATTGCTACTGAAGATGCTTCAATTATAGAATTTATATTAGAAGAAATAAAAGTTGCTCAAGGTACAGCAGGTGGAGATGGACTTGTACAAGAAGATGAAGTACAAAATATTGTAGATGAAAGTATTTCACAAGCATTTTCTGCATATGGTGTAGATTTAGGTGCTATAGCAGGACAACGTGGATATTATGTATATGACCCAGAAACTGGTGGTCTTAAAAAAGTAGAAATAGAAACAGCATTTCCTGATGGTTTTGCATCATTATATAATGTAACTTTACAACCTGAATTAGTAGCTTCTTTACAAAATGATTTAATTAGAAATGGTGTTGTACCATCAGATTACTTTGATTATGAAGATGACTTTGGTACAAAAACAGCTAATGCTTTATCTGTTGTTTTAGATTATGCAGACCAAAATATTTATATAGATAAAAATTCTGAACAAGGACAAAAACTTATTGAACAATTTGGTAGTGGTCATTATGGTTTTTTACAAAATGAAAGTGAAGATATTATATTTGCTAGAGCAGTTTTAGATTTAGCTATTGAAAGTTTAGGTAGAGATGTACGTAAACAAGAAGAAGTACAAGCTAAATTAGAAGATGAACAAGCACTACAAGCCTTAGCATCATCATATACTATTCCTTCTTATGTAGAAATGGACGATACTATTGATGAGATATTTAATCAATTAGTTCCTAGAAGTGCAACACAAAAAGAAAAAGATAGATATGTTACAGCACTAGCTGAACAGTATTCAACTAAGTTTAAACAATTACAAGCATTAGAAAAAGCTGTAAGAACAAATAACATATTTGAAGAAGTACCTGCTATTAAAGGATTACCTGAAGATATGATTAGTCAACCTACTACACAACAATTACGTACAAGTATATTTCAAATTACTGACCCTGAAATGCAAGTACAAGCAAAAATTAAACAAGATTTAGAACAAGAAATGACTACTATTGAAAAAGCTAATGCAGCTAGAAAACAACAATCTGCACTTATTCAAGCTATGATAGGACAATTATAATGGCACGTGACCCAAAACAAGACCCATATTATAACCCAAAGTATTCTGATGAAATAAATGAAGTTACTAATACTTTTGTTTATGAAAAAAAAGTTGGTAAACAAGCTACAGGTGACGCAATTATTGTTAGACCAAAAGGTGATAGTTTTGAAGTATTATTAATTGAACGTAGTAGAGGACCTCATCAAGGTGGTTTAGCATTACCTGGTGGATTTAAAGAAGGTGCAGATAAAGTAGAAGATTTTGTAGCTAGAGAAGCATTAGAAGAAACAGGTTTAAAAAATACAGATATTAAAAAAACAATAGATTTACCAACAAAAATGGATAGATTTGATTGGGACGTTAGATTTGCTGATGGTGTAGACGTTAGTGGAAAAATATTTATTGTTAATGATAATTTTGTACCTAAAGCAGGTGATGATGCTGTATCTGCTAAGTTTGTTCCTATTGAAGATATTGCTTCAGGTAAAGTTGATGTAGCATTTTTACATAGTGAATGGTTACATGATACTGCTGTTGAATTAAATTCTCCTTCAGCATCTGCTTTACAAGAAATAGTAGATAAAGATAGAACACGTAATATTAATTTAATGAAAGATATTAATAAAAAACGTTTAGAAGATAAACAACCTTTAATGAATATAAAAAAAGCAAATGATAACGCAGAAGAATTTGCTAAAAAATATTATGGTAAAAGTTATACAGATGATGGTTTTAAAGACCCTAATAAAGATTTTGATGCTTATATGTTAGAAACTACAGATGAAGATATAGCTCAATGGTATTTTGAAAAAACAGGTAATGATTGGATTTCTGATACAAAAACTATGTCACAAGATAAAGTAAATAGATTATTAAATGATTTTAAAACTGATGTTGCACAAGATATGGTAGCTAACTTTGATGATGAGTTAGCATTATCAGCTAGACAATGGTTAAACGAAAATACAACCAGAGGTTTAGACCCTACTGCACAAATGGACGATACTTTAAAATCACTAGAACTTTCTAATGCTGATATGTTTCCTGAAGAAGTATTACCAGATACACCTACAAATATGATTGATGATGTAAAAATAACTAAGGGTGCAAAAATATTAAAAGCATTAGATTGGTTAGACCCAGTAGAAAAAGCAATAGCAGGAATGATAAGTAGTTTAGGATTACCTGCTGCAGCTAAAGCATATGTTACTGCAGAAGCAGCTAATTGGTTTGGTAATCTTACTTTTGAAGCTGCTAAATCTAAAGGACAAGCAGATTTATTACAATCACAAATTCTTATGGGTAAAGCTACAAAAGAAGATATAGATAAATTTAAAGAAACAGTTATGTCAAATGTTCAATCAGGAGTAGAGAGAGCAGAAAAAATATCTCCTAGTGCTAATGTATATAATTGGATAGGAAAGATGTTAGATAGATGAGTGAAATAACTTACGGTCCTAAAGGCACACAGATAATAGTAGTTGAAGGTGCTAAAGCAGATGATGAGGGTAATTTAGTTGAAGGTGGTAGAACAGACGCTGTATATTACTTAGGATATGAAGATGCTAATGGAACTTTCTTTTTATGGTTTGTACCTAATAATGAAGTATCTGTAGTTACTGATATAGATGAAAACTTAAAAGGTGGTGCTTTAAAACAAGAAGTACTTAATACATTACCTAATGAAAAAGTATCTTTATCACAATTTAATAATCTAAGTATTAACAATCAAATAGTTAATGCAGGAAGTTACTCAGAACTTAAAACAGATTTAGTAGATATAAGTCCTGTGCAAAAGTTTATACAAGATATGGACACTATTGCAGATGAGTTATATTGGTGGAAAGATACAGACTATCAAAATATGGTACAAGAAAACTATGCTGAAACAGGAAGTTATGAACTTAATCCTGCACAAATGGCAGAATTTCTTAAAAAATATAATTTAAGTGCTGATGCTTATAATGGTGCAATAGCTAGAGCTACTGACCCTATTGGTTATAAAGATAAAGTATCACAATACTATGACAGTATTAAAGCTAATGCTGTAGAACTTGGTGGAGAAATATCTGATAGTGCTGCTAATTATCTTGCACAACAATGGGCTAGTGGTAAATATAGCTCTACTAAAGTAACACAACAACTATCTGCTTTACTAGATGATTATTCACCATTTACATTAGATAAAATGGTTGCAGAAAAAGCAGCAGATACTACAAAGATAACTACTGGTGAAACTAAAGTACAAACATTATTAGATACATACTTACCAAAAAGTATGCACAAACAAATTAATATTGCAGAAATTGCAGGTAAATTAAGAAACATTGGTGGTTATGAAACTAAGTTTATTGAAGAATTAAAAGATATGCGTATGACACAATATGGTATGTATGACAGAGATATAGCATGGCAAAATATTGTAAATACATATGTGTCACAAGCATCTGACATTTGGGGTGTACAAGCATCAGAAGATGACCCTGCAATACTTGATGCAGTTAGATTAAATAATGCAACACAATCAAGAAGTGATTTAAAACGTATAGGTTTAGAACGTAATTATCAAAAAACAGTTAATGACTTTGCTAGTGGTTTAGCAGATGCTTTTGGCACAGGTATAGCTAGGTCAGCAGGATATTTGGAGGGCTAATGGCAATTAATCCTAATAGACCAACTAGCGAAACAGAATATATTAAACAATTTGTTGAAGCACAAAAACAAAGATTACAAGAAGAAAAAGCTGCTGCTGCAAGAAATGTACCACCTCCACCACCTCCTGTTGTTGTTCCTCCTCCAGTTGTACCTCCAGTAGTAGAACCAGTTGTACAACAACCTAAACCTGAACCTACTCCTGAACCTACTCCAACTCCACAACCTAGTGGACCAAGTAGTGAAGTACAGTTTCAAAATGCACTATCTATTGCAAGAAGTTTGTTTGCATTTTTTCCTGAAAGTGTAATACGTAAATATGCAGAAGCCTGGATTAAATATGATGATACTAATTTAGCTTTAGCAGAAACACGTAATTCATCTGAATGGAAAGCAGAGTTTGGATTTTTACGTAGACCTGATGGTTCATTAATTATGTCTGAAGCAGAAGCTATGTCAGCTAAAGCTAGTTATGCAGAAACATTAAAAGAAGTTGGTATTACAGATACAGAACAATTTAAAACAAAATTTAATGATTTAATTGCAGGAGAAGTATCTGCAGCAGAATTTCAACAAAGAGTAGATTTAGTATATAACCAAGTAGTTGACCAAATACCTGAAGTTGAAAGATTGTATAGAGAAAGATATGGATTAACTATTGACCAACCAACTATATTTGGTGCGTTAGTTGACCCTGATATATCAGATAAAGTATTACGTGGAGATATACAAACACTTCAATTACAAGCACAAGCAAGTATTAGAGGATTTACACAATCATTTGCTAGATTTGAAGAACTTAGAAAAGCAGGATTAACTACTGAAGCTGCTGCTCAAATATATGAAACAGCACAACCAGTAATGTCATTAGCTGAAAAAGTTGGTAGAGAATTAGATATAACTACGCTAGAAGAAGCAGCTCTTGGTGATGTAACATCACAACGTAGAGTACAAAGAGTACAAGCTGAAATACAATCAGAACTTGGTGGCTTTGATATAGGTGCAGCTAGAACAACAACTGGTGAAATAACTGGACTTATAGCAGATTAGTGTATAATATATGTATAAGTGTTGCGTGGTCCACTAATTGACCTGCAAATCGGATTTCATTCCTACGTTGAAATCTTGTACTTAAAACCGTAGAGTAATGGACTTTAGCTAGAGCTACAGTATCTAAAGTCAAGTGTGGTCTGTAGCCCCACGATAGATGTCCACAGGGTCTATCTGCAAGGGTAATACTGTGAGGAGGTACGAAATGACAGAAGAACAATATGATGCTACTGATGAAAATTCAGGTGCAAAACAGATGCGAGATACCATCAAAAGAAAAGATGATACTATCGCTGATTTAGAAGCAAAATTAGCTTCTTATCAGGAAAAAGAATTAGATAGTACTGTTCAACAGATTGGTTTAAATCCATCAACAGGTTTTGGAAAAGCATTAAAACAAGTGTATAAGGGAGATATTAATAAAGAAGCTCTCTTAGAATTTGCAAAGCAAGAGTATGGCTATGAAGCTACTGGTGAAACTGAACAAGAAACACCACAACTTAGTCAGCAAACTGCAGCTCAAAGTGATGCTAGAGCTAGGGTAGAAGCACTTGAACAAAGTTCTCAATCGGTTGTACCACAAGATGCGTCTGCGTTATTAAAGCAAGTAGCTGATACTGGTAAAACAAAAGACAGTATTAGAGCAAAACTTAATTTAATGGAAATGCAGAAGCAACAAAAATAATTTAAGTATAAGTAATAAGATATAATGTAGGAGGTGCATTGTGGCAGCTATAGGTAGCCCAAGCCCAATAATCGCAGCAGAGATTAACAACTTTACAGGTGAACTTTTTAAAGTTACACCTCATAGAACTCCCCTACTTTCAGCATCAGGAGGATTAACTGGTGGAAAGGCTATTAATAGTACTTTCTTCCAATTCCAAACTGTTGATAACGCTGTAGTATCTTCTGTTACACCAGGTTCAGAAGGTGGAACACCTAATTATAATGGTCGTTCACGTTCTGCTGTTCAAGGTGTGCTTGAGATATTCCATGAAGCAGTACAAGTTACATTTACTGCTCAAGCAGCTTATGGGGAAATTGTGCCATTTGATTTGGCATCAAGCTATAAAAACAGTATTGACAAACTAGCATTAGAGGGTACTAACCCAATTAATGACGAAATGGCAGCTCAACTTGAGTTGGTATTAGAACTTGTCGCTAAAAAAGCAGAGTTCCAAGCATTTAATGGAACGTTCTCAGACGGTACTTCTGCTAATAGACAAATGAGAGGATTAGATGCTCATTGTTCTTTATCAGGAGGAAACATTTATTACAACGATACAGTTGGTGATGGTTCAGGAACAGACCAAAAAATACATTGGGACACAGTAGCAGGTGCTATGAAGAAATTATATGATGCAGGTGCTCCATTAAGAGAACCAGTACTCTTTATTTCTCCTGCTATGTTGTTAGACCTTAACAAAGAACTTGTTAACCCAACAGTTTCAGGTGCTTTGACAGGTGGTATTCTTCCACGTGATAGAAACGTTGGAGGAGTTGACATTGATACAATCGTAACTCCATTCGGAGCTATGGGATTAGCATTGTCTGACTACTTACCTGCTAATAAGGCATTCATTGTAGACATGGCATATGTTGCTCCAGTATTCTTAAATATCCCTGGAAAAGGTACAGTATTTATTCGTGACCTTGACCAAGGCGATAACGCTAGAATGGGTAAAGCAGTTTACATGGAAATGGGATTTGACTTCGGTCCTCCACAATACCATTGTGAAATTGCAGACATTGCCTAAAAATTAATTTGAAGATTTGGGGGGAACTCCACCTTCCTCCCATTTCTTCTGCTAAAGTAGGAGATTATGAGTTTTAGTAAATCAATAGCAAAATCAGTAACAGTTTCATCAGGACAACAGTTATCTGAAAGTGTTAGTACAGACGGTATGTTATTAGCAGGAATTATATGTCCTGCAACATTAACTGGTACTGCACTTACTTTTGATTTTTCACTAGACAATACTACATTTGTTGATGTTGTAGAAACAGATGGAACTGCTGTTACTTATACAGTAACTGCAGGAGATGTTGTAAGAGTTGACCCTAGTGGTTGGGCTTTTGCTTCTAGTGGATTTATCAAAGTAGATACTGGTGCTGCTGAAGGTGCTGATAGAGAAATAGTTTTAATATTTAGAAGTGCCTAAAGGAGGTATAAATGAGTACCACAATAGGCAATCTTGTAGATAGAGTATTTAGAGAATACCTAGAACCTGCTGATAGTTTAGAAAGTTATTCTTATTTAACAGGTGGTATATCTGATAGTTCAACAACTATAGGATATGCTAACGATATGTTTTCTGTTGAAGAAGAAGATGCTTTAGATGCAGGAACAATAATAGAAATAGGTCAAGAACTTATGTTCTCTACTGCTCTTAATACAGTTACTAATGAAATAACTGTAGTTAGAGGTGCAAGAGGAACTACTGCTGCAGCTCATAGTGCAGGAGATTTAATAAAAGTATCTCCAACATTTTCACGTAAAGCTGTATTTGATGCAGTATCAGACCAAATTGAAAACTTATATCCAACTTTATTTGCTGTAGAAACAAAATCAATAACTGCTAAGACAGGAATAAATGTTTTAGATGGTGCAACAGATAATTATTTAATTGCTCCTGTAAAAGCTATATCACAATATACAGACTTTGATGCAGGGCAAGATAGTACTATTTCTCAATTTAGAGGTGTTTCAGTTGAACTTGTAGATTTACCTAATCCTTTTACATATACAGATAGTGAAGGTGCAGAACAAACAGTTACTTATTCAAGTGGTCCTAATAAAGTTAATGCTATGCAGAGTTATGGTATTACTGCAGGTAAAACAATTTATGTAAGTTTTAAAAAGAAATTTGTAAGTGTAACAAGTGAAAGCGACACATTATCTTCTATTGGTTTAGAAAATGAATATGAGCCAATAGTTATGGCAGGTGTTGCAGCACAATTAATTGCAGGAAAAGATGTACCAAGTCTTACTGCAAATTACATTACTGAACAAATAAGAGTACAAAATGTACCTATTGGTAGTTCTAATAGTATAAGAAACTCATTATTACAATATCAACAATTATTAATACAACAAGCTAGAAAAGATTTAAGAGCTAGATTTCCAGAACCAGTATCATTTAATAGCATTACTTATCCGAGTGTGTAATGCCTAGAGTAGCTAATACCACAAGTATTAAAAACCCTAAACGTTATGGTTATGATTTACAGTTAGATAATATTTATTTACGAACAGCTGTAGGTCCTGGTCGTGAAATGACTATACAATCATCTGATGTTCAAGCAGGACAAAATGTAAACGTTAAACAAAACCCAGAAGATTTTACTTCTAACTTAGGACGTATATATTCAAGAAATAATTTTTCTGCAGGTCAAGGATTGGATACTGCACATAGAGCTGATGGTAAACCAGATGATGTTAATAGATTTTGGGATAGCAAAAGTATTGATGTATTTCACGGAGATGATGAAACTTCATATCATATACATTTGTTATACACAACAGCTACAGAAAGTTTATCTTTTAGTGCTAGCAATAATTACATGACACAAACTACTAACGGTAATATATACGTTACTGATGGTACAACTGTACACGAGTATAATGCTAGTACAGAAACTTGGAGTTCTATATTAGCTGCAACTAATGGTGCAACATATAACTTTACAGGTGCTGCAGCATTTGGAAACACAGTATATTTTACTACTGCTGATGGTACATCTAACTCAGAGTTTATACATTATGAACCAG
>Ga0181592_10005192_pt1 | contig 10718 bp, 6 predicted proteins | sample 071ome_20_FD_133755 | JGI IMG/M metagenome (GOLD analysis project Ga0181592, IMG submission 133755) | Coastal salt marsh microbial communities from the Groves Creek Marsh, Skidaway Island, Georgia - 071412BT metaG (megahit assembly) | ecosystem: Environmental > Aquatic > Marine > Intertidal zone...
GTCCAGGTACTGGATCATTTAACATTGATGGTATCACTGTATCAGATAGTATAATTGTAACATTTGAAGATGCTACACCAGCAAATAACTGGGTTAGGTATATTTTAGATTCGGATCAAAGTGCTAATTATTGGATTGGTCAAGCAATACTAACCATAAAGAAAATAGGGTAAGGGAGACTACATAAATGGCATATAATTTCCCAGACAACCCTAGTAATGGAGACTCCGTCACCTTTTTAGGAGTTACTTATATATACAATTCTTCTATTCCCGCATGGACAGTAGATGCAGACTCTATTGCAGGAGTCAGCGGCTCAGGATATGGAAGTAAATTTATAGTAGTAATCCCTCAAGATTCTATAACTACAGGAACTCCCGCATCTGATACTTATATAACTTTTGATAGAGGATTTAGTAGATCAGTTACACATAGAGTATTAACTGCTGAATTCGGAGATGGTTATGATCAAACAGTAGGAGATGGAGTAAATACAAAAACCGATTCATTTTCGGCAAACTTTAAGAATAGAAGTGCTACAGAAATCAATCTTTTAGCTGATTTTTTTGACCTACGTAGTAGCAAAGAGTTTGAAATTAGAGTTCCAAACTCAGATGGTATTGAATCTATTTATGCTAGGTGCAAAAATTATACTATTACTTATGATTATGACTTATATCACAGCCTGACCGCACAGCTACAACGAATTTACACTCCGAGAACTTAAACCATGGCTACTTTTGATTATTACTTTGGACTTGATGATGTCCTTCCCGGAACAGGTAGTGGATACACTGTTCCTATTGCTGATTCTTCCGGTAATTATACAATAATTATAAAAACAGGAGACACTGTAAATGTTCGTACAGTATATGCAGGGTCAAATACTACGGACGCAAGAGAAATAAGGTATATTGCAGACCCTAATAGTAGTACTACTATTAATGACCCGGACCCTTACTCAAGCCCGGCGGGGCTACTAGATATTACTTGGACTCTTGTTGCTGCAGACAATACAGATCATTATGCTAGATGGTATTGGTTTACTGCAGCTAATATTGGAATTACAAGTTTAAGCCCTCCTGCTCAACAATCTGTTCGTTTATTAATACTTCCAGATGCTTTTGGGTTTACCGGACTGCCCAGTTTTATAGGTCCGGGAGGCGTAGAAGATATAGAAATAACAATGCCGGAAAGTTTAGAACCTTATTTAGACGGCACATTTGAAGATGAACTAGGTAGAGAGGCATCTCCTCCGTTAAATATAGCCCCAGAAAAATTTTACTGGAAAATTACTACGGATGTAGCAGGTCAAAATATTGTTCCTCTAGGAAGTTTTTCTACACGAAGCGGAATTTTATCTGGACCAAAAAATGGTACAACTATAAATGTATCTCCTTCGTCAGGATGTCCAACTGGAACATACTATCTTCACTTACACCACTTTAATACAACTCCTCAATTTAACTCTTCTGGAACCGCTACTGCTTCTACTACTGGAGGCGCGAGTACTTTAATACAGACGTCTTCTTTCAATGTTCAAGAAGATCCTTATATTATAGTAAGACAGTCTCAACAGCAATCTATTGAAGATTCTCTAGTAGAGCTTTTTGAAGTAACTTTACCTAGTGGTACAGTTATATATTTACACAATGGATTAGACTATGACTCTGGAAGCGTAGGAGAGAATATTCATTTTCCAGATGAAACTGGTCAAGTTATGAATGAATATTTAGCTTTCCCAATAGAAGTAACAGGTATTGAGCATACTTCTGAAGGATCTGCAAATCGACCCACCTTAAAGATGGCAAACATTCCGGTCTTAGCAGGTTCTAGAGGTGCAAATTTAAACGGAGTAGATGATGAAGAAACATTGTATAATGTTCTTCAATCAGAAGGATTATTTACTGCTGATGATTTAACTACCTGTAAAATTGTATATAGAAGTACATTATTAAAACATACTTTTAAGTCGGGAGACTCTCCGCAACTCGGAATAGAATTTCCAAAAGCAACGTATTTTATAGAAAGAGTATCCGGAGAAGACAATGTTTTTGCCACATTTGAACTTGTAAGTCCTGCAGATATGGAAGGTTTAGTTATGCCTGCACGTTTTGCTGTTGGAAAATATTGTGCTTGGGAGTATCAAGGTCTCTTACACGGACGAGGAGGCTGCCCCGTAAATAACAACTCTTTTTATATGTGGTTTGATGAAAATGATCGACTAATCACAACAGATCCTGCATCTAGTGGAATTGCAACATGGAGTAGTACAGCAACATTTGAAAGTAGAATTACTAATGGGACTGCGCAAGGAGATTTAGTAAAACGAGTGCATCCTATAGTCGGAGGGTGGCAATTTTTTGAATGTATTATTACAAACTCGGGCAGACAGCCCGAAAAGTACCCTACTTATTGGAAAAGATTAGATATATGCGGAAAAAAATTAAGTTCTTGTAAAGTAAGATTTCAAACTCGACGAAGTGCAATTACAGGGTTTGCTAGAGGATCGCTAATTCCTGATGATGAAACGCACAGAAATTCTTCTGAGCCTTTGCCTTTTGGGGGCTTTCCAGGATCTCGAAAGTTTCGATGAGTAAAATTAAAAATCATTTTAAAAAATATGCTCCCAAAGAAGCCTGCGGAGTTTTTATAGATAATTTTAAATTTATTGAATGTAAAAACATTTCAGAGGATACTGATACTTTTTGTTTTTGCCCCGAAGAGTACTTTAATATTATAAGAACATATAAAATAGAAGGAATTGTTCATAACCATATTAATGCGCCTAATACTCCTTCCAATTTGGATATAACTGGATGCAATGCAATGGCTATACCCTACTATATTTATTCTTACCCAGATATGAAATTAAATGTATTATTACCAAAGTTAACCGTAGGAGTTAAACAATGAGAAAAGTTATTTTTGAAGGAGAACTAGGAGAAAAATTTGGAAAAGAAACGTATATTGAAGCTTCTTCCTTTCAAGATGTAATCAAATGTTTTATGGCAAATTTTGAAGATTTTAAACAATATTTACTAGACTCTGAAAAAAGACAAATTGGTTTTATTTGTAAAATTAATAATGTAGCAGTAGGCGAGCACGAATTAACTTTGCGCTATGGAGAAGGAGATATGGTTATAACTCCTGTACCTATTGGCGGGAATGTTTTTAAGAGCGCCTTCAAAATAATCGTAGGAATAGTATTAGTTGTAGTGGGTTTAGCGACTGGACAGTGGGGTTTAGCTTTACAAGGTGTTTCAATGATTTTTTCTGGGATAGCAGAACTACTTGCCCCAGACCCGGGAGAAGATGAAGCACCCGGGGAAGATTATCTCTACTCAGGTACAGCACAAATTATAGGAGAAAATGACCCAATTCCCATTTGTTATGGGAGAATGAGAATTCCTGCAAAACCAATTAGTTTTGATATACGAGCAAGTAATGCAATAATTTCTCAAAATAGTACAAATTCCGATCATTTGTATGGAGCAAAAGGAGGAACCAGCAGACAAGCTAGTACTATGAAATTTACCGCAGCAATTGCATCAGCTACAGAATTGACTTTATAAGAGAAAAAATATGGCGGGTTTAATTACAGATGTAATAAAAGGAAAAGGACAAAATAGAACTCCTGCTGTGGGAACGTATATTGGTGGAGAGTACCAAAATGTTTCCTATACTGATATAATAAGTGAAGGTCCTATATGGGGTCTTGTTGACGGCGCGAAATCTGTATATTTTGATGATAATCCCGCTGAAGATGGCAAATATGCCGGGTATAGACCAAAAAGAATAACTGCGTCAATTACTTTTGATGGTAGTAGTACTACGGGAACTTTAGATAATGACGTGACTTTACCTGAAGATATAGAATTAGGGCAGGGACGAGAACTAGTCACTATTTTACATAAAACTTTTTTTGTAGATATAACTTCTAAAAGTAAATCTAATTCTGGAATTACTTTTGGACTTCAAACAAATGCAAGTACTCCTTCTCCTTTTAATTTTTCAGCGGCACAGTTTGAAACCTCTACCACAGATTCTTTTGCTAGAATAGCTGCACTTACATTTTTATTTCCTTCAGGTCAAGTAACTAGATTTAGTCTTCAAGGCGCTTTAGCAGTTAATAGCACTACTACTGCTACTATGGAAGCTGCATTTAATAGTGTTTCTACAGGACTATACGATGATATACTTGTAAATTCAACAACTGCTTATATCACAATAATTGAACACCGAAAAGTAACTTCTATTAATAATACTAATAGAACAATAACTGTATCAGGAAATGCGCCAATAGCACAAACTTCTTTATTTTGGCTGACAGATGCAGATACATTTAACTCAGCTATAGGCACGGGCACTAATGTTGATACTACGTATAACGTTACTACTCATATTGCAAAAATAGACGATTTAATTGTACAAGAGACTTTTGGCACTGTAGATCAATGTGCATTACCTAGAATTCAAAATGTAGGGGGCTCTGTAGCCGTAGTTCCTCAAAATAATAGATCAGAGGAAATAGCACAATTTGATTATAGAGTGTATGATGCATATCCAAATACTTGGGACCAAAGTACAGGTCACAAAAGTTTAGTTCCACGCCCGATTGAACCTCAATATTTAAATCCCGAAGGAATCGAGCCACCGGAACAAGGTGATCTCGACGCTTTAGAAACTACTTCAAAAGAATTCAACGCTAATGATTTTGGATTAACAAGCCAAACTCAAGTAGCCAATGCAGATACTATACAATTTGATATAATTTATCCTCAAGGGCTAATATATTTTGGAGGAGACGGCCCTCCTAATTATTACTATATGACCGCAAAGTATTGTGTACTTTTAGAATTATACAGAGGCAGTACTAGATTTGCATTAATAAATTTATACCCCAATTTATTAATGCACCAAGGAAAAAGGCAAGGCTCTTTGGTTTTTACACATGAAGTAGATATTAATCAATTTAGAATAAAATACGGAGAGTTTACTAATTTTAAGGTACATTTTTACAGAATTACAAGACACAACGGCGCTACAATGCGCGCAGACGGAACAAGAATTAATAAAGATACAAAGTTTTGGAATGTTATAGCAACAGCACAAATTACAAATTGTGGAGCAACTTTTCAAGATAAACTTACATATCCTAATTCTGCCTTAATTAATACTGTATTTTCTTCCCGACAATTTAAAACAGCCCCTAAAAGAACTTTTGATATAATGGGCCGTTTAGTAAAAGTTCCATCAACTTATACGCCTAGAGAGTACTCTGATACAGGATTAGCAAAATATCAAGGATTTTGGAACGGCACTTTTATAGATAATGTTTATACGGACAATCCTGCTTGGATCTTTTATGATCTAGCAACAAATACTAGGTATGGAGCAGGTAAATGGATTGATCCTACTTTAATGGATAAATATGCATTGTATAGAATTGCAAAATACTGCGATGAGTTAGTACCCGCTAGTGAAGAAACGGAGGCTAGCTTATTTGAAATAGATGAATTTTATGAAATTAAAACTTTAGGAAGCCAAGCAGCTTGGAATGAAATGGCACGTACTTCTGGAATAACTTATGCGGAAGGAGACAGAGTCAGAGTTTTAGAGCTTGCTACTACAAGTAGTTCTGCAACAGGGGTTAGATACGAACCTCGATTTAGAATGAATCTATACCTATCAAAAGCTGAGGCAGTGTATAAGGTTTTAAAAGATGTAGCAAGTGCGTTTACTTCTATTCTATACTGGATGGATTCGCAGTTAACCTTGTTACAAGATGCGCCTTCTAATCCTGTGCATACTTTTACAAAAGGAAATGTAACAGGAGGAAAGTTTCAGTATCAAACTACTTCGTCAAAATTAAGACCAAATCAATATATAGTTTATTTTAATGATCCTAAAAGTAACTATGTACAAGTTCCTGTTATGTATGAAGATCCTGTTTCTATTGTTAAGCAAGGTAAAGTAATTACTCGAAATGCTGTTGCTTTTGGGTGTACTTCTGAAAGTCAAGCAATACGATATGCTAAATGGAAGCTGTGGACAGCTCAAAATCAAAAAGAAATAGTTTCATTCGCAACAGGCCTGCAAGGTAATTACGTTAGACCAGGAGATATAATTGGTGTACAAGACGCGGACAGACAAAATGTAACGTATAGCGGACGAGTTAGCAGTTCCACATTGTCTACCGTGACTTTTGATAGAAATGTAACATTTAATGGGAACTCTACATATTTTTTAAATGTTATGTTTAGTAAGCCTGCAGCTATCTATACAGGGTATGATGATGTAATTGTAAATGGTACTACGTACACTTCAGGGGACTATATACCAGAAGCATATATTAGGACCCAAGGGGGCTCTTACGTACTTTCAAATTTAGATACTGAAGAAAAAGCTTCTAATGCTTTCAAAGACACTACTAGTGATAATCTTCTTTCGATTGTTTGGAAAAAGTATACGCATGTTCGCCAATATGAAATTGATAATCCAAGTAGTGCAGGTAATTTTGTAGATACTGACGTTGTAACTTTAGCAAATAGTTTAGTATTTGAAGATAATATTTCAGACGGCTCAGTATGGTCTTTATTTGAAACTGCAGCAAGTGGAGAAACAGTTTTAGGCTCAGAAAAAGCTTATAAAGTCTTGTCTGTTAAACAAGAAGAAAAAAATATATTTACAATAAGTGCAGTAGAGCATTATAATGCTAAATTTGATGCAGTAGATACAGACTATGAGCTGGGAAATATTCCGCCTAGTATATATCCTGAAGTAGAGCCGGAAGAAGTGCCTCCCCCTTTAAACGTAAGAGTTAAACCCCTATCTGATTCAGTAGCTGAATTGTTCAAAGAGTTTCAGCTACAGTGGGATGCTCCCGATACAATATATATTGCTTCTTATGAAGTTTCTGCATCTCCAAATATTTTTGAAGAAGGAGTTACTATAAAAAGTACAGGTATTACCTCTATGCAATTTAAAGATATTCCTAGAAATACTTATGCTTTAAGAGTTAGAACTGTATCTCCTAAAAAGAACGTTTCTCCTTGGGCAACTTATGTTCTAAAGTATGATGAAGCTTTAGATGAAGATGGAAATCCTATAGGAGTTGTTGATGATAGTATAGAAAGACTACATGGGCTGCCTGTGTGGGCCCATTCAAATACTAAAGGAAGGATTAAAAGTGAATCAGCGGTAGCGTCTTCCACAACTAATTTGTATCAAGTAACAAACAGATGGAGTTCTTCAAATACTCCTAGTGGGTATTGGAATGGTTTTACAAACATGCCCATGGTTACAAATATCGCAGCAGGAGATTATTATCTTTTAGAGGTAAAAGTAACTAATAGTAATATTACTTATATTTCTAATGGCTGGAAGAGTCAAAATTGGGTATGGAATGGACAAAGAATAGGAGACCCTCCAATATATGCAAGATTTGGATTAAATGTATCAGATACTCTTTTATTTAATGGAGAAGAGTATAAAAAAGGAACTCTTGAAGAAGGGCCTTTTTCTTATACAGTAGGAGGACTAACTTTAGAATGGTCAGTATATGCTTTGCAAGGAGAAACAATTCAAGGCCAAGAAGGTTATGAAGTATGGACTTTTGATAGTTTTGATGCAGAACTTGCCAGTTATGGGTCTCCGGACTCTTATGCAACTATTACAGAAGCTTCTGGAAACGGAGTAGTAAATTTAGCTGGAATAGCAGATAATGATTCAAGAGAACTTTATATAATTTATGATCATAGTGTTCCTAAAATATTTTTAGGGTATTATGATCAAATTCAGCACGCCGGACAATATGGGGCAGGGGGATTCTGGAGAGATCTAGGAGATGGAAGTGGAGGCAATGAATTGTCATATACTGCAATGACAGGTACGGCAACTTTAGCTGCAAATTCTACTACTCTTATCGGTACAAATACATTATTTACTACGGAAGTCAGAGTAGGAGATCTTATTAGCTTAGACAATGCATCCTCCGCACAAAATATAGCAAATCCTAGTCGTGCAGGAAAAGTTCTTTCTATAACTTCAGATACAGAATTAATTTTAGAAAATCCTTTTAGTACGGCTCTTACCTTGAGCTATCTATATAGAAATACTTATAGACCCGACTATTCAAAAGACGCAGTGATAGCATTTGTAGAGAGAGAATAATAGTATGCCAAATAATCCAATAAATACTCAAGTTTGGTTAAATACTCAAACAGGACAAGCCGATGGAGCGGGTCCTGGAAGTGATGATGCCCGACAACTTGATGTAGAACGTGCCATAAATATGGGCATAGATGTCTATACGCCAGGAGGAGGTATAGACATTCAAGGTGCAGGAGCTTTTTCAGGAGGCAAAACTTCTTATGATGTAGGAACTGGATTTTGGTTAGGGTGTGATGAAGATACCTTAAAATATGAAGTCGCTATTGGTAATCCAAATAGTAATACTTTTAATTTTGATGGCGAGTATATAGACGCTCAAATGAGAAATCTTGAGCTTACAGGGTGGCTTAGAGGCCCGTCAACTTTTACAATTGATCCAGCTACGCACGGGGACAATACGGGAACTGTAGTTATTGCGGGAAATTTGCAAGTAGACGGTACAACTACCACTGTAAATAGTACAGTTGTGGAAATTGATGATATAGCAATACTTATTGGAGCAGAAGCAACTACTGCAACTCTAGCGAATAATGGAGGAATAATTCTTGGAACTTTTACGAATAATCCTTTTATTCTGTATAGAAATACCTATGATGCTTGGGAAGTAAATAAAGACTGGACTCCAAATACAAATAATACAAAAGATTTGGGAAATACTACTTATAGGTGGAGAAATTTATATCTTTCAGGAAATGCAGACATACAAGGATCTTTAGAAGTAGATGGAAATGTAGATCTAGGAAGTGACACTACAGATACTATCACAATGACGGGCAGAGTTGATAGTAGTATTATTCCGAATACAAATAATGCTCATAATTTAGGCTCAAGTGCTTTACGATGGGCAAATATATATGCGCACAACGGAGATTTTTCCGGAGATTTAGATGTTGACGGGGATGCCACGGTTGGTGGAACAATAACTTCAACTGGGAACATTAGTTCTCCTAATATGGCGGATGATCTAGAAGCTACAGTAAGCGGTTCAAATATAGATATTAATTTACTTTCAACGAATAATCAGGTACTAGGTAAAGTAACATTAGCCCCGGGATCGAATATTACTCTTAGTGAGGCTAGTGATATAATTACTATAGCTTCTACTCAAGTTCAATCAGATTGGAATCAAACTACTAGTACAGATCCTGCATTTATTAAAAATAAGCCAACTATTCCTGCTCCACAAGTTAATTCAGATTGGAATGCAACTTCTGGACTTGCGGAAATTTTAAATAAACCAACTATTCCTGCTCCACAAGTTAATTCAGATTGGAATGCAACTTCTGGACTTTCGGAAATTTTAAATAAACCAACTATTCCTGCTCCACAAGTTAATTCAGATTGGAATGCAACTTCTGGACTTGCGGAAATTTTAAATAAACCATATCTTGTAGATGACTTAGATAGTTTTACAGATCCCTCAACAAATGATGTAAGTATAAGACTTAAAAATTCAAACAGTCAAGTAAAAGGAAGCGTAGTTTTAGATCCCGGAACAGGAATTACTATTACTGAGTCTAGTAATACAATTACTATTTCTGCTACCGCTACTGGGCAAGTTAACTCAGATTGGAATGCAACTTCTGGAGTTGCAGAAATTTTAAATAAACCAACTATTCCGGCAGCTCAAGTAAATTCAGATTGGGATGCGACTTCCGGTGTAGCAGAGATTTTAAATAAACCGACTATTCCTACCACAGTATCTTCTTTAACAGACGTTACTCTTACAAGTATTTTAGACGGCGATGTTTTAAAATATAACAGTACTAATCAAGAATGGGAGAATGTAAGAGATGCTGTAGTTACATATTCAGTTTCCCCCTCTCCTTGTGGCCACTATTATGTTGATATACTTGAAAAAGGAGATTTAGTTATTATACAAGCTTCTTTACATATAGCAATAGAAGGATCTTCTACAAATACTTGGACATCTACAATTCAAGCGCCCTCCGGAGGTTCTGTACCTGTACCTGGAAATACTATTGCGGTAGGAACTGCAATGACAACAGGAACCTTATCTGCGGCATCGTATAGAACTTATGTTGCTCAAATTGATCAAGGCGGAGTTATAAAAGTACGCTCAACTGAGCCCGCAACTAAAATAAATACTTTTACATCTACTAGTACTAGTAGTACAGTATACACCTTGTCAGCGCCCCCTAGAGACAATAGTGAAAATAATACTATGGTTCACATTAATGGAGTATACCAACCAAAATCAGCTTACACTATTACTGCCGCGTCTGGCTCTTCAGTTTATAATCAATTAACAATTGCAACACCTAATACGGGAGATTCAATTGAAGTAATTACAAAAGCGGCACCAACTTTTGCTACTGTTGATGAGGTAAAAGCCGGAGGAGCTAATTTTATATTTATTAATATAGCGTTCATAAAATAATTTTTATTAGCATCCTTCAAAAAAATATATCTTGACAAGGCAGGTATGCTTTGTTATAATCATACCATAGAATATTTAAAAAAAGCCTTCTTAAATAAGAAGTTAGCGCCCTTCCAATGAATAGATTAGTGACACTTGTTAA
>Ga0181592_10005196_pt1 | contig 10708 bp, 8 predicted proteins | sample 071ome_20_FD_133755 | JGI IMG/M metagenome (GOLD analysis project Ga0181592, IMG submission 133755) | Coastal salt marsh microbial communities from the Groves Creek Marsh, Skidaway Island, Georgia - 071412BT metaG (megahit assembly) | ecosystem: Environmental > Aquatic > Marine > Intertidal zone...
AGGGTCATGTAAATATCGATCGATTGTTATATGAGCACGAGTCTCAATTAAAAGCAGGTTATGCCGTGGCGTTTAGTACCGGAACGCAAACCAGTAACCATTATAATATTTGGCTAAGTGAAGACACGGCACTGCGCGTTAAACAGCAGTTTATAGCGCATTATGGAAATCCTCTTTACACCGTCGGAATTGGCGGTTCCGGAGGTGCAATTCAGCAGTACCTGTTAGCGCAAAATCATCCTGGCATTATTGACGGTGCCATTCCTTTGTATTCCTACCCTGATATGGTTACTCAAGTGAATTACGCATTGGATTGTGAGTTATTGGAATATTATTTTGATGAGCTAAGTGATCACCCAATGTGGGAAAACTGGCCCACAAGAACGTTAGTGGAAGGTAGTAATGCATTAAATGGGTATAAAAATAAATACGGTCGCCTGCAAGGCATTGCTGCCATGTTTAATGGCGACTTTACTAAAATGCCAACCGGTGCCAGTGAGTGCACCAATGGGTGGCGAGGTCCTGCCCACTTAATCAATAATCCGAGGTTTTTCTCTGATTATCATGAAGTAGACCCTTTGGTTTTCTCGCAAGTGGACTGGAGTCATTGGGGAGATTTACATCATATCTATGGGACAGATGAGCAAGGACTGGGTAAGCGCTTTTGGGGAAATGATGGTGTGCAATATGGTCTTAAGTCTCTTATTGAAGGCACCTTACCCGTAGACGAGTTCATTAAACTGAATCGCCATGTGGGTGGCTGGAAAACCACTGATGAAATGAAAAACGAATATTTTTGGCACATCAGTGGAGACAAATCTTTCAAGCGTTTATCGCTCTGGGGCCAACAAAATATGACCCATGAAGGTAGCCAACAATTTGCTTCACGCACACAAGGGGATTTAGACGCATCCATTGGGGCTTATCAGTCAGGCCATGTTTTTTTAGGGTTTGCCAATTTACCCATCATCGATTTGCGACATTATTTAGATCATAAGCTCGACATGCATCACTCGGTGGCTTCCTTTACTTCCCGTGAGCGAATCGAATATGCAATGGGTCATAGTGAACACCAATTGATCTGGATGATGGAAATAGATGAAACACTTTCCAAACGAGAGGTGCTACGCAGTTTGCCGATTGATGATGCGTTACGAGTTATGGATCAGTGGATTTTCAATATTAAAGCAAATCCAGATCAAACGGTTGCGGCAAATCGACCTGAAGTGGCTCGTGACCGTTGTTACGATAAACAGCACAATATTATTGATGATTCACCCAATACTTGGGATGGACAATGGAATCAAAAGCCAAATGGGGTATGCCAGTCATATTTCCCGCATTACAGTCATTCTCGTTTAGTGGCAGGGGAAAATGTGTTTAGCGACACGTTAGTGTGCGAAAAGATGCCAGTGCGCTTTGCCATAGAGAGCGGCGTATATGGAGAGTTGGATATGTGGGAGTATTTGTCTCAACTAGAAGGTATTTTCCCAAATGGGGTGTGCCGTTATCCTAAAGGCCCCAGTCGCCATCTGGCGCATTTGGTTCAGCAGCTTAAAGCGAGTGGGCAAAGTATTGGTAAGCATTAGCTTGGCACGACCCAAACCACCACAAGCACGATACTGAGAATAAACAGTATTAAAAATAGTAATGCTGCAAATACATACATACTGGGGTTGGTAGCATTTAAATCGCGCTCCATATTCTTACGCTTTTGCACGCCAAAGGCTGCTGCCATGATGCTAAACAAGGCCGTGAAAAAGCCGGTTTTGTTTTTATTGGGCTGTGTCATGAGGTACTTCCTGTTTTTTGTAAGCTTGGTGTATCAACGGCAAAGCCCTCTTGTGAAAGCCAAGCAAAAGCAGCGCGTTCATCACTGAAGACTTGTCTTTCAAAGGTGTCGGTTTTTTGCGTAATCATGCGATCTAACTGGTAACGCTTTAACATATGCGGGCTGTATACCTGAGCGGTGCGTGTCAGCCCGTGAGCAATGAGCCAAGCAACAAGGTTTTGAATAATACCTTCTACCTCTGGTGTAGCCAGCTCCCAATCATCTAAATAGACAATGTGTGCCCAAGGGGTATCAAGCAAGGGGGCTGCCACTTGTTTAAATTCTTCGCTAAAGGCGATCGCCATATCTTCGTTACATTGCCCTCGAATATGGGCCAAAATGACCTGTTGTTCCCGCCATAGGGTAAATTGACCATGAGCCTGCATAGGAGCCTCCTGAATTGGCCGTTCATTGGTTTAAATATAGGCTATATTTTCCAATACAGTCTTTCAGCCCGCCCCCATGGCTGATATAGTACGGCCTGATTTTAAAAACGCTTAGGAACATCAGAGTGAACACTGCACGTTTCCCTCAACCTATACAAATAAGTGCTAGCCACAAGCGATGGCTTTAGCAGGGCGGAGCTCTGTAAAGTATCGTAGTTTCCGCGTCCTGCCTGTCTCTCGTTCATTAAAACTATTTGTTATATCGTATTAGGATTAAGATCCATGACGCCAGAATTGTATACTGAGTTGTCTAAGCAAGGCTTCAACCGCATACCTGTATCACAAGAAATACTAGCGGATTTAGACACTCCATTAAGTACCTACCTAAAAGTGGCCCAAGGCCCCTACTCATACTTACTCGAATCCGTTCAAGGAGGGGAGAAATGGGGTCGTTACAGCATGATTGGCATGCCATGCAAACGGGTATTAAAAGTCTTCCAACACAAGGTGCAAATCCTTGAGCAAGATAACGTATTAGAAGAACACGAAGTGAGCGACCCACTGGATTTTATTGCGGATTATCAAAAGCAATTTAAAGTGGCACCAGTGGAAGGTCTGCCTAAATTCGATGGCGGTTTAGTGGGCTATTTTGGTTACGACGTAGTGCGTTATGTGGAAAAGCGCCTAGCAGAATCCACGCCGGAGGACGACATTGGCAATCCTGATATATTGCTGATGCAATCCGAAGAGGTCATGGTATTCGATAACTTGAGCGGTAAGTTGCACTTTATCGTGCTGGCGGATGCCAACGATAAAGACGGTTACGAAAAAGCCCGTCGACGTATCACCATCATGCGCGGTCAAATTCGAAGTGCCTATCAAGGACAAATTGGTCAGCCGTTAATTCAGCAACGTCATGTTCAAGAATCTGACTTTGTGTCGGGTTATGGTGAGCAAGCCTTTATGGATTCGGTGGATAAAATCAAAGAATACGTATTGGCCGGTGACATCATGCAATGTGTGATTAGTCAGCGATTGAGCGTAGATTTTCACGGGCAGCCTCTAAATTTGTATCGTGCCTTGCGCACGTTAAATCCAAGCCCCTACATGTATTTTATGAACTGCGGTGATCACCACGTGGTGGGCTCCAGTCCTGAAATTCTAGCGCGCTTTGAAGATGGCACCATTACCGTTCGACCGATAGCGGGTACGCGATATCGTGGTGAAACACCGGAAAAAGACTTAGCCCTTGAAAAAGAGCTCTTAAACGACCCTAAAGAAATTGCTGAGCACCTCATGCTTATTGATTTGGGTCGTAATGATGTGGGCCGCGTCAGTGAAATGGGGCAGGTGAAAGTCAGTGACCAGATGGTGGTCGAGCGTTATTCCCATGTTATGCACATTGTCAGTAACGTAGAAGGCAAAGCCAAACCGGGAATTACATCCATGGATGTTTTAAAAGCGGCTCACCCAGCGGGTACCTTAAGTGGCGCGCCAAAAATTAGAGCCATGGAAATTATTGATGAATTTGAACCTGTTAAGCGTGGCGTATACGGTGGCGCAGTGGGTTATTTAGGTTGGAACGGCAATATGGATACCGCCATTGCCATTCGTACCGCGGTGATAAAAAACAAAAAGATTTATGTGCAGGCAGGTGCTGGAGTCGTTGCCGACAGTGTGCCTCGTTTAGAGTGGAAAGAAACCATGAACAAGGCTCGTGCTGTGATGCGCGCCGTGGCCATGGCGGAATCGGGTCTGGATAACTAAGCATGAACACCAGTAGCTTACAAAAACGCTTTTTAGCCTTGCGTAGTAATAAAGGGTTTGAATTGTTTGTGGTGGCCGTGATTTTATTCTCGGCGGTAGTGGTAGGTGCAAAAACTTATAACTTACCACCTACCATGTTGAGTATTGTGGCTTGGTTGGATCATTTCATTACGGTGATTTTTTTAGTGGAAATCATCGTGCGCTTTTTAGGAGAAGAGCATAAACGCAATTTCTTCAAAAGCGGTTGGAATATATTTGATACCGTCATCGTTGTGGCCAGTTTAGTGCCCGTGGATGAAAGTGAAATGGCCTTTATTGGCCGCTTACTTAGAATCTTCCGAGTATTACGGATGGTCTCTATTATCCCTGAGTTGCGTGTCCTGCTTAATTCATTATTAAAAGCGTTACCGCAATTGGGTTATGTGATGTTGCTGATGTTTATTATTTTTTACATCTATGCGGCAATTGGTGCAACCTTATTTGCGTCAATCAACCCAGAACTATGGGGTGACATCTCCATTTCGTTATTAACCTTATTCAGGGTAATGACCTTTGAAGACTGGACCGATGTCATGTACGAAACCATGAACGTATACGGGTTTAGCTGGATATATTATTTAACCTTTATTTTCTTAACTGCATTTGCATTTTTGAACATGGTGATTGGTATTGTCGTCAGCGTCATTGAGCAAGAAAACGCTAAAGAAGAAGCGGCTCACTCAACGGAGCCAACAATGGCAGATCTACAAAACGAAATACAATCATTAAAAGCCATGGTTGCTGAACTGGCCAAACAAAACGGGCCCAACAAAGGATAATTCGCATGTTATTAATGATCGATAATTACGATTCCTTTACTTACAACGTGGTTCAGTATTTTGGTGAACTGGGCGCGGATGTAAAAGTATTTCGTAATGACGAAATCACCATAGAAGAAATCGAAAAACTCAACCCTGATCATCTGGTGATCAGCCCTGGGCCATGTACCCCTAACGAAGCAGGTATCTCAGTAGCGGCTATCAAACACTTTGCAGGTAAATTGCCAATTTTAGGTGTATGTCTTGGGCATCAAAGCATCGGCCAAGCCTTTGGCGGCGACATCATACGCGCAGGGCAGGTCATGCATGGTAAGACCAGTGACGTTTATCATGAAGACAAAGGTGTGTTTGCTGGATTGGATCACCCATTCACAGCAACCCGTTATCACTCCCTTGTAATTGATAAAGACACGCTGCCTGATTGTTTAGAAGTGACCGCATGGACACAAAACGAAGATGGCTCCATGGAAGAGATCATGGGTGTGCAGCACAAAACCCTGCCCATTCAAGGTGTGCAGTTTCACCCAGAGTCCATTTTGACCCAGCAAGGCCATGACCTATTTGCCAATTTTCTGAAAATGAAAGTTTAAGCGATTTGTGTTTGTGTTGTGCTCGCTTTATAAAACCACCCAAGGGTGGTTTTTTATTAGGCGCTGATAATTGAAAAAATTACAAAAGTAAAAGACAAGGGGTTCCAATGCTAGAGACCATTAAACAGCAATGGTTAGTGGCAAAGGCCAGTAACGACAGCAACGCACGCTATTGCACCTTGGCTACCGTATCGGCTAAAGGTCAGCCCAGCTTACGTACGCTAGTGCTGCGGGATATCACCCATGAAGGCTTTGTCATTTATATCAATGAAACCTCCAAAAAATACCAAGATATTGCCGCAAATTCTCAGCTAGAGCTGCTCTTATTTTGGCCAACCCTAATGCAGCAATTTCGTATTAGAGGCGTCATTAAAGAAATCAGCGACACACAAATGGAACAACATTGGCAACACAAGCCTTATGAATCAAAACTGCTGGATCACTACTACGCTCACTATCAAGGGCAAAGCACAGCAATAAACCAAGATAATGCCTTGCAACAAGGCATTGAATCACTCAAACAGCGATACCCAACAGCACAAAGTATCCCCTATGTCGCCAATGCAAAAGGGTGGGTCATACAAGCAAATTACATAGAAGACTGGCGCGGCTCGAATGACAATTTACACAATAGAGTATTATATACTTGCAATGATCAGGGGAAGTGGACATCCCAGTGTTTGGTTCCATGACGCGATTGCGGACTTAATGAGTTAAAACAAAAAAGGGAAATAAATGGTGCACCCGTTCCGGGCATGAACCAGTGACCTACCCACGGATTGATAGAGAGTCGAGGCCGCTGCGGACTCAAAGATAAAAATAATGCGAGGGAGAATAAATGGTGCACCCGTTCCGGGCATGAAGGCCCTGCTGGACTCGAACCAGCGATCTACCCACGGATTCATAGAGAGTCGAGGCCGCTGCGGACTCAAAGATAAAAATAATACAAAGGAAATAAATGGTGGGCCCTGCTGGACTCGAACCAGCGACCAACGGATTATGAGTCCGCTGCTCTAACCAACTGAGCTAAGGGCCCTTAAACTTGATCTCTTCCTTTGTTTCTTTGTTGAATCCTCAGTCATGTACATTCGTACACTCTCTGCGGTTCGCCGTGAATCAAAGCAAAATCTCTGCGTTTACTTAATGTTTAAAAACATCTTGTAAGGGTATGTCCAAGAGAGGACACAAAAAAAGAGCATCGGATTATAAAGGCCGATGCTCTGCTTGCCTACCCCTAAGTCTATGATTTTCTTAGAAACTTAGAGGTTTGGCTGATGAATTATTCATCAAGGAAAGAACGTAAGTGATCACTGCGACTTGGGTGGCGCAATTTACGTAGTGCTTTCGCTTCAATCTGACGAATACGCTCACGGGTTACGTCGAACTGTTTGCCCACTTCCTCTAGGGTATGGTCAGTGTTCATGTCGATACCAAAACGCATGCGTAGTACTTTGCTTTCACGGGCGGTAAGGCCGCCTAGTACGCCACGTGTGGCATCCACCAAGCCAGTTTCGGTGGCGTGATCGATTGGGCTAGAGCCGTTCGCGTCTTCAATAAAGTCACCTAAGTGGCTGTCTTCATCGTCACCGATTGGGGTTTCCATGGAGATGGGCTCTTTGGCGATTTTCAGTACTTTACGAATCTTGTCTTCAGGCATGTCCATGCGTTCTGCCAACTCTTCAGGGGTGGCTTCGCGGCCCATTTCCTGAAGCATTTGACGGCTTACACGGTTTAGCTTGTTGATGGTTTCGATCATGTGTACTGGAATACGGATCGTACGGGCTTGGTCAGCAATCGAACGGGTGATTGCCTGACGAATCCACCATGTGGCGTAAGTCGAGAACTTGTAACCACGACGGTATTCAAATTTATCTACGGCTTTCATTAGGCCGATGTTGCCTTCTTGGATTAAGTCCAAGAATTGAAGACCACGGTTGGTGTACTTCTTAGCAATAGAGATAACCAGACGTAAGTTGGCTTCCACCATTTCTTTTTTCGCACGACGAGCACGGGCTTCACCAATGCTCACACGGCGGTTGATTTCTTTGATGTCGACAATCTCGATGCCTACGCGTTTTTCAACTTGGTTGATTTTCTTTTGCGCACGCTCTAGGTCGTATTTGTTGTTCAGTACTGAGTTTGCGTACTCTTCGCCGCTATTTGCCAGTTCTGCAATCCATTCCACGCGGCCTTCATTGCCTTGGTAAGATTTAATAAAGGCTTGGCGATTCATCTTACATTTACGGGTAAGAATGGTCATTAGCTGACGTTCTTGAGCGCGGATGGCATCAAGGTTATCGCGAGCACTGCCAACTAGGTCATCAAAATATTTTGGTGACAGTTTGATTGGGGCAAATAGTTCAGCCAGTAGGCCGTTTTCTTTGTCCGCCTGTTTTGAACCGCGACCGTGTTTTTCGATGGCTTTTTCAGTTTTGATGAGCTGTTTTTCGATTTCAGCCATACGACGCTTCACTTCTTCTGGATCTGGGCCAGAAGGGGCGTCTGCTGTATCGTCGTCGTCTTCGTCAGCGTCTTCTTTTTCTTTCTCTTTTTCAGCTTTGTCTTCTGCTGAAATTGGGGTAGCCGGTACAGGGTCGTCGTCGCTAGCGTCGATGAAACCGTTGAATACATCACCTAGGCGGTTGATTTCTTCATCGGCCATGGATTCTTCTACGGCGTCTAAAACCGTACGAACGGCACCAGGGAAGTAAGAAAGGGCGGCCATGACTTCACGAATCCCTTCTTCGATTCGTTTGGCAATGACGATTTCGCCTTCACGAGTAAGCAGCTCAACCGTGCCCATTTCTCGCATGTACATGCGAACAGGGTCAGTGGTGCGGCCAACATCGCTCTCTACCGCGGCAAGTGCGGCAGCGGCTTCTTCCATTGCGGCTTCGTCTGTGGTGCCTTCACCCATGATTAAAGTATCAGCATCCGGTGCGACTTCGGCCACGGTGATGCCGATGTCGTTGATCATGCGGATGATGTCTTCAACTTGTTCTGGGGTGGCAATATCATCAGGAAGGTGATCGTTTACCTGTGCATAGGTTAGGTAACCTTGTTCCTTGCCTTTGGCTATGAGCTCTTTAAGACGGGACTGTTGTGTGGCGGCCATATATACCCTGTGTTGTCCTGTACTGTACGCGAATCGAAACCGGCAATTATAATGATCTGATTGCGGGTTATCCAGCGATACTGTGATTAAGTAATTGAAAATGGGGTTATTTTTTACACTTTCAAGGTGTTTGCCCTGTTAATTGGCGATATTTTTCCTGTTCCTGCGGGCTGAGTGCATCTAACTTTCCACCTGCTTTGACGATTTTACTGTGCAATAGGTTCAACTCTTCGATGGCATTGGCCCACTGGTACATTTGTTGGTCTTCCAAGCTTAGCTGTCCAAAGCCACCTTTGCTGGCGGCTTGGCGGATTAAACTGGCTTTTAATTGCTTGGCGGCTTTGAGTCGAAGCTGGCTTAAGCAATCTGCAGCCACTTGTTCTTGGCTCAAATGCCCTTGGTTTCGGTTATGAACCTCTGTGAGGTCTTTGTACTCTTGGTAATGCTCATCTGTGGCTAATAAGCTTAAGGCATCCAAGAGTGTTTGCTGAGGGGATGCGTGAAGTTTATCCACTAAATTATTTAATAGCTGACTGTAATGGCCTTGATAAGTTTGTAAAAAGGTTAAATCACCAAAGCTTTGGACCACGTGAGGCGCATGCAGTATGAGAGCGATGGCCTGTTTGATTAAAGGGTGTTCTTGCAGGAATAGCCCTTCATTGGTTTTGGACTGCTCGTTGACCGCAGGGGTGTCATATTCTTCATATTCCGCGGTGGTTTCATAAGCAGGCTGCGGCGTCTGATACTGGGTGCTTTGTACTTGCTGCTCCCGTTGTTGTTCGCGCATAAGTTGTATGTTTTCTTCAGCTTGACCCATTTCTTTTAGATCGGCGGTATCTAATTGGGTGGCTTCCGATAGCGCCTGCCAAAATAGGCTTTTTAAGGCGGTGCCCGGAATTTGCTGAATCATAGGCGCGGCCAATTTGGCCAAGCGTGCTCGGCCTTCTAAGCTTTCGCTGTCATCAATGTCTTGCTTGAGCGTACTGAGTAAAAACTCACTGATGCCTTGGGCATGATGTAGGCGTTGTTCGAACCCTTCTTTGCCTTCTGTGCGCACGATGGTGTCTGGGTCTTCACCTTCTGGTAAAAACATAAAGCGAATTTGTTGACCGTCTTCCAGTATGGGTAAGACTTGCTCTAATCCTCGGCGGGCCGCTTTGCGACCGGCTTCATCGCCATCAAAGCAGAATACAATTTCAGGGGCGATTTTGAATAATTTTTCCACGTGAGTGCTGCTGGTGGCGGTCCCTAGGGTGGCGACCGCATAGTGGATGCCGTACTCATGTAGGGCGACCACGTCCATATAACCTTCTACCACTACAAAGCGCTTTAGTGGTTGGCGAATTTGGCGGCACTCGTACAGGCCGTAAAGCTCGTGGCCTTTGTTAAATATGCTGGTTTCTGGGCTATTTAAGTATTTGGGTTTGTCATCACCGAGTGTGCGAGCACCAAAGCCAATGGTGCGACCGCGTACATCGCGAATAGGAAACACCACTCGATTACGAAAGCGGTCATAGGTTCTTCCGTTATCGTTATGAATCACCATTCCGGTGTCGATTAAAGCTTTCAGCTTATCTTCGTCAGTACCAAGGGTGCTTTTCAGGTTATCCCAGCCCGGTGGCGCAAAGCCAATGCCGAAAAACTTAGCGGCTTTGCCGGACAGTCCGCGTTTTTTGAGGTAATTAACCGGTGCGTCTTTTTCTGGATGAAAGCGTAATTGTTGCTGGTAAAACTCGCTGGCGCTGTTCATTAAATCGTAGTGATTGGCGCGTTCTTTTTGCTGTTGTTGCTGGAACGGTGTGCTTTCTTCTTTGGGGACTTCTAAGCCTACTGTGCCTGCCAGTAACTCAACGGCTTCGGGAAAGTCGATGTGATCGTATTCCATGACAAAGCCAATGGCGTTGCCTTTTGCGCCGCAACCAAAGCAATAATAAAACTGTTTATCAGAGCTGACGGTAAAGGACGGCGTTTTTTCGCTATGGAAAGGGCAGCATGCGCTGTGGTTTTTACCGGCTTTTTTAAGGCGTATGCGTGCGTCCACCACATCAACAATGTTGACGCGTGATAACAGGTCGTCGATGAAGTTTTGTGGAATACGGCCAGCCAATGTATCAACCTATCTGCATTGTCAAAAACGTTGTTAATAAATGACGTCTAAGTGCTCACTTGCTCTGCAAAACGAACGCTAGTTCAGCCCGAAG
>Ga0181592_10005199_pt1 | contig 10705 bp, 13 predicted proteins | sample 071ome_20_FD_133755 | JGI IMG/M metagenome (GOLD analysis project Ga0181592, IMG submission 133755) | Coastal salt marsh microbial communities from the Groves Creek Marsh, Skidaway Island, Georgia - 071412BT metaG (megahit assembly) | ecosystem: Environmental > Aquatic > Marine > Intertidal...
CCCAATGTGGACGCCACCGTGGCGCTGGCGCGCGCCATCGACATCCCCGTCATCGCCTCGGGTGGCGTGTCGTCGCTCGCCGACGTCGAAGCCTTCCTGCCCTATGGCAACGACGGCATCGAGGGCGTGATCTCCGGCCGTGCGATTTACGACGGCCGCCTCGATCTTGCGACGGCCATCGCGCGCCTCAAGGGTCAGTAAGCGATGTTGAAAGTCCGCATCATTCCCTGCCTCGACGTTAAGGACGGCCGCGTCGTGAAAGGCGTCAACTTCGTCGATCTGCGCGACGCGGGCGATCCGGTCGAGCAGGCGCAGGTCTATGACCGCGCGGGCGCCGACGAGTTGTGCTTCCTCGACATCACCGCCAGCCACGAGGACCGGGACATCATCTTCGACGTGGTCTCGCGCACGGCGGAGGCCTGCTTCATGCCGCTGACCGTCGGCGGCGGGGTGCGCACGGTCGAGGACATCCGCAAGCTGCTGCTGGCGGGCGCAGACAAGGTCTCCATCAACACGGCGGCGGTTCACAATCCGGAATTCGTCCGCGAGGCGGCGGAGAAGTTCGGCAGCCAGTGCATCGTCGTCGCCATCGACGCCAAGGCGACAGGCCCGGGCAGGTGGGAGGTCTTCACCCATGGCGGACGAAACCCGACGGGCATCGATGCGGTCGAGTGGGCGAAGCGCATGGAGGCCTATGGCGCGGGCGAGATCCTGCTGACCTCCATGGACAAGGACGGCACCAGGTCGGGCTTCGACATCGGGCTCACGCGTGCGATCTCTGACGCGGTGCGTATTCCCGTGATCGCCTCGGGCGGCGTCGGCAATCTCGACCACCTGGTCGAAGGCGCGCGCGACGGCGGCGCGTCGGCGGTTCTGGCGGCCTCGATCTTCCATTTCGGCGAACACTCCATCGGCGATGCTAAGATGCACATGGATGCGGCCGGCGTGCCGGTCCGGCTGCTGCCGGGCGCGGACGCCGCTTCGGAGGGACCGGGCGAATGAGTGATAAGCCGACAGCCGAGGTGATCGACGCGCTGTACGCGGTGGTGGAATCGCGCCGCGGCGGCGATGCGTCGGAATCCTACACGGCCAAGTTGTTCTCGCGTGGTGCCAACAAGATTGCCCAGAAGTTCGGCGAGGAGGCGGTCGAGACCATGATCGCCGCCCTGCAGGAAGGCCCTGACGCACTGGCCAGCGAGAGCGCGGACCTCATGTACCACCTGTGCGTCCTGTGGGCGGAAGCGGGTGTGCGCCCGGAAGATGTGTGGGCGAAGCTGGCCGAGCGCGAGGGCGTGTCCGGCCTCACCGAGAAAGCCAACCGGCAGAAATAGGCGCGTTTTTATGTCCTACGATTCCGAGAACATCTTCGCGAAAATCCTGCGCGGGGAAATTCCCTGCAACAAGGTCTATGAGGACGAGCACGCACTCGCCTTTCACGACATCGCGCCCCAGGCGCCGGTCCATGTGCTGGTGATCCCGAAGGGTCCGTACGTATCCCACGATGATTTTTCGGAGAAGGCGAGCGAGGCGGAGATCGCCGGGTTCACGCGCGCGGTCGGACACGTGGCGCGTGAGCTGGGCCTGTCGGCGCCGGGCTACCGCCTGATCGCCAACCATGGCAACGATGGCGGCCAGGAAGTGCCGCACTACCACGTCCATATCTGCGGCGGAGGCCGTCTCGGCCGCATGCTTGCGCCCCGCGACTAGCCGGGTTGCGGCTTCGGCAGGTTGCCGCACCTGCGCTGTTGCGTGATAGTTCCACACAACAGGGGGGCAAAATAATGACCTACGAAACGATCAACGTGCAGGACATGTCGCCGGCCTGCGGCGCCATCGTTGAGGGGTTTGACCTCTCGAAGGAACTGACCAACCGGGAATTCGACGAGATTCACCGCGCGGTTGTGGACCGGGTGGTGGTTGTCTTTCGCGATCAGGACCTGACCCCGGAACAGCACGTCGCGCTGTCGCGCCGTTTCGGCGAGGTGCAGCCCGCCGAGGTGTCGGCCTTCGAAAAAAGCGCCGAATATCCGGAGATCGATATCCTCGAATACGACGCGGACAACCCGCCGCATGTCACGCGCGACCTGTGGCACACGGATTTTGCCGGCACCGCACGCCCGACCTGGGGCACGCTGCTCTATGCGCGCGACATTCCCGCTGGCGGCGGCGACACCATCTGGGTGAGCGCGGTGGCGGCCTATGAGGCGCTGTCGGACCGCATGAAGGCGCATATCGAGGGGCTGTGGGCCTATCACGATTCCTACCGGCCCTATGGTGAGCATGTCCGCCCGGAGATGTATGAGGGCGACAAGGGCGCCGATCACATGCGCGAAAAACGCGCCGCCTACGTGCCGGCGCTGCACCCGGTGGTCCGTACCAACCCGGATTCAGGCCAGCGCGGGCTGTTCGTGAATGAATCCATGACCACCTTCATCAAGGACATGGACCGGCGCGAGAGCGACTACATCCTGCGCTATCTGTTCGATCACCTGCGCACGCCGGAATTTCAGTACCGCCATAAATGGCGCGAGAACGACCTGGCAATCTGGGACAACCGGACCTCGTTGCACTACGCGCTGTTCGACTACACCGAACACCGCCTGATTCACCGGATCATCATCCGCGGCGACGAGCCTTACGCCTAGTCGGCACGCGGACCATTCGCGCATGAAAAGCGGGGCCGGCTGGAAAGCCGGCCCCGTTCTCGTTCGCGCGCATCCCGGGGAGAGAGGACAGGATGCGGCGCGCGTCAGGCGTGGCGGTGTGTTCCGCTGGGAAGCAGGCGGGAGGGCACTTGCTTGATAAAGCGGAACGCCGCGGCAAACGCCTTGAACATCGCCTCGGACCGCAAACGCTCGCTTTCACGGATGGCGGCCCGGATTTCCTCGCTCGAAATGCCCGGGTAGATCATGTCTTCCCCGGTGCGCGAGCGCATGGTGGTTGAACTCTTCATTGGCTGACTCCGTCTGGGGTGACGGCGTCACCTCCGCGCGTATATTCTTGTATGCTGCAGCGCACAATAGAGAGATAGGCCGAAAACGAGCATTTTCCACCTGCAATTTGTGCATTGCACAATTGTTGACTTTGCAACTGTGCGGAATCGCACAGGGGGAGAGGCGGGAGAGGCTAGTTGGCGGCGATGTTGTCGATCAGCCGCACATCGCCCAGCCACGCGGCGGCCAGCACGCGGTGGCTGCGCTTCGGATCCGGGTGTGTGCCGGGGGGCTGGAGGCTGTCGCTGTCGCGGACCTCCAGATACTCGACCGGGTCGAAACCCGCGGCCTCGAGTTCGCTCCGGCCGGCGGCGCAGGCTTGCCCGGCCGGTATGCCCGATGCGACCTGGGCCGCGACCATCTGCAGGACCTCATGCAGGCGCGGCGCGATGGCGCGCCGGGCTGGATCGAGGCGCTGATTGCGCGAGGACATGGCCAGCCCGTCGGCTTCGCGCACGGTCGGCAGTCCCGCGATCTCCACGGGAATGTCCAGATCGCGGGCCAGCCGCCGGATAACCTGGAGCTGCTGGTAGTCCTTCTCCCCGAAGAAGGCGATGTCGGGCAGGGACTGAAGCAGCAGCTTGGTGACGATTGTCGCCACACCCGCGAAATGGCCGGGCCGGAATTCACCGCACAGCCCCTCGCTGACACCGGCGACGGTCACCGTGGTGGCGAAGCCGTCGGGGTACATCTCGGCCACGTCCGGCGCGAACAGCAGGTCGATGCCGTCGGCGCGCAGGGTCTCGATGTCCTGCGCCTCGCGGCGCGGATAGGCGCTCAAGTCCTCGTTCGGACCGAACTGGGTCGGATTGACGAAAATGGTCGCGACCACGCGGTCGGCGCGGGTGCGCGCCGTGCGCATCAGGGTCATGTGGGCGTCGTGCAGCGCGCCCATGGTGGGGACCAGGCCGATGGTCTGACCCGCCGCGCGCCAGGCCGCGATGGCGGCACGCAGTTCGCCGACGGATCGGACGACAGTCAGTTCAGACATGGGCCGGGGGCGCTCAGTCGCTGGCGAGCTTTGTCGGCGCCGGATCGAAGCAATGCTCGGGGCCGGGGAAGGCGCGGGCCCGGACCTCGTCGGCGTAGCGCGCCGCCACGGCGGACACGTCCTCGCCAAGATCGGCATAGCGCTTTGCGAATTTCGGCGTGAAGGTGCCGAACATGCCGATCATGTCCTCGGTCACCAGCACCTGTCCGTCGCAGGCGGGTGAGGCGCCGATCCCGATGGTGGGGATGGAGATTTCCGCCGTGATCTTGCGCGCAAGCGGCTCGGGCACGCCCTCGATCACCACGCCGAACGCGCCGGCCCGTTCCACGGCCTTCGCATCGGCCCGGATGTCGTCGGCCCGGTCGTCGTCGCGGCCCTGCACGCGGAAGCCGCCGAACGCGTTGACCGACTGGGGCGTCAGCCCGATATGGGCGAGCACCGGAATGCCGCGCGCCGTCAGGAACGCGATGGTGGCTTCCTGGGAGACGCCGCCCTCGAGCTTGACCGCGGCACAGCCGGTCTCGGCCAGGATACGCGCGGCGGCGCGGTAGGCCGCCTCTGGGGTTTCCTCATAGGTCGAGAAGGGCATATCGACGACGACGCAGGCCTGGCTGCTGCCGCGCACGACCGCCGCGCCATGGGCGATCATCATATCGAGCGTGACGGGCAGGGTGCTGTCGAAGCCGTACACGACCATGCCGAGGGAATCCCCGACCAGCAGGAAATCCACATGGGGGTCCAGCATCCGCGCCATCGGCGCGGTGTAGGCTGTCAGGCTGACGATGGGCTCGCCGCCCTTGCGGGCGCGCAAATCCGGCACACCGATGCGCCGGGTCTGTGACGTCGTGCTCATGGTTCCGTTCCCCGTCCGGCTTTTTTGCCGTTTTCAGCGCGCACGCTAGTTGTGCATTGCACAATACGCAAGCCCCGGCCGATGCGGCCGGCACATGGCTGTCATGGACGAACTGTTGAGGATGCACGGCCCATATGGAAAAATTCCGGTCGAAACGGGGTAAAATCGAGCGGATTCGACGAAAAAGGGGGGTATCCGATGATCCAGAAAACTCTTTCCGCGATGGCCATGGGCGTCGCGCTGGTGTCCTTCACCGTTCCCGCGATGGCGGCGGATGGCGATGTGGAGAAGGTCGTCGAGAAAACGATGGCCGACAATCCGGATATGAAGGCGCTGTGCGGTGGCCGCGAGGCGAGCATCCGTCCCGCCGTCACCAAGGCCACGGTTGCCCTGATGACCAGCGGTGCGATTTCGGGCGATCCCCAGGCCATCGGCGAAGCAGCCGGCGGCCAGGTCACCCAGCGCTGCATCAAGTTCCTCAGCGGCGGCTGACCACCGGGGCGAATTTAGGCCCGCCCGAGGATCGTCACGCAGGCGACAGCCTCTTCGATGCCGTGGAAGCCGCCGCCATTTTCTGCGATGGCGAAGCGCGCGCCCTCGACCTGACGTCCTCCGGCTTCGCCGCGCAGCTGGGTCGTCAGCTCGAAGACCTGCGCCAGCCCCGTCGCGCCGACGGGGTGGCCTTTCGATTCCAGCCCGCCGGACGGGTTCACGGGAATTTTGCCGCCCAGTGAGGTCGCGCCGGATTCGGTTAACGGACCGCCCTCGCCGAACCCGCAGAAACCGAGATTTTCGACCTGCTGTATTTCCGCGAAGGCAGTGGCGTCATGGACCTCGGCGACATCCATGTCCTCCGGGCCCAGCCCGGCGCGCGCATAGGCGTCCATGGCGGCCAGATGCGTGACGTGCCGGTCGAATTCCTCGGCCTTGCGGTCGGAACCGGTGCGGAGCGCGGTGGCGTGGATCTTCACTGCGCGTGAGCGGTCGAAACGGTGAAGCTCCTCCTCGCGGCACAGCACCGCCGCTGCCGCGCCGTCGGAAATCGGCGAACACATGGGAAGCGTCAGCGGCCAGCTCACCTTGCGCGCGGCCATCACCTCATCGACGGACATGGGCTCGCGGTACTGGGACAGCGGGTTGTGCTGGGAGTGGACGTGGTTCTTGGCGGCGACGGCGGCCAGTTGCCGCTGGGTCGTGCCGAAGGCGTTCATATGGAACTTGGCCAGCGCGCCGTAAATGTCCATGAACACGCTGCGCTGACCGGTGTCCTCATCGCCGTCGGGGTCGGACATGCCGTCACCCAGCGTCAGCAGGCGCGCGGCCGCGGCCTTCGATTCATGCACGTCCCAGCCGCCGTCAAAGACAGAGAACATCTTCGCCCGGTCCTCGTGGAACATCTTCTCCGCGCCGACGGCCAGCGCGACACCGCCGCGCCCGGCCTCCAGCCATGTGGCGGCCTGATCGAGCGCGGTCGAGGCGCTGGCGCAGGCGTTCTCCACATTGGTCACGGGGATTTCCTGGATACCCATGCTGCGCAGCGCGATCTCACCGGGGATCGAGCCCTGGCCCTCCAGCGTCGATTGCGCGGCGTTGGCGAACCAGGCCGCCTCGATGTCGGTCAACTGCGCGCCTGCGTCTGTCAGTGCGGCCGTGACGGCCTCGCGGGTCAGCTCCTTGACCGAACGGTCGAGGAACTTGCCGAACGGCGTCATCCCGACGCCGACGATGTAGATGTCGCTGCTGGCCATGGGGGCTCCCTCCCGGTGCATCTTTAACGGTCCGCACTCTGCGCCTAGTCTATCCCGTCCGCCGCTGGCGTCCCAGCGCATCGGTGATCGGGGGGAACAGAACATGAGCGAAGACAGGAACGCGGCCGAGCGGATCGTGGACTGCCTCGTCGAGGCCGGGATTGATCATTTCTTCGGAATGCCCGGTGGTTCCGTGATGGAAATCTACAAGGCGCTGCATGAGCGCGAGGCGGAGATCCGGCCGATCGTGCCGCGCGACGAGCAGACCGCCTCCTGTATGGCCGACATGTACGGCAAGCTGACGGGCCGCCCCGGGGTGTTCGCGGGGCAGGGGGCCTTCGCGGTTTCGACCGGCATGTTCGGCGTGATCGAGGCCCATCTCGCCTCGACGCCCATGGTGATCCTGACCGAGATGACGGATTCCGACCAGTTCGTGCCGCACGGCCCGATCCAGTCGGGCGCTGGCCACTATGGCTCCTTCGACCTGCCGCAGATGTTCAAGGGCGCGACCAAGTACACGGCCGTTGCCCACAAGCCGCGCGAGGCGGTGATCATGGCCCAGCTCGCGATCAAGCACGCCCAGACCGGACGTCCCGGCCCGGCGGCCTGCGTCTTCCGGGGCTCCGCGCTGACGGGGGCGGTGGAGGCGGGCGGCCTTCCGGAAATCCACGACACGAGGCGGCTGCTGACGGCTACAAAGACACTGCCCCCCGAGGCGGCCATCGACGCTGTGGCGGAGGCCCTGCTTGCGGCCGAGCGTCCGGTGATCGTGGCGGGCAACGGCGTTCGGATCGCCCGCGCCTTCGACGAGCTACGGGCCGTGGCGGAGCTGCTCGGTGCGCCGGTCGTCACAAGTTATCTCGGCAAGAGCGCCATCGCCGAGACCCATGATCTCGCGGCGGGCGGGATCGGTTACACCGGAATGCCGGTCGCCAACGACACGCTCGGCGCAGCGGATGTGGTGCTCGTGGTCGGCTGCCGGCTGAAGCCGCAGGAAACCTGCTACGAGCACCCGAAGCTGATCGACCCGAACCGCCAGCGCATCTTCCAGATCGATATCGAACCCCGGAACGCGTCCTGGACGATCCCGGCGGAGGTGGCGCTGACCGGCGATGCGGCGCTGACGCTCGCCGCGCTCACGGGGCGCCTTCAGGGCCGGGTCGATGCCGCGAAGGCGACGGTTCGCCACCAGACATTTGTCGATGTGAAGACCGCTGGAAAGCTGTTCGCCGATCCGGCCACGCGCTCGGATCAGGTTCCGATGCTGCCCCAGCGCCTCGTGGCCGAGGTGGCCGACGCCGTGCCCGAGGACGCGATCGTCTGCTCGGACGCTGGCAACAACCGGCACTGGATGAACCATTTCTTCCGGACCCGGCGGGCCGGCTGCTATTTCGGCTCCGGCGGCATCGGCGGGGTGAGCTGGTCCCTGCCGGCGACGCTGACCGCGCAGATCGTCCACCCCGAGCGCCCGGCGGTGGGCGTGTGTTCGGATGGCGGCTTCGCGATGCAGATGCACACCATGCTGACGGCGGTGCAGTACGGCGCCGCGCCGGTGATGGTGATCATGAACAACGCCCGCCTCGGCATGACGACGGAGGGCATGGGCAACCGCGCCGTCGGTGGCGACTTCCCGGATGTGGACTTCGCGGGCATCGCCCGTTCCATGGGGGCGGACGGCATGCGCCTCGATCGGCCCGGTGACGTGGGCGAGGCGGTGCGCGCCGCCATCAAGACGGCGCAGTCAGACCGCCGCCCACAGGTGATCGACGTGCTGATCGACCCGAACGAGGGCATGCGCCGCGCGATATATTCGCCGCTGGCTGTCGAGGCGGCGCGGGGCGTTCGCCCGGCCTAGTTTTGCCGGTTACGGCGTTCCGGTGAGGTGCAGCACGACTTCGCGCGGGCGCGGCCGGGTGCGGTGCTCGAACAGGTAGATGCCCTGCCAGGTGCCCAATGCGGGTACGCCGCGCGTGAGCGGAATCTGCAAATGGGTCTGGGTCAGCGCGCCCTTCACATGGGCGGCCATGTCATCCGGCCCCTCGGCGGTGTGGCGGTAAATCGGATCGCCGTCGGGCACCAGCCGGTCCATATAGGCCTCCAGATCGCGCTGGACCTGCGGGTCGGCATTTTCCTGAATCACAAGCGACGCGGAGGTGTGCCGGATGAAGAGCGTCAGCAGCCCCGTTTCGACCGGCTGATCGCGCGTCCAGTCACACACGGGACCGGTGATTTCGACAAGGCCGCGCGCCGGTGCGGTGAAGGTGGGGGTGCTGAAGCTGGCGCATGACCGATGACAGGTGAGGGCCGGTCAGTTCCAGAGCTGTTTCGAGGCGATGCGCGCGCCGTCGGCGATCGCCTTCAGCTTGGCCATCGCGACACTCGGCTGCGCCTGGTACTCCATCGGCGACCAGGTGGCGAAGCCGCAGTCGCTGCCGCCGATCACCCGCTCGCGCCTGACGATATCGGCATAGCGCAGCAGGCGCTGGGCGACCAGGCGCGGGTGCTCGACGAAGTTGTTGGTGCTATCCCCCACGCCGGGGATGAGGATCTTGTAGTCGGGAATCTTTGCCGCCTTCCAGGCCTCCCATTCGTGATCGTGGCGCGGGTTGGCGCCCTCGAACAGCAGCGCCTGGGCGCGCAGGCGGGCGAGCGAGCCCACCAGGCCGGAGACCGGGAAGTCGTGGGTGTGGGGCCCGACGTAATTTCCCCAGCACACATGCAGGCGCATCATGTCGGGCGCGATGTTGCGCGTGGCGTGGTTCACCGCCTCGATGTTGTGACCCACGACCTTGATGAACTCCTTGTCGTCCAGATCGGCGTAGCGGGTGTGGCGGCTGCGCGGCGAAGGTATTGTCTTCGGCCGGCGTTGCCAGCGCCGGGTCGAAGGTGCCGGCCCGGACTTCTGGTTCGGGCGGCGCGTCCTGCTTGTTGAAGAGCCCGTCGAGCTCCGCGCGGCGGGCCCCGCCGCCGAACCATGCAACCTATTGACCACAACTCCCCGTTCCAGTGGTAGCGGGCCCGGGCAAATGACACAACGTTGTCACAGCCTTGATTCAGCCTGACACACGGATTCTCGCATAGGATTTTCGGCAAGTTCTCCGGAACAACGCCGCTGCCTGAACGGGACCGACATGGATATTGCGACCGAATTCGACCGACACGATCTGGGTGTTGTGTATGCGCACATTGCGGATACCCAATGGCATGCGCCGGACGGCGGCACCGGCGGCCATTTCGGCTTTGGCGATGTGCTGGCACGGACCCTGCCGCGTCTGGCGATGACCGCCGTGCCGATCCGCGTGCTGGCCGTCTCGCCCGACGATGCGGGCGCCGCGGCGCTGGTGATGCGTCTGCGCGCGGTGCTGGAGCCCAAATGCGAGATCGCGGCGATCGACGCGCGGACCGCCGGGGTTCTGTGTTACGCGCCGACGGTTTCCCCTCGTGCGTCGTCAGAGGCCCGGTTGGGCGGCTGCGGCCTGCTGGCGCGTCTGCGGCCGATCGCGTCGGCGCGGCCGCTGGACATCCGTGCGCTCGACCTGTCGAGTGTGGCCTGCGCCGGTGCGGGCGATATCCTCATGGCGCTTCGCCGCGCGCCTGTCCGCCGGCTGACTGGCAAGGCGCGGGCCGCGCTGGCGGCCTGATCCGCTTTACTCGCGCGGTTTCGCGGTCGGGAAGCCGAACAGTTCCGCCGGGTTGTCCGTCAGGATCTTCTTGCGCAGCGCCTCGTCCGGCGCCCATTCCAGCATGAGATCGAGCAGGTCGCCGTCATTCGGCATCTCCTCGAAATGGTCCGGATGGGGCCAGTCCGAACCCCAGAGCAGCCGGTCGGGGTTGCGCTCGATCAGCGCTTTCGCGAAGGGCCAGGTGTCCCTGTAGGGAAGCGTGTGTTCGGCGGTGAAGCGCATTGGGCCGGACAGCTTCACCCAGCATCGACCCGTATCCAGGCATTCCAGCACGAAGCGGAAGCCCGGCGCGTCGATGCCCAGCTCGGCGGGCTGCCACCCCATGTGGTCGATCACGAAGTTCCCCGGAGAGGCGAGGATCGTGTCGCGCCAGGCCGAAGCCTCCTCGGGCCCGCGGAACCAGTATTGCGGGTGCCAGCCGAACTCATGGATGCGCG
>Ga0181592_10005229_pt1 | contig 10667 bp, 12 predicted proteins | sample 071ome_20_FD_133755 | JGI IMG/M metagenome (GOLD analysis project Ga0181592, IMG submission 133755) | Coastal salt marsh microbial communities from the Groves Creek Marsh, Skidaway Island, Georgia - 071412BT metaG (megahit assembly) | ecosystem: Environmental > Aquatic > Marine > Intertidal...
CAGCTGCAATAAATTTACCGGGGCGTCCTCGCGCCCCTGTGCCGCCGCAGGATGCACCATCGCCGGCAACAGAAAGCTGGCAACACAAAAGGCGGCCATTCCAGCCTTTGACAGGCGGGTTCGGACAGTCATCTGGCTATTGAACAAAGGTTTCATTTGGCACAACCTTTGTGATGATTTTTGTTGGTGCAGGAATGTGCCAATTGGCCAGAAATACCGCCCCTGCCAGCCCCAGAACAACAATAATCAGCATTGTGATTTTCATCGCATTCATAAACCCTCACCTCTCATCTGATCCGCCACATTCATTAATATTTTTTTCGGCTTTTCTTCGACTTTTTTCCTATCTGTCTTGCCATAGGCGACAGATTTTGGCAAATCTGCCTGAACGCCAAACCAGAACTGCCAGCCTGTTTGCTAGAGCAAAAATATGGCAGGGATAAGGCGAAAAATATAAAAACCGAAACCATCCTTCAGATATCACGCGCAAATCTTGTCTTTGACCACTTAACCAATGGCGGGAAATCAGCTATAGATAGGGCTGTTTTAACACCTTTTTGGAAATATCCTGGTTTTTAAGCGTTTTGCCATGTCTTTTTCTGCCTCGCTGATAAAAAAATTCCGTTCTGATATTGATGGCGATTATCGCTGTCTGGACACCAGGCCACTGGTACTGGTTGGGCTGATGGGCTCGGGCAAATCAGCACTTGGCAAACGGTTAAGCGTTGCGCTTTCCCTGCCCTTTATCGATAGCGATATGCTGGTCGAAGAAGAGGCCGGCATTTCCATTGCCGAAATTTTTGAACTGGCAGGCGAGGCCCGTTTCAGGGAAATGGAACGCCGGATCATCTTAAATGTGCTGCAAAAGGGAAGCTGTGTTTTATCCACCGGGGGCGGCGCTTTTTGCAATCCCGAAACCCGTGCCGCGATAAAGGAAAATGCGCTGAGCATCTGGATTGATTCCACGCCGGAAACCTTATTATCACGCATTGGCAATCCGGCTTCGCGCCCCTTATTGACCACAGGCGATCCGCTAGAGATTTTAACCAGATTGCGAAAAGAGCGCGCCGCTGCCTATTCAGAGGCAGATTTATGCATTCGCACAGGCAAGCAATCCCACAGAACAGCGATGAAAAAGCTGCTTGGCACATTAAGCGAGGCAGGCCATATTGAGCAGCTATTGCCCCGCCCTGCCAGATGAATTAGATTTTTAGAAGATGTCTGATACCATACAAAAAATTCATATCGACCTTTCGGCAAATAGCTATGATATTCTGATCGGCAGCAATTTGTTTACCGCGGCGATGGCTGAACTTCTGCCCTTTATTGAAAATCGGCAAATTATCCTGATTTCTGATGAACAGGTAGGGCCTCTCTATCTGGAAAAAATAAAAAATGCCCTGACCCCTCATGCACGCTCCATCCATCGCGCCCTCGTTCCGGCTGGCGAAGCCAGCAAATCCTTTGCCTGTTTTGAAAAGCTGGTAAATGAGATATTGGCCTTGAATATCGACAGGCGCGCGCTGATTATCGCCATTGGCGGCGGGGTGGTCGGCGATCTGGCTGGCTATGTGGCGGCCAATCTGCTAAGGGGCATAGATTTTATTCAGGTGCCGACCAGCCTGCTGGCACAGGTAGATAGCTCGGTTGGCGGCAAGACAGGCATAAACACCCCTGCTGGCAAAAATCTGGTCGGGGCATTTTATCAGCCCAAAATGGTGCTGGCCGATATTGAAATGCTGTCCAGCCTGCCGCTTCGTGAATTAAAGGCTGGCTATGCAGAAATTGTGAAATATGGCTTGCTGGGCGATGCCGATTTTTTTGACTGGCTGGAAGTAAATGGCGCAGAATTGCTGGCTGGCAATCCCGACAAGCTGGCAGAAGCGGTGCGCATTTCCTGCCAGGCCAAAGCAGATATTGTTTCCCGCGATGAAAAGGAAGCTGGCCAGCGCGCGCTGTTAAATCTGGGGCATACTTTTGCCCACGCCCTGGAGGCAGAAGCCGGATATGATGGCCGTTTGTTGCATGGCGAGGCGGCGGCGTGCGGCCTGCGGCTGGCCTTTGGATTTTCGCGCCATCTGGGGCTGTGTTCTGGCCAGGATGAGATGCGGGTAGCTGGCCATTTGCAAGGGCTTGGCTTGCCTGCCGCGCTGGGTGATTTGCCGGTGATTGCTGATATGACCAGTGCCCAAATTATCGGCCATATGCGTAAAGATAAAAAAGCCAGAGACGGGAAGCTGACCTTTATTCTGGTAGAAAAGATTGGCAAGGCCTTTATTGAACATCAAATTGATGAACAAGTCTTGCATGACTATCTGGAGAGCTGTCGATAATGTGGCTATCCCTTACCGGGCTAATCGCCCTTATTCTGTTATTGATTTTGTTATCCGCGTTTTTTTCAAGTGCAGAAACCGCGCTGACAGCTGCTTCTGAAGCGCGGATGCGTCAATTGGTCAAGCGCAAGGGCAATCGCCAGGCCGCGCGGGTAGAAGCCCTGCAAACCAAAAGAGAGCAGCTGATCTCAACAATTTTGATTGGCAATAATGCGGTGAATATTATGGCCTCGGCTTTGGCGACTTCTGCGGCCATTGCCCTGACAGGCGATAGCGGGGTGGCACTGGCCACATTGGTGATGACCATTATCATTGTGCTATTTGCCGAAGTGCTGCCAAAGAGCTATGCCCTTAATCATGCCGACAAGCTTTCCTTGCGTATCGCCTTGCCAGTGCAAATTGTTGTGTGGCTACTGACCCCTTTAACCTGGCTGTTAAATCTGCTGGTGATGAAAATCCTGCGTACCGATAAGATGGGCGTTACCTCGCGCGAGGATGAGCTGCGCGGGCTGATAGACTTGCATAGTCAGGATACCGATGCAGACGGGCGTGAAACCGGGGAGATGCTCTCTTCGGTACTGGATTTAGGTGAAATTTCTGTTGAGGAAATTATGACCCACCGCGCATCGGTCAGTGCGGTCAATGCTGACGATGACCCGGAAGAAGTTTTGCGCTTTGTGTTAAAATCGCCCCATACGCGCCATCCTGTCTATTCTGGCAAGCCGGAAAATATTATTGGCGTGCTGCATGTCAAGGCGTTGTTAAGGGCGATAGAGGAAAATAGCGCACGTGATATCACCGGCCTTTCTGTTGCCGATATTGCAACCGAGCCCTATTTTATTCCTGAAACCACCCAGCTTTTTGCCCAGCTTCAGGCCTTTCGCAAACGGCGCGAGCATTTTGCCATTGTCATTGATGAATATGGCGATTTGCGCGGTATTGTCACGCTAGAAGATATTCTGGAAGAAATTGTAGGCGAAATTGATGATGAACATGATGAAGGGCTTCTGGAGGTAAAGCTGCAGTCAGATGGCTCCTATATTGTTGATGGGTCGGTTACGTTGCGTGATCTGAACCGTATTCTGGATTTGGAATTGCCCGATGACAAAGCCTCCACCCTGGCAGGGCTTATCATTTATGAAAGCCGACATATTCCGGCAATTGGCCAGGAATTTCGCTTTCACGGGGTACGTTTTCGTATCCGCAACCGTTCTGGAAATCAGCTTACCTCTATCCGCCTATGGTGCAATGATAGCCCTGCGGATACCGCCTCTTGAATATTGGCCATTTTAAAAAATGAGCCTGTTAAAATGTAATGGAGTAAAAAATGAGCCTGTCTGCCCCTGTCAAAAGAGACGCCCGGCATTTGCGCCGTATATCCTGTGAGGGCTTTGCCAGAACCGATGGCTTGCTGGACATTGAAGGCGAGCTTATCGATACGAAACATTATGATTTTCCATCTGCCGCGCATGGCACAATCGCTGCTGGCAGTCCGATACATCATATGCAGGTGCGGATTACCATTGATTTTGATATGACCATAATCGCTGCCGAGGCAGTGACCCTGCATGGCCCGTATCATATCTGTCCAAAGGGGGCAGAAAATATTGATGGTCTGGTCGGGCTGACCATTGGCCCTGGCTGGAAGCGCAAGGTACAACAGGCGATTGGCGGGCCAAAGGGCTGTACCCATATCACCGAATTAATGGGACCAATTGCCACCACCGCCTTTCAAACCCTCTATGGTGAAAAAGCCCGCCAGAGGCGCATGGCAGGTCATAGTGACACGTCTGATATTGAAACGCCGCTCCCCTCGCTTGCCAATAGCTGTATTGCCTATGCTGAAGAAAAATAAAGACGAAAAAGAATTGGCGCTGGCTAGTTGCGCTGGATAGTGATTTGCAGGGCATGAATAGGCCCTGCCAGTAAATCTGCCACCGCCTGATTAACCGCCCGATGGGCGGCCACTCTGTTTAGCCCTGCCAGTTTTTCTGCGCCAATGGTCACCTCAAAATGACTTTGCCCGCCAGGGCGTGCGCCGGCATGACCGGCATGTTGCCAGCTGACATCCTCTACCTGCAGGAAATGAGGGTGCAAGTGCTGTTTCAGGCGAGCTTCTATGGCCTGTTTTACACTATTTTCATCAGATTCAGACATTTTGCACCGCCATGCTAAACTAGAAGAACATCAAGGGACTTTACCAGTTTTCAGAATATAGCAAAAAACCACTGAACAGAAACTTGTATTCATATCTTTGAACCCTATAGTCTAGGCATATGAGAACAAAACGCCAGATAAAAGAGCCGTTAAAGCTGAAAACAGCTGTCCCGCCCCTGACAGAGGGGAATGGGCGTATTTGCATGGCAGAGGGCTGTATGTGTGACGCGCCCTATCCTGCCCCGCGCAACCGTTCAGAATTGCGTAGCTATATCTGGTTTTGCCTGGATCATATCCGCCATTATAACAGTAGCTGGAATTATTATGACGGCATTGAAGGGGCGGCGATGGAAGAGGAAATTCGCCGTGCCACTACCTGGGAGCGGCCAAGCTGGAAATTTGGCACAGGCCCGTCTGCGGCGGCGGCCTCCTCTGAGCCTTTTGACGACAAGTTCGGATTTTTTGATACAGAAAGCCAGCGCCCGCATCCGGCAATGAACGGATTAAGTGCAGAAGAAAGAAAAGCCTGGGCATTGTTTGATCTCTCCCCTGATACAGATATGGCAGAGGTTAAAAAACGCTATAATGAATTGGCCAAATCCCTGCATCCCGACCATAATAAAGATGACCCAAGGGCGGAGGAAAAACTGAAAGAAATCAATCTTGCCTATTCTGTCTTGCGTAAAAACGCTATGAAGGAAAAAATCTAGCATTATACAAATTATTTAGCTTCTTATTTGCCTTTCTTTTGTTTGGCTGATAAGTCCTATTTTGTAAACGATAATGACGCTTTGCCGGAGAATGATGAATGTCTGCTGAAACAACCCATGGACAAGCTGCACATGAAATGAATGCCCCTGATAGTGAGGTCAATGTGCGCGAAGTATTTGGTCTGGATATCGATATGCGCGTGCCGGCCTTTTCAACCGGCTCGGCCTATGTACCGGCCATCGATCCTGATTATCAGTTTGACCATGATACCACTCTGGCTATTCTGGCCGGCTTTGCCCATAACCGCCGGGTGATGGTGCAAGGCTATCACGGCACTGGCAAATCCACCCATATTGAACAGGTGGCCGCGCGGCTGAACTGGCCATGTATGCGCGTTAATCTGGACAGCCATGTCAGTCGAATTGACCTGGTAGGCAAGGATGCGATTGTCCTGAAAGACGGCAAGCAGGTAACCGAGTTCAAGGAAGGCATTTTGCCCTGGGCATTGCAAAATCCTGTGGCGCTGGTTTTTGATGAATATGATGCCGGACGGGCAGATGTGATGTTTGTTATCCAGCGCGTTCTGGAAGTCGATGGCAAGCTGACCTTGCTGGATACCAGCCGGGTGATTACCCCGCACAAACATTTCCGCCTGTTTGCCACCGCCAATACCGTTGGTCTGGGCGATACAACCGGCCTGTATCACGGCACCCAGCAAATAAATCAGGGGCAGATGGACAGATGGTCTATCGTTACCACCCTTAATTATCTGCCGCATGAAGACGAGGTCAATATTATTCTGGCCAAGCAAAAATCCTATCAGACAGAGGCAGGCAAAAAGCAGATTGACCAGATGGTGCGGATGGCAGATATGACACGCAAGGGCTTTATGGCAGGAGATTTATCCACGTTGATGTCCCCGCGAACCGTGCTGACATGGGCAGAAAATGCATTGATTTTTGATGATATCACTTTGGCCTTCCGGCTGACCTTCCTGAATAAATGTGACGAGATTGAGCGGCCAACCATCGCAGAATATTATCAACGTGTGTTCGGAATTGATCTGCCAGAAGCCCCTGCAGCGGCACAAAAAGCCTCTTAAAAAAAGAGACAGGGTAAAAGAGCAGGATAGTTTTCGTGAGCAAGCCAGACGACCAGTCCGATTTTCTGAAAGCCAATGCCGCTGCGATGCGTGCACTGGCAGGCGGCGTGGACAGACAAGTGCGCTATGCCGGACAGGATACCCATATCGGCAAGACAGAAATCAGGCTGCCTGCCCTGCCAAGAGAGCGTAGCCGTGCTGCCCGAAGCGATAGCCGCGGGGCAGCTGATTCCGCTGGTCTGTGGCTGGCCCACCATAATGAAAAAACCCATCGCCAGCTCTGCCCGACTGCGCCGGCGGCCAAAGCCATTTTTGAAGCAGCAGAACAGGCACGTGTGGAAGCGGTCGGCGCAAACCAGATGGAAGGGGTGCGCCATAATTTATCTGCAAAGCTGGATAATCGCTATAATAATATGCCAATTGGCGCACCTGAATCAGGCGATGATAGCGCTATTGTCGAAGCAGTGCGGCTGGTAGTGCGTGAAGCGCTGACAGGCGATGCCCCGCCAGCCTCTACGGCGATGGTAATGGATTTATGGCGGCCATGGATAAAAGCGCGCGCCGGCGATCTGCTGGAGGAGATGCGCGATGCCGAGGGCGACCAACAGCAATTTGCCGATTTATCCAAACGCCTGATCACCGTCCTGCAATCGGAAATGGGCGATACAGCTGAAAATAACGAAGATGGCGATGATGCCGATGATGGCAGTCAGGATAATAATGAGGATGGCCAGTCTGATGAGGCGCAATCTGCAACCGGTGAAGACGATACATCAGATGAGGATGGTCAGAGCCTGGAACAGGATAGGGATGCGGCCGGCATGGCATCAGAAGACGCCGCAGAAATGGAATCTGATTCCGATATGGACGGGATGACCGATGGCGAGACCCCGGGCGGCGAGCCGGGCGAATCCCCCTATAAGACCCAGCAAAATGAAAATCCCTATAAGATATTTACCACCGAGTTTGACGAGGTGGTAGATGCATCTGACTTATGTGATCCGGCCGAGCTGGAGCGGCTGCGCTCTATGCTGGACAGGCATCTGGAAAATCTGCATCAGATGATCGGCAAGCTGGCAAACCGCCTGCAACGCAAATTGATGGCCTTTCAGAACCGCACTTGGGAATTTGATCTCGAAGAGGGGATGCTGGATGCGGGCAAATTGCACCGTGTGGTCACCCAGCCCTTTAGTGCGCTATCCTATAAACAGGAAGAAGATACAAAATTTAAAGATACAGTTGTTACCCTGCTTCTGGATAATTCAGGCTCAATGCGCGGACGGCCAATTACCATCGCAGCCGTCACCGCAGATATTCTTGCCAGAACGCTGGAGCGTTGCGGGGTAAAGGTTGAAATTCTGGGCTTTACCACAAAGGCGTGGAAAGGCGGTATGTCACGCGAAGCCTGGCAGGCAGCTGGCAAGCCAGCTATGCCCGGCCGGTTAAATGATTTGCGCCATATCATATATAAATCTGCTGACCAGCCTATGCGGCGGGCACGCAAATCGCTTGGCCTGATGCTGCGCGAAGGTATCCTGAAAGAAAATATTGATGGTGAAGCCCTGGTTTGGGCGCATGATCGGCTTATCGGACGCCATGAGGATCGCAAAATCATGATGGTGATTTCCGATGGTGCGCCGGTGGATGATTCGACCCTTTCCTCGAATAGCGGCAATTATCTGGAAAAACATTTGCGCCATGTGATTAACATGATCGAAACTCGCTCGCCAGTGCAATTGCTGGCTATCGGGATCGGCCATGATGTAACCCGCTATTATAAAAGAGCGGTCACCATTACCGATGTGGATCAGCTTGGCGGAACTGTTATGGCTGAATTGGCTGATTTATTTGATGAGGACAAGAAAAAATCCAGCCTTGGCCGATTTAAACGCTAGAGCTGATTTCTCTTTTAACAGAATCAGATAACAAAAAACCCCGCTTAAATCCTGGCGGGGTTTTTCCTTAATGGAGTGTGTTTGCTTTTTTAAGCAGATTGTGCGGCCAAAATCTCACGCTTCAGGGCGCGGGCATCATCTGCCAGCTCGGCATTGCGAGCTTGCAATAAAAATGCATCCAGACCGCCATGTTTTTCAACTGTGCGAATGGCGCTGGTAGAAACGCGCAAAGTTACATCGCGACCCAGAATTTCCGAATTCATGCTGGTGCGCTGAAGATTTGGCAGAAATCTGCGACGTGTGCGGTTTTTTGCATGGCTGACATTATTGCCAGACATCACGCCTTTACCTGTAATTTGACAACGCTTTGACATTTTATTCCTCATCGCGGCCATGCCGCTTTTTGCTTACTCATAAAAAATATCGTTCGGGTTTATACTGCCTTATGGCTGGCAGGTCAAGCAATTCTATGTTTTTGCTGGCTATCCTTGCGGCAAAAAACACCGCGACCCGGACTATTTTACCCTCATTTTCTGCCGCCAGCCAGGATGGGTAAAATTAATCATGGTGCCTTTACTTAAATTTAACTTCTTTTTGCTAGAGTAATGGAATGACACCGAATATGGACAGGCTAATCAAGCGAAATGTAACCTTGCAGGACAGGCGCACCTCTGTTCAGCTGGAATCCTATGTCTGGCAGTCGATTGATGCTATTTTATCCATAGAATCAATCTCTTTGCCTCTATTATGTTCTGAGCTGGATCAAAGGCGAGGGGATTTTAAGCTGGCAAGCTCTATCCGTCTGTTTGCCCTGATTTATTTTCGCACCCTTAGTACCTATTTTCATGATGAAACAGGGGATAGGGATATGCTGCACAGTCCCAGACCCCATAATTTCAACTGTTTTATCAGCTCTTTGAAACAATTTTCGAAATATGCGCGGCATGCAAAATCGCCTGATCAGCAGAAAACCTCTTCTGTGTTATCTGATTTACCTGATCCAGCCCGTCCGCAATCATCATTGCCTTGAGCTGGCGTAACATCTGCCCCACAATATATGGCCCTTGCAAGGCAAGTGCGGTGTAAAGCTGTAGCAGATCTGCCCCAACCAGCAGCCTGGCATAGGCCTGTTCGGCGCACCCAATACCGCCTGCCCCTATGAGCACAATATCCCGCGCTTTCACAGCTTGCAGATGGGCAGCGGCCATTGCCAGCACATCAAGAGAGCGCCGCGTCAGGGGCTGGCCAGACAGCCCGCCTGCCTCATCGCGATGCCGGCTTTGCAAGCCTTCTGGCCGGGCGATGGTGGTATTGGTCAAAATAAAGCCATTTATGCCTGCCTCCAGGCTGGCATCCATTGCGCGGAAAAGGTCGGTTTCTTGCATATCCGGGGCAAGTTTTACAAAAACAGGCGGGCGCCTATCTGGCTGGCTTATCGCTTCATCCCGTCCTTTGAATGCGGCCTGTAATACCTGTTTGATATGGTTTTCATGTTGCAGATCGCGCAAGCCGGGCGTGTTGGGCGAAGAGATATTCACCGTTAGATAATCTGCCTCACCGGCCAAATAATAGGCACCCTGATAATAATCAACCACCATATCCGGGCTGGTTTTATTCGCCCCTATATTAACCCCGATCACCCCCTGACGATGGGCGATTTTACGCAGATTATTTCGGGCAATTTCCATGCCTTTGGAATTAAAACCATACCGATTGATTACTGCCTCATCCTCTGGCAAGCGAAACAGGCGCGGTCTGGGGTTGCCAGCTTGCGGCCTCGGGGTAATGGTGCCCACTTCTGCAAAGCCGAAGCCCAGCCGGATAGCGCCCTGACTGGCCACACCATTTTTATCAAAACCGGCGGCCAGCCCCAGCGGATTATCAAAAGAAAGGCCCGCGGTTTTTACCGGCAATAAAATTTTATCCGCAATAGGGGCAAAGCCATGAGCAAGGGCAAAAACAGCGATATTATGGGCTGTTTCAGCTGGCAGTTTTTGTGTCCAACGCGCTGCAAATTGCCACATAGCACCCTTCTTTTTCTTCTGTTTGTTTTTATTCAGGCCCGGTTTCTTATTCAGACTCTGTTTTTTAATCGTTATCTACCAGCCTATCTTGTAACACCGCATCACATAAATCGATGGATTTTGACAAGCCATAAAGGCGGAAAAAACTGCCCATACGCGGGCACTGTTCCTGGCCAAGCATGGTTTCATACAGGCATTTAAACCAGTCGCGCAAATTCTCGTAACGCTCTTTACCGGCAGCATAGACCACGCTTTGTACCTCGCTTGCTTCCGCATTTTCCGGCAATTCGGCCAAGGCGGCCCGCAGATCAGCGATATAGGTTTTTTCTTCTGCTGTTGCGGTGCGGTATTTTTTATCCGGCCGCACCCTGTCCTGATAAAAGCGCACCGCATATCCTGCCAGCTGGCCGAGATGGGGATGGGTTTGCGGGGTCGTGCCGGGGGC
>Ga0181592_10005234_pt1 | contig 10663 bp, 11 predicted proteins | sample 071ome_20_FD_133755 | JGI IMG/M metagenome (GOLD analysis project Ga0181592, IMG submission 133755) | Coastal salt marsh microbial communities from the Groves Creek Marsh, Skidaway Island, Georgia - 071412BT metaG (megahit assembly) | ecosystem: Environmental > Aquatic > Marine > Intertidal...
GCAACTTGCTCTTGTATTAAGTCCGAAATGGTGTCTTCTTTCAACTCATCAAATTCACGTTCTTTAATATTCAAATAAGCAAGAGCGACCTGAACACAATCGTTATTAACGTCATTGTTGCTGGCCTTCCAGTAATGATGATGCTCACCGCTGATATCTTTGGCTAAAACCAAAATGGCTAACATGGTGCGAATATCCGCTTCAATGGGTTTGTCGCTTGTTAAAATACTCTGAGTAATCGGTTGATAGCGGATAGCCGTTGCAATGTGATAACCAAGTTGCCACTCATGAGCCAGCAAGGCCCCTTGAAGATAGTGGTCAGTATTAAAAACATGCCTTTCCAGTTTGCATATTTCCTTAGCCGAGCGGTGGCCATGCTGATACATAAATTCTGAATAATCAGTGAAGTTAGATAGCATGATCGGCACACCTATGTTGTGAAACATGCCTGCATTGAATGCATCTTCTGTTTTAAGTGTGGTGTAACGTCTTGCTAACTTTTGGCTGACTTTTGCTACATCGCATGCACTGTCCCAAAATTCGTTCAAAGCGGGCGCGTCGTCAAATTCAGCTTTGACTAAAATAGCTTGAATCAAATTAATCACATTGGGTAAACCCAAAAGAGCAATGGCCGTTTCAACGGTATGCACCTTTTGGGGTAACCCCATCCAAGCACTGTTAACACAGGCCAATAACGTTGAAAACAAAGAGGCATCGTACTTAATGAGGTAAGCAATTTTGTCCAATGATGGATCTTCTTGCTGCATGAGCTCTTTCAGCTCTAATAGAATGCTCGGCCTCGGGGGGATGATTAACTTAGTAACGCTCATAAAAAAACCTGTATAAATATTGTTCAGGAATATACTCGAAAATAAAAAACAAAGAAGTCGGTTTTTGTAGATGCTTGTTACTGTGTGTAAAGAGTGTGTGTTGCGGTTACAATGAGCTTCTTTTTACCTTATTCCATAAGGAAAGTGCATGCGATCCATGGGTTCAGACTTTGACCCTAACCAATCCATTGATTGGTCTGTCATCAAACAAATATGGCCTTACCTCACGGAATTTAAGCGCAGAGTGTTTCTTGCCATTGTCTGCTTGGTGTTGGCGAAAGTAGCCAGTGTGGGTATGCCATTTGTTTTAAAACAAGTGGTTGATCAACTAGATGGGCAAATGAGTGAGGCGGGTGCGTTAGTGTTAGTGCCCATCGCTTTGATCGCAGCCTATGGCTTGATTCGATTGAGTAATGTTCTGCTAGGGGAAATTCGAGATACCTTATTTGGACGTGTCACTGAGCGAGCTATGCGCCGTATCGGGCTAACCGTTTTTAAGCATTTACATGCCTTGGACTTGTCGTTTCATTTATCTCGTCGTACCGGCGGCTTGTCTCGTGATATTGAGCGTGGTGTCAGTGGCATTAGCTTTTTAATGCGTTTTTTAGTGTTCAATATTGTGCCTACTTTTTTAGAGTTGTTTTTTGTTATGGGGATATTGTGGCAGCAATATCGCTTCGAATTTGCCTTAATCGTGTTTGTTTCGGTGGTCTCTTATGTCTGGTTTTCTAAAAAAACCACCGATTGGCGTACCCAATTTATTCGTGAAGCGAACCAAGCGGATAGCCAATCTAATAGCCGAGCAGTGGATAGCCTATTAAATTTTGAGACGGTCAAATACTTCACCAATGAGCAGTATGAATCAAATTTATACGATAAAGACTTAGCCTTTTGGGAGCGGGCCAAGCGCAAAAACCGCCTAACACTGTTTTTATTAAATGGCGGCCAAGCCTTTATTATTTCGGCATCTATGACAGCCATGTTGTTGCTGGCGGCTTATGAGGTCAGCGAAGGGCGCATGACGCTAGGTGATTTTGTGCTGGTGAATGCCTTCATGATGCAAATTTTCATGCCCTTGAACTTTTTAGGGTTTGTTTATCGGGAAATCAAAAGCTCCATGACCAACATTGAGAAGATGTTCTCTTTGTTAAAGGTGAAAGCAAAGGTGGCCGATGAAGAAGGTGCTTCGGATTTAGAGGTGAGTAAAGGGTGTATTGAATTTAAGCATGTGAGTTTTTCTTATGATTCACGTCTGATTTTAGATGACATTAGTTTTACGGTTCAACCAGGAGAGAAAGTCGCGCTTGTGGGAAGTAGCGGCGCTGGCAAGTCCACCATAGGTAAATTGTTGTTTCGTTTTTACGATGCGGATAGCGGTGAGATTTTGGTCGATGGGCAAAATGTTCGTCAACTAACTCAACACAGTTTGCGTAGTGCCATCGGTGTGGTACCACAGGATACGGTGTTATTTAATTCCACCTTGCTCGAAAACGTGCGCTATGGCCGACCGGATGCCTCTGATGAAGAGGTCAAGCAGGCCATCAAACTGGCCCATTTAGAAGCGTTTGTTAATCGTTTAGAAAAAGGCTATGACACAGAAGTCGGTGAGCGAGGCTTGAAACTTTCAGGGGGTGAAAAGCAAAGGGTCGCCATTGCCCGTACCATATTAAAGCAACCTAAAATTTTATTGTTCGATGAGGCCACCAGTTCATTAGATAGTGACTCTGAAAAAGCCGTGTTAGATGCCATTAATGAAGTCTCCAAGGGCAAAAGCTCAGTGGTTATCGCACATCGCTTATCTACCATTGTGAATGCCCATCGCATTTTAGTGTTAGAGCTAGGCAAAATTATCGAACAAGGTAATCATCTGGAGTTAATGGCCATGAACGGCCGTTACGCGCAATTATGGGCCATGCAGCAGCATAAGGGTGAGGCATGAAACTGCTATTGTTTGATGCCATGAATTTAATTCGCCGTATCTATGCTGCCCAAGAAAAGCATTCAGATGCCATAGAGCAAACGTGTTTACTTAGTCAAAACGCCATGCTCAAAGACATGGAAAAGATCGGTGCAACCCATGTGGCATGCGTATTTGATGGTAAAGGCCCCACATGGCGCCATGACATGTTTGCAGCGTATAAAGCGGATCGTAAACCCATGCCAGATGAACTGGCTCAAGCTTTACCCATGTTGATGGAGCGATTTAAGTCTTTGGGAATTGCTTGTATTTTATTTGATGAGTACGAAGCAGACGACGTCATTGCCACCTTAGCGATGAAGACAAGTGAAAAAGGCGGCTTTGTGACGATTGTTTCTACAGATAAGGGGTTTATGCAAATCGCCTGCGATCACATACGCCTTTATCATCACTTTGATAAGCGCTTTTTAGGGTTTGATGACGTCAGGCAGCAATTGGGGTTAGAGCCTCATCAATTGGTGGATTTTCTTAGCTTAGTGGGCGATACCACCAATCACGTGCCCGGTATATCGGGTATTGGGCCGAAAACCGCTGGGCAACTTTTGGATGAATATGGTGACTTAGATCAGATTCTGATCAATAGTGAGTCCATAAAAGGTAAGGTCGGGCAAACTTTGCAGCAAGACTATCGTACCGCCTTGCGAGCTAGAAAACTGGTCACGCTGAAAACCGATTGCCATCTCGAATTGAATCTGCAGGATTTAAGGTACCAGCCGCCGTCTTAGGTTTACAGAGTTGACTAGATAGATTGCAACCCTAGAGCGGCTCAGGGATAATCAGCACAATATAAATTTAGGATGGACTCATGGCTTGGATTAAAGCATTTTTGAGCTTTTTATTGGCCCTCATCATTATTTCAGTGGGGATTGTCTTAACCCTAAGAAATAGTGAAATCGTCAGTGTCAACATGGTGGTTTGGCAAAGCCCTGATGCCTCACTGGGCATTGTGTTGGTTGCCAGTCTATTAATAGGGTGTTTGCTGGGAATGTTAATCAATGGATTATGGTTATTAAAAGCCACTCGAAAAAGTCAAAAGCTGCAAAAGCAGCTGGATCAATCCATTAAACGTTTAGAGCAGATTCAATAACCCTTATGGACTTACAGTTATTACTGGTATTGGTGTTGGCAATCGCCCTTGGCTGGTTGCTTGGACGCCATGAAGGTCGAAAAAAATCTGCAAAAACCGCGTATCCCAGTTTGGATATGCTTGCTGGCGATCGCCAGTCTGAAACCATGCAAACCATCTTAAACATGGCTGAGCGTGAAGAAGCACTGGATTTACAATTAAGCCTAGGAACATTTTACCGTCGCCGTGGGGAAATCGACAAAGCTATATCCATTCATCAAAGTTTATTTGCACGTCCAGATTTGGACAAAAAATTATCAGCTGAAATTCAATTGGCTTTAGCTTCGGACTATTTAAACGCTGGTTTATTGGACAGGGCAGAGCGTTTATTGAAAGAGTTACTTAAAACCAATAATCACCTCAAACCTAAAGTCGTTGCAAAACTCATTACACTCTACGAAGAAGAACAAGACTGGGAAAACATATTAAAACTAGCCAGTGAAGCGAAGCATTTAAAGAATAATAAAGCCATTGCGTATGCGTGTTGTGAGCTAGCTCAAAGTGCCATGAAGCAGCAAAGTTGGCGTGATGCCACTCGTTATATTCAACAGGCTTTAAAGCTGGACTCCCATTGTGTACGTGCCTTGCTCTTAGAAGCGGAATTAGCTGAGAACCAAGGCATTCCCAATAAAATGCTAGCCAGCATTAAAGAAGCGTTGAGTTATGAGCCTAGTATTTTAGCGGTAGTGTTACCACATTTGAAAACCCTATTTGAACAACGTCATCGTCCACAAGAGCTAGAACGCTTACTAGAGCAGGAATGGCAAGATCATCCTATGCCGCTTACTCTTCACAGCTATGTGGAATATTTAGCAAAGCATGACAATATCGATGAAGCCATTGAAAAACTGACAGCTTATATAGTTCAAGCTCCCACCTATGAAGGGTTTAGTTTGTTGCTGGATTTGTTAATCGAAAAAGGCGAGTCGTTATCTTTGGATTATGTGCAGCAAATGAAGCATATTTTGCTTCAATTACAGCAGTCTTCTGACGATTATGCCTGCCGTCAATGCGGCTTTGAAGCCGATCGCCACTATTGGCGTTGTCCAAGTTGTAAAGAATGGGAAACATTCGTTCCCAAACTGGCTTACACACAAATTAATAAGTCTAAGCCATTGTCAAAAGTAAGGATTCCTCATGCCAAATAAACCCATTGTAGTGGCACTTGATTTTGATAATCAAAAACAAACCTTAGAACTCGTTGAGCGTTTAGACCCGGCTCGCTGTCGTCTGAAAATTGGTAAAGAGTTGTTTACAAGTGAAGGTCCGCAATTGGTTGAAGCCATTCAAAACAAGGGCTTTGATGTGTTTTTGGATTTAAAATTTCACGATATTCCCAACACGTGTGCCAAAGCGGTAGCTGCTGCAGCGAAGTTAGGAGTGTGGATGGTAAACGTTCACGCCAGTGGCGGTGAGCGCATGATGGTGGCTGCTCGTGAAGCATTAGAGGCCTTTCAACAAAAACCACTGCTGATTGGCGTGACGGTTTTAACCAGTATGGAACAATCCGACTTAGCGGGTATCGGCTTAAACATTGACCCGCAAGAACAAGTAAAGCGCTTGGCTCAACTGACTAAAAAAAGTGGTTTAGATGGTGTTGTGTGCTCAGCGCAAGAAGCCGTTATGCTTAAAGAGCTGTGTGGTAAAGAATTCAAACTGGTGACACCTGGCATCCGTCCTAGCTTTGCAGCTGTAGGTGACCAAAAACGCATCATGACACCTAAGCAAGCCATCGAAGCGGGTGTTGATTATATGGTTATAGGTCGCCCAATTACCCAAGCAGAAGATCCTATCAAAGCACTCGAATTAATCGAGCAAGAACTTTCTGCTTAATACTTCTTACTGAAAGGCTGGCGGCTCCTATAAAAAGATTACAGTCTTGTCAGCCAAAGCTTACGAAAATCGCCAATTCTCTTTGTTAGGGTAGCACTGCACATGACGTGCAGCTTACTCTCAAGGAGGATATATGAAACCCATTAAAACCCTTGCTCAGCTTTCAACGCTCACGCTATCCCTTATGGCGTTATCACTGCCTAGTTACGCTCAAAACATGGCTCAGCAAGCCGAAACAACACAAACCGTGTTGGTTCAATCGGTCGATATCAACCAAGCCGGCATTGATGAATTGGCAACTTTAGATCAAATAGGGCAAAAGAAGGCACAAGCCATTATTCAATATCGTGAAATTCATGGCCCCTTCAAAACGGTTGAAGATTTAGCTCAAGTGAAAGGAATCGGGCAAAATACGGTTGAGAAAAATCGAGCTCGATTATTGGTTGCCCAATAATAAAACGATCTGGTTATTGCCAAGCGGAAACCCAGCATTGCCTGGGTTTCATTTTATCTAACCAGTCGGTATTAGAAACCGTAAAAATCATAGACTCTCGTAACTGTTTGAAAAACACACAAAACTCTCTAAGTGCTTGCAAAATATGAAAAAAATTTCCCAAAGATGATTGACAGGGGCATTAAGTTATATAAAATGCGCATCTCGCTTGGCAAGGGTGATTAGCTCAGCTGGGAGAGCACCTCCCTTACAAGGAGGGGGTCGGCAGTTCGATCCTGTCATCACCCACCAATTTCTCTTTTTAAAAGAGTAGGTTGCACAAGCGAAGATACGAGAGTATCACTCTGGACTGGTAGTTCAGTTGGTTAGAATACCGGCCTGTCACGCCGGGGGTCGCGGGTTCGAGTCCCGTCCAGTCCGCCAACTTTAGCTTTAGTTAAAAGCTCATCTGTCTTGATGTAAAACAGTCAGTATTTGATTGGGTGATTAGCTCAGCTGGGAGAGCACCTCCCTTACAAGGAGGGGGTCGGCAGTTCGATCCTGTCATCACCCACCAATCTTCCCAAAGATTGGCGATGTCTGTCCGACATCAATTTAAAGTGGACTGGTAGTTCAGTTGGTTAGAATACCGGCCTGTCACGCCGGGGGTCGCGGGTTCGAGTCCCGTCCAGTCCGCCACTTTATTTTCAAATACGTTACTGTGGGTGATTAGCTCAGCTGGGAGAGCACCTCCCTTACAAGGAGGGGGTCGGCAGTTCGATCCTGTCATCACCCACCACTACAGTGGACTGGTAGTTCAGTTGGTTAGAATACCGGCCTGTCACGCCGGGGGTCGCGGGTTCGAGTCCCGTCCAGTCCGCCATTTTAGTTACACTTCTTCTGTATTCCCTTTTATTTAAACATCGAAATTCCTTTTGCATCTTTCATTGTTTTAGCTTCAATAAATCCGTGTTTTATTTGATTCAAGCTTGCTTAACTTGGTCTAGAAGAGCTTTTGAGTGGGTGAGGAGGTTATTTTCAAGGCGGGTAATGAAAAATTGCCTTGATCATTAAATGATAAGGCAATTTTCGATATTAGAGTGGGCTAGCAAAGGACAGCGTTATTTAATATCTCTTTCCATTTCTTCATAAGCGCGTTCTGCATTCGCTTTTGCTCGATCCGCTGCTTCACGGCCATCATCCTTTATTGAATCTGGAACACTTGAGCAACCCATAAGGGCTGTCATTAGAGCAATAAGAGAAAGGTAAGTGATTTTCATGGGGTATCCTATTATTTTTTGCTAACCCTGTTTATCAATATGGAGGGCCTTAACCTTCCAACCTTGTTTGGACTTTATCCAATTTTCTTCAAAAAGCATATCGGAAAATGCAGTGCCATTAGCCAGCATACGCCCATGGCCTGAGATCTTGGCTTTACCGTCATTGAGCAAAAATTGAAGCGCGTCTTCTTCTTTGACAGTGCTTTGATTAAACCACTTACCGCTTTCTATGGCTTTTTGAATGCTCTCGTAACGTTTCTCTCGGTCAAGCTTGCCTTTTGGGCTTGATACATAGAAGTCTGCCGCTTCTATTTCTTTCAGTTGCTCGGTATTGCCTTCAAAGTAGGCTTGGTACCAATGTTCACGGGTTTTTTTGATATCGCTTAAATCACTCATATATTCCGTTACCTCGTAAGTAATCATGCAATTTAATAGGGTAAATATGTCATCTGTGTTGATTTGACGACAATTAAATAAAAACTTGTTTGTTTTATAACCTCTTTGAGTGTTTTTTGGGCTATTTAGTTCATTTAAATATAGTCGGTTTTATAAAAAAGAAAAGGCCCGGCATTTCTGCACGGGCCTTTAGTTGCTAAAGGTGGAGGTGCCTACCACATTAGGTCATCTGGAATTTGGTAGTCTGCGTAAGGGTCATCTTCATCTTGTTGTTGATTCTGCAAGTCGGCTTGGTAAACAACAAATGTTTCATTGCGTTCACGAATCTTGTCGGCCACCACCGCAGGAATCACATAATAGGTTTGTTCTAGTTTGGCGATGGCGATTATCCCACGGCTTAATTGGTGTTGTAGTAACGGGGTGACTTGGATGCGTTTAATTTTAGTGCCGTCCGTGAAGTTATAATCCACATCAGCACCTTCTAAGCTAATAGCGTGATTAATAACCAGTTGTTTAATTTGGGCCACTAGGGCTTTGGCATGTTCTTGCGCTTTACGTTCTTCGTTGAGTTTTTTGTCTCTTTCTAGCTTTTCTTGGCGGGCTTTTTCTGCCTGTGCTTTCGCTTCATCCACCACGTCTTCACCTTGGCGTTTTTGCTTGGCGACTTTTTGCTTTTCCCGCTCTGCTTGTTTGGCTTTCTTTTTGTTGGTTAAGCCGGCCTTAAGTAGCTGTTCTTGTAGCGATGCCATGGTATGCCTGTCTTTAGGTTTCTTTGAAGTCTATTTTAATACTCAAGGCTGACTCTGCCTAGTCTTGCGTTGAATATGGGTCAAGTGCTTTATATAAAGTTTGTTTGGGGTGATGCAACTCTAATCGTGCCCGTTCTATTTTTGGTAGTTTGTGTGCCACAAGAGCATAAGAATGGTCAATCAATCGTGTGATTTCAGTATCAGGTAAGCTGTTATCAAGAATCAAACTATTCCAATGTTTTTTATTCATGTGATAGCCAGGGCGAATAGCATCAAATACGTCACGCAACTCCTGAGCATGTTCGGGTAGGCATTTAAGGTTTAATTGGGGGTGTTTTTCTTTGGTTAAATTACCCTTTGGCGAAAGTAGCGCAAACATTTTGCCGCATACCTTATAGACATAGACATCAGGGTCAAATGGAAAGCAGAGCTCTGCTTCAGGTTTTTGACTGAGGTATTGGTCGCATTGATCAAAGTCCATATCGGTTCCAAAAATTTATTCGTTGCGTTTAATAACACAACCCAACAAGTAGGGTATATCACATTAAGTATGGTTGTATATTATGAATACTTTGCTACAGCCTAGGGTGATATTTTTAATGTAAAAGTCATACAAGGGTTGTGGGTTTAATCAGCTTATTTAACCTCATATTTAAGCAGCTAAGTTAACTTAAACCACATGAAAATTAAGCCTATTACTTAAACGTATTTGATGCAAATTATGAGTTTTTTCTTTACGCATAGAGTGCAAGCAAGTTAGTCTTAGTGGTTCAAAATTTCAGTAAGAGGAAAGGTTATGGCATCTGTTACATTACAAGGAAACCCATTTGAAACATGTGGTGAATTACCAAAAGTCGGCTCTCAAGCCCCTGGGTTTTCCATCACGCTAGGTGATCTATCTGATTTAACCCTGTCTGATTTGTCAGGTAAGCGTGTCATTTTAAATATTTTTCCGTCCATCGATACACCTACTTGTGCCACATCTGTTCGTAAATTTAATGAACAGGCCGCTTCAATGGAAAATACTGTTGTTGTTTGTGTTTCTGCGGATTTGCCATTTGCCATGATGCGTTTTTGTGGTGCTGAAGGTATTAAGAATGTAAAAGTGGCATCTACTTTCCGTTCAACTTTCGGTCAAGACTATGGTGTGGAATTCGTTTCTGGTCCATTGAGCAAGCTTCTGTCTCGTTCTGTGGTTGTGTTAGATGAGTCTGGTAAAGTTATTCATGCTGAGCAGGTAGCTGAGACAGCCGATGAGCCAAATTATGATGCGGCTTTAGCTGTTTTAAAATAAGACTCGAATGGATGTGATATGCATCTATTACTAGTAAAACCCGCTTTTAAAATTGAGTACCTAGCTGTTATTGGTCTAGTTAGAGTTTAATTTGTTCGGCTGGTTTATTAAAAACCTCATTTGCCTTCATTAGGTGAGTGAGGTTTTTTATTTAAGTGGTACCATTAAATATATGCATAGATACTATTAGTTTTATTTATGTTTGGTGTCTCTGTTTAAGTCTGTCGTATCGCAACAGAGCTCGGCTTTAAATGACTATTAATTGCTCATAATGCTATAATTCGGCCTTTGTTTTTTTAGACAGGCCAATGTGCAAATAGGCCTGAGAATACCCGCTTTAGGAATATCAAAATGGCCCTATCCAAAGTCTTAATTGCTAATCGTGGTGAAATTGCCATTCGAATTGCCAGTGCTGTAGCCGAATTAGAAATGACCAGCGTGGCAGTTTTTGCGGAAGATGATGCAGGGGCCCTGCATGTGCGAAAAGCGGATGAATCTTATGGGCTCACCGGCAAAGGTGTTGCGGCGTATTTAGATATTGGCCAAATTATTGAGGCAGCTAAAAACCATCAGTGTGATGCTATTCACCCGGGTTATGGTTTTTTAAGTGAAAGTAAAGCCTTGGCAGAGGCTTGTGAAGCTGCTGGCATTACCTTTGTTGGTCCGACTCCTGAAACACTCGATGCACTAGGCGATAAAGCCAAAGCTCGGGATCTTGCCATTCAACATGATATTCCGCTGCCA
>Ga0181592_10005235_pt1 | contig 10662 bp, 6 predicted proteins | sample 071ome_20_FD_133755 | JGI IMG/M metagenome (GOLD analysis project Ga0181592, IMG submission 133755) | Coastal salt marsh microbial communities from the Groves Creek Marsh, Skidaway Island, Georgia - 071412BT metaG (megahit assembly) | ecosystem: Environmental > Aquatic > Marine > Intertidal zone...
ATCTTTATGGTCGGTGATGCTGGCGGCAACCCGCGGTGTATCAACAGACTGGTAAATCTCTATGCGAACGGCATCTGTTGCATCAGCGGCGGTATCTGCATAGGGGCTGATATTAGCGGTTAAGGCGGCATCTTGCTGGTGCAGATGAAATGAACAGTACAGGTTTGCATCGGCCATTTGGGCGGGGTCATCTGTACCAAATTGAATGGCCCAATCTTGGCAGCGGGGCGATGACTGGCGCTGTGCATCTTTATGCGCGGCGGCGGCAATGATCAGACCCAGATCGCGCATTCTGTCCGGCGATGGGGGGACACCCTGAAAGCCGTCTTTATATTCTTCATCAATAAAGGCGGTAGAGATATCGCCGCTTAAAAATCGGTCATGTTCCATTACCGCGGATAAGAACGGGATATTATGGCCAATGCCGCGCATCACAAAATCATCGAGCGCCACGCGCATGCGGGCAATGGCGCCAGACCGGTCATCTGCCCAACTACATAGCTTGGCAATCATTGGATCATAATAAATTGATATGGTGTCGCCCTCGGCAACGCCCGTATCATTTCGGGTCAGGCTGCCATCATCATGATGTTTTTCTTCGGGGGGGCGATATAAAGACAGCCGACCAATTGCTGGCATGAAATTACGGTATGGGTCTTCTGCATATAACCGGCTTTCCATCGCCCAGCCATTGATGCCAATGTCACTTTGTTGATGCCGTAATGTTTCACCGGCGGCCACGCGGATCATTTCTTCGACCAGATCAAGGCCGGTGATCAATTCGGTGACCGGATGTTCAACTTGAAGACGCGTGTTCATTTCCAGAAAATAGAAATTGCGATCGGCATCGACGATGAATTCAACCGTTCCGGCGCTATGATAATCAACCGCCATCGCCAAACGGATTGCCTCTTCACCCATGGCTTGTCTGGTGGTTTCATCCAAAAATGGGGACGGGGCTTCTTCGATAACCTTTTGATTGCGGCGCTGGATCGAACATTCGCGCTCGTTTAGATGAATGCAATTGCCATGCTGATCGGCCAGGATCTGAATTTCAATATGCCGGGGGCTGGTGATGAATTTTTCGATAAATACCCGATCATCGCCAAAACTTGATGCCGCTTCCCGCATGGCGGTGGCATATCCGGTCTCAACATCTTCAGCCGAATGTGCGATCCGCATGCCCTTGCCGCCGCCGCCGGCACTGGCCTTTATCATCACCGGATAGCCAATGTCATTGGCAATTTTTACCGCTTCAGCGGCGGTTTCAATCACACCTACATGCCCCGGCACAGTGCTGACCCCGGCGGCCTTTGCTAGTTTTTTTGATTCAATCTTATCACCCATGGCGGCAATCGCGTTGGCTGGCGGGCCGATAAAGGCAATCTTGTGTTGCGCAAGGGCGGTGGCAAATGCGGCCTGTTCTGACAAAAACCCATATCCCGGATGCACCGCTTCGGCGCCGGTTTGCTGGCAGGCAGAGATAATTTTATCAGCTTGCAGGTAGCTTTCTTGCGCCGTCATCCCGCCAAGGCTAACCGCCTCATTGGCAAGCTGTATATGCTGGGCATTGCGATCAATATCGGAATGTACCGCAACGGTTTGAATGCCCATAGCGCGCGCGGTACGCATGATCCGGCAGGCAATTTCACCGCGGTTGGCAATCAGAATTTTTTTAAACATTCACGCTCCATTGCGATACAAATACAGCCGATAAAAACCCAGCCCCTGTCGGCACTTATTCAGGCTTTTTTGATTGTAACCATCAACCAAGCCGAAGCAAGAATATCCCACACAATATTGAAGCGATCATAATCATTTTAAACGCTGTTATTTTTTCTTTGAGAAGAACAGCACCGAGAATTATGGCGAAGAGTAGCGATGTTTCCCGAAGTGATGAAACGACAGCAACAGGTGCATGGAGACAAGCCCACAAAACAATGACATATGCAAGATAAGAAGCCGTGCCACCAAAGATCAGCGTGTTTCTCGCTTCTTTATGAAAGCGGGTCAATACGCCGGGATTTGTGATCCGCATATAAATGGCAAACAACACAGCACTACCAAAGGTTGAGACACCGTAAAATGCCATTGCATTGCCAGCAATTCGGGTGCCAATCGCGTCGATAACAGAATATCCAGCAATGAAACAGCCGGTGGCGCAGGCAAGCATAAGCCCGGTTAGTTCGGCGTTAGCAAGACGATATTGTTTAATGCCAAAACAGATAATGGATGTAGAAATAATACAGATACCCAGAATTTGATACGCCTCAATCGCTTCATTTAAAATCAGCATTGAAACGAATGTGATCAACAGCGGCGCCATGCCACGGGCTATTGGGTATATGCTGGTTAAAGACCCATATTTATATGCGTTCAACAAAAATATCTGATAGCCCAAATGCAGGAAAGCGCTGACGAAAAGATATGGCGCGGCCTCGATTGCGGGAAGGCCGCTATACCAAAGCCCGACGCCAGCCAGCGGCAGATGCCCAAACATCACCGCCGCCATCCCCACCGCTTTATTTGGCGTGTCTTTGACTTGAAAGTTCCAAAATGCGTGAAGAAATGCGGCACTGAGAACAGAAAAAATTAAAATGGTATTCATTGGTTACGCCACAAACTATAGAAACTTTTCATCTTGAATTGGATCAGTAAATGATAGGCGGAATCAAAGGCTGGACATAAATCAAACATGCCATTATCCAGAATTTTTTGAACGTTCGCCTTGTCCTTTCTGACGTTCAAAGCGGAATATTTCCAAATTTCTTTTTCGGGTTCTTGAGCTGTTTTTTCTGGAGTTTCTCAAAGGCCTGAATCAACCTGAACCGGCTGTTGCTGGGGATGATGACATCATCGATAAACCCACGTTCAGCGGCAATAAAGGGATTGGCAAACCGGTCTTCATAATCAGCCGTGCGGGCGGCAATTTTTTCAGCATCGCCAAGTTCCGACCGATACAGAATTTCAACCGCACCTTTGGCACCCATCACGGCGATTTCGGCTGTTGGCCAAGCAAAATTGGCATCGCCGCGCAAATGTTTAGAACTCATCACATCATAAGCCCCGCCATAGGCTTTGCGGGTGATCAATGTGACTTTTGGCACGGTGGCTTCGGCATAGGCAAACAGTAATTTCGCGCCATGTTTAATGATGCCACCATATTCCTGTGATGTTCCGGGCATGAACCCCGGTACATCAACCAGTGTCAAAATAGGAATATTAAAAGCGTCACAGAATCTGACAAACCGGGCAGCTTTTCGGCTGGAATCGATATCAAGACAACCGGCAAGCACCATTGGCTGGTTGGCCACAACACCAATAGTGGCGCCATTCATCCGCACAAACCCGGTTAAAATATTTTTGGCAAAATCAGGTTGCAGTTCAAAAAACTGGCCGTCATCAGCAAGGCTGATGACAAGTTCATTCATGTCATACGGCAAATTAGGATTGTCTGGGATCACGCTGTCTAATGCCGGAACGGTGCGCCGTGGATCATCAATGCAATCTGTGTCTGGGGCTTTATCGGCATTGCTGGCAGGCAAATAGCCAACCAGCCGACGGATCTCCCTAAGTGCCTGAAGATCATTGTCAAAGGCACCATCAGCTACCGAAGATATTTTGGTATGGGTGTCAGCACCGCCCAGCTCCTCGGCGGTGACATCCTCGCTGGTCACGGTTTTCACAACATCAGGCCCGGTCACAAACATATAGCTGGTGCCGCGTACCATAAAGGTGAAATCGGTCATTGCTGGTGAATAAACAGCACCACCAGCACAAGGCCCCATAATCACCGAAATTTGCGGCACAACACCAGACGCCATGACATTCTGCAAAAACACATCAGCATAGCCGCCAAGCGAATCAACGCCTTCTTGAATGCGCGCACCACCACTGTCATTGAGGCCAATAACTGGCGCCCCATTCTGCATGGCCAGCTTTAGAATTTTTACAATTTTATTCGCGTGGGTGGCCGATAGCGACCCACCAAAAACGGTGAAATCCTGTGAATAGACATAGACAAGCTGTCCATTGATCCGGCCTGACCCGGTCACCACACCGTCTCCGGCAATGGTATTGCCATCCATGCCAAAATCACGGCTACGATGGACAACGAACATATCTGTTTCTTCAAAACTGCCCGGATCAAGCAAAACATCAAGCCGTTCACGTGCGGTCAGCTTGCCAGCCGCGTGTTGGCGGTCGATCCGTGCGGTGCCGCCGCCAAGGCGTGCTTGTTCGCGCCGGTTTTGCAATTCCTTGATAATATCTTGACCGGTCGCTTTCATCTACTGCCTCCCCCACAAGACGGTTGCCCTAAAACGGCGTGTCTATGTCATGCGCTGATGTCGCCCTTTCCCAGCTACCATACAAATCTGTGACACTATGGTCACGATAAATTATCAGCAAAAATTTGCGCCGCTATATGCGATCATGACCGGCCAATCTGGCAATATTGATTTTCCCGTGCGAACCCCGCATGGTGATGGGACTATGCCGCGCCGCGGCTGGTTCGATGTTTGGCTTTTGTAAGTGCAAAGATACAAGTTGGGACAAGTGATAAGTGACAAAATAGTATGACAAAGGCTGAACGGCGCATGTATAAATTTTCTGCAAATCTTGGGTTTCTGTGGACTGAACTGCCATTAGACGAGGCGATAATTCGTGCCGCCGATGCAGGTTTTGACGCGGTTGAATGCCATTGGCCCTATGATCTGCCAGCATCAAGGATTTTGCAGGCGTTGCAAAAGACTGGCCTGTCAATGTTGGGCATAAATGCGCGCTGCGGCGACCGTATGGCTGGCGAATTTGGGTTGGCAGCGCTGCCCGCACGCGTGGCAGAGGCGCGCCGGGATATTGACGAGGCCATTGCCTATGCCGCGGCAATTAACGCCGGTGCGGTTCATGTCATGGCAGGTAAGAGTGATGCGAGCCACCAAGCGCATCAATGCTATCGCGATAATCTGGCCTATGCCGCCAACCGCGCCATGTTACATGGGCTGACCATTTTGATTGAGCCAATCAATCAACTTGATGTGCCGGGATATCATTTAAGCTATGTTGAAGATGCGATTGACCTGATCGCGTCACTTGGGTGCGCCAATATAAAATTGATGTTTGACTGCTATCATACCCAAATTATGCAAGGTGATATTTGCCGCCGCCTAACCGCACATATTGATCATATCGGGCATGTGCAAATCGCGGCGGTGCCAGATCGGGGCGAGCCTGACGCTGGTGAATTATTTTACCCGGCTGTGCTTGCCGCCTTGTATGGGGCGGGCTATCAGGGATTTATCGGAGCAGAATACCGGCCTCGGGACAATATTGATACTGGGCTGGATTGGCTGGAAAAATTTAAGCAAGCTGATAGCAGATGAGGCATTAAGATGATGATTCTGGCTGATATCGGGGGCACCAATATGCGGTTGGCTGTGGTGCAAGACCAGCGCGCCAATGCCAAGCTGGAGATGATTGAAACCGTCAGCTGTCAGTCATTTTCCTCAATCGAAGAGGTGCTTGCCAGCTACCTTTCGCGCCATAACATTCGGCCGGATAGTTTGGTGCTGGCGGTGGCGGCAGACATGCAGGGTGATGATGTCATCATCACCAACAATAGCTGGCGGTTTCAAGGTGTCTCGGCCGCGCGGGCTTGCGGGGTGTCACGCTATATGCTGATCAATGATTTTTGTGCGCAGGCATTGGCGCATGCTGATTTGCTGGTGCCCCGCACCATGACTGCCAAAGCCGACGCACCAGATGAGATGCCCGCGCACCAGCCCGCGCACCACTCTGCCCGCCAGATCATCCGGGCTGGGACGGCGCGGCCGCAAACGCCGCTTTTGGTCAGCGGGCCGGGTACCGGGCTTGGCGTTGCCGCCCTTGTTCCGGTTGGTGATGACGTGACGGTGATTGAAGGCGAGGGCGGGCATGTCAGTTTTGCCGCACGAAACCCAACCGAAAGAAACATTTTGGATGCGTTGCAAAAACGCTGGGGGCATGTGTCGGCCGAGCGTGTGGTAAGCGGCCCGGGCTTGGAGACGATTTATCATATCATGACTGACAAAAGCGACCGAACCGCGGCCGAGATTGGCACCGCGGCTGTGGCAGGGCCCGGGACAGACCGACAAGCGGTTGATGTGTTGCTGACAGCTTTTGCAACGGTTCTGGCAAATGCCGCGCTCAGCTTTGGTGCGGGTGCCGGTATTGTCATTGCCGGGGGGATTGTGCCGAAGCTCAGCGCATTGTTGCCGGAAAGCGGGTTTTTTGACCGTCTTGGTGATCATGGGCGCCGCAGTGGGTTTTTGAATGCGTTGCCGCTTTATCTGGCGGTTGATCCCCATGCTGGATGCCGCGGCGCATTTGTTGCCGCCAATACGGTAAATCTGGCACATAGATGGCGGCGGGTAGATTAATCAGGTTTGATGGCAAATTGGCGCCTTTGGCGCTGTTGGCCCGCGCTGTTGATCATAAAACTGTAATAAATGCCCGCTATGATGGGATTGCTTGCATTTTTTGCCTGTTTGCCTACTAAGTTATGTCCGGCGCGGTTGTGCAGTGCTGAAATGCTTTTTCGAAGAATGGTAGTGTCTAATTATGGCCCCGGTTCAATTTACTGATCCAATTCTGGATGATGAAGCTGGCGATGAACGGTATTTCAACCGTGAAATCAGCTGGCTTGCCTTTAATGAACGGGTTTTGTCATTGGCAGAACAAGACAATATGCCGCTTGGTGAACGGCTACGCTTTCTGGCGATTTCAGCCGAAAATCTGAATGAATTTTTTATGGTGCGGGTCGCCGGCTTGCTGCAACTTGTCAAGCGTGGCTTTAAACTTGTGCCGTCAGATGATGTACCGCTTGATGGCTTGTTGGGCCAGATTATCGAACGCAGCCGGACGCTTGTTGCGCGGCAAAATCAAATTGTGGCGGAACTGACTGGATTATTGGCGGCAGAAGATATCAAAATTCTGCCAGATATGCCCGAAGATGTGGTAGATCGCGACTGGCTTGATAGCTGGTTTGTTGACAATGTCCTGCCGCTGATCACGCCGACCACCCTCGACCCATCGCATCCTTTTCCATTTTTCCATAATGAAGGCAAGGGCATGATGCTGGAACTTATCAGCCCGACCGGCAAGCCGGTGCAAGGTGTCATTTTGCTGCCAGCTAATTTGCCACGATTTGTCAGATTGCCCGGCGCTAATCTGCGTTTGTTGCTGGTCGAAGCGGTGATTAAGGCCGGGATTGGTAAAATCTATCCACGCCATGAACTCAAAGCCGCTTCGATGTTCAGTATTCTTCGTGATTCGGAAATTGAAATTGATGATGAAGCGAATGACCTGATCAATGAATTTGAAACGGCCTTGCGGGCCCGCCAGCGCGGCAGTGTGGTGATGCTGACCCTGTCAAGTGACGCACCAAAATCAATCAGACGATTGCTTAAGACAGTCATGGCTATTGATGACATGAATTTTTTTGACAGCAATGGCCCGGTGGCGCTGAATGATTTTTCTGAAATACTGGGTTACCTGCCGCAATATCTTCTCTTTCCGGCGTTTAAACCACGTTTTCCCCAGCGTATCCGGGATTTTAATGGCGATTGTTTTGCCGCGATCGCCAATAAAGATATTGTTGTGCATCACCCCTATGAGAGTTTTGAGGTCGTGGTGCGCTATCTGCAACAGGCGGCTAATGACCCAGATGTTTTGGCCATCCGGCAGACTTTGTATCGCACCACGCCAAATTCGCCGATTGTCAAAGCGCTGATCCAAGCGGCAGAAAATGGCAAAAATGTCACCGCGGTAATCGAGCTGAAAGCCCGCTTTGATGAAAAAAACAATATCCAACTGGCGCGCGATCTTGGCCGTGCCGGGGTTCAGGTGGCCTATGGGCTGACTGATCTGAAAATTCATATGAAGATGTCGTTGGTGGTGCGCCGTGAACATGGCAAGCTTGTGTCTTATACGCATGTTGGCACCGGCAATTATCATCCAATTACTGCTGGCATCTATACCGATCTATCCTATTTTACCTGTGATAAGGATGTGGGGCGGGATGCTTATGAAATTTTCAAATATCTGACCAGCCATGTTGTGCCAGACCAATTAAAAAGCTGTTTTGTGTCACCGCATCAATCCATGCAAGCACTTGAATCGCTAATCCGCGCAGAAATCGAATCATCTGTCGCCGGAAAACCATCTGGCATCTGGATAAAATGTAACGCGCTGGTTGATCGCAAGGTAATCAATCTTCTGTATGAAGCGTCACAGGCAGGTGTGCCTATCGAGATTATTGCGCGTGGCATTTGCTGTTTACGCCCCGGCATAAAGGGGCTGTCAGAAACCATCACCGTGCGATCGACTGTTGGTCGGTTTCTGGAACATGGGCGCATTTATATATTTGCCAATGGCGGCGCGTTTCCATCCGCAAAAAATCATGTCATCATGTCATCAGCTGATTTGATGCCCCGTAATTTGCGGCGCCGGGTGGAATGTTTTATGACTTTGGAAAATCCAACGGTACATAAACAGGTTGCTAGCCAAATCATGGTGGCGCATCTCCGCGATCAGAAAAATTCGTGGTTTTTGCAGCCAGATGGCCGGTATATGCGACCAAAAATCCAAGATGATGCGTTTTCCTGTCATGATTATTTTATGTCCAACCCCAGCCTGTCGGGGCTGGGCAGTCTGGCCCAAGATAGTAACTAGACGTTTGGGATGGTCGCCATGTCACCTGCAACATCATCATTAGCAACGATCGAAGATGGTGTGATATCTGACCCGCGTCTTCTTGATGCCGTGCCGCCTAGCGACCGTGTTGCGGTGATTGATATTGGATCCAATTCGGTGCGGTTGGTTATCTATGGAAAAAATGGGCGCTATCCAACCCCGCTTTTTGACGAGCGGTCAAATTGCCAGCTTGGTGCGCGGCTAGATGAAACCGGGCATTTGGTAAAAGACCGGATCGATGCTGCATTAGAAACCATTACCAGATTTGCCGCAATTATCCGTGCTATGGATGTGTCGGCCTGTTACCCCATCGCAACCGCGGCTGTTCGGCGGGCGAAAAATGGTGCGGCATTTTATCTGCCAGCGGAAAAGATTCTGGGTATGCCGATCCAGATATTATCACAACAAGAAGAGGCCAATTACGTATCGCGCGGCCTGACGCTGAACATTCCCGATGCAGATGGTCTTGTGGCTGATCTTGGTGGTGGCAGTATCGAAATTGTGGCACTTACAAAGGGCGAGATTACGCATGGCATCAGCTTTAATTTCGGGCATTTATCGGATGTTGATGAAGCTGAAATCTTTCAGGCATTTACACATACTGACTGGATTGCCGCGCGGCATGCCAAACGTTTATACGGTGTTGGCGGCAGTTTCAGGGCGTTTGGCGCCGCGTATTTTGATCGGGCGTCTTACCCGCTACCGGTTCTGCATGGCACCAAAATAAAGTCTGATTTTTTGTTGGGCCTATGTGATGATTTCACCAAATCAAAACCAAATTTTAGTGGGGTACCCCTATCGCGGCAAGCCAGCATGCCGGTTGCCGCAAAAATTGTGCGCGCGCTTATTCAGGTGTCCGGCGTGGCCCAGCTTGTTGTCAGTGGTACCAGCATTCGTGACGGGGTCATTGCGATTAATGAATTGAATGATGCCCAGCGTGCTGATTTTCTAATGGCGATTAGTCAGGAAATTGCCGAGGCAAGTGGCCGGTTTGCTGGTGTGTCAGATGCGCTAAAGCTATTGTTGCAACCTTTGACCGAGATTAATCCGACGCCGGGGTTTTCCAGATTGGTTGAGGTAGCGTGCAACCTTGCTGATATGTGTTGGCATGAACATAGCGATATGCGCGGCGATCTGGCGGCGCGGCGGGTCTTGGGCTTGCCGGTAAATTGTATGACGCATAAAGAACGAGTCTGGTTGGGTGTTGTGCTTTATCATCGCTATGTTGGCACCAAACAGAACAAGCCGCGACCAGACGAATTGGAAAGCTTGCTTGGCGCGCGGGATCGGGCCGAGGCAGTGACCATTGGCCTGGCGTTGCGATTTGCGCTGATTTTCGCCGCCGGCACAAAAGACTATCTTGGGGATATTCGTTTTGAAATTGATGATAGGTTCCTGACATTACATGTGAATAAATCTGCACAGCCGTTATTTGACGGAGCGTGTGCCAATCGGTTCACTTTGCTGGCGCAAAGTGCCGGACGGCAGCCACAAGTGATATGTGCTTGATGTCATGCCGCACCAAGATCCCGTTACATCGCCCCTAGATAGCGCCGCTGTTATTCACCTAGCTGATATGCTTGATGAAGGGGTGTTGCTGACAGATGGCGATGGTGTCGTATTGTCGGCAAATCAGGCGGCACGCCAGCTTTTTGAGGGTGAGATTATCGGTGCGCCTATTTTTGAAGTGATTGATGATAGCGGTTTTGACGATTTGTTTCGAAAAGCGGCACTGGAACAGGTTGAACTGGACCTTCACTATCATCCCAAAGACGAGACCATTCACCGGGAATTTAAGTTACGACTAAAGCGGCTTGGTGATGGGCCGGTTGCGTTGTTATTTCTTGACATGACACGGCAAAAAAATCTGGAAACAGTGCGGCGTGATTTTGTCGCCAATGTCAGTCATGAATTGCGCTCGCCGTTGACAAG
>Ga0181592_10005236_pt1 | contig 10661 bp, 8 predicted proteins | sample 071ome_20_FD_133755 | JGI IMG/M metagenome (GOLD analysis project Ga0181592, IMG submission 133755) | Coastal salt marsh microbial communities from the Groves Creek Marsh, Skidaway Island, Georgia - 071412BT metaG (megahit assembly) | ecosystem: Environmental > Aquatic > Marine > Intertidal zone...
CCAGCGGATGACGAATCCTGAAATGGGGGCTCGATAGTTCACGAGTGCCTCTCGAGATGACGACGCGCCCGTTCGGCAGGTTGATCGAGCGGTCCCCAAGGTCCGGACAGCGAAACGCGAGGCCCACTGAAGAAAATTGACACAAACAGAGCAAAGGATGAGAACCTGAGCTAAAGAGCCGAGGATGGTGGCGCGAAGGCGTGGAAGAAGAGAAGGCGCGGCGAGGGAAGGATCAAGAAGCTGAGTGAGCTATAGCGCTCGGAACAGACAGGGAACGCAAAGGCAGAGTGAAGCGTGGTTGCTTTGAGGTAACCTTGAAAGTCGAGGCGCACTAGAACCAAACTGCGGGTGATGCGGCGGGCCCAGATGGTTAGAAACGCCAGTGGAATAGAGGTACCCCTCGCGTAATCAATGGCTACCGAGCGGTGAATGGGGCCAGCAACGAAGACGTTACCCGTTACGGGTTGATAGTGAAGTGAGATGATCCCAATGGGTCGAATAGATACGGCAACAGACGAGCACAGAAACAAGGAAATCGTATGCTAAGTCGAGAATTAGAGGTGTCGTTGAATCTGGCATTCAAAGACGCGCGAACCAAGCGCCACGAAATGATGACCGTCGAGCATTTGCTTCTTTCGCTCTTGGATAATACCGCTGCGGTCACAGTGCTTAAGGCGTGCGCAGCAAATATAGACAAGCTTCGCGCGGAGCTCGAGAGCTTCATCAGTGAGACCACGCCACTGATTCCTGAGCAGCAGGATGATCGTGAAACGCAACCAACGCTGGGTTTCCAACGGGTGCTCCAGCGGGCGGTCTTCCATGTTCAATCGTCGGGTAAAAAAGAAGTGACGGGTGCGCATCTTCTCGTTGCGTTGTTTGCTGAAGGTGAGAGCCACGCGGTCTATTTGCTGAAAGATCAGGATATTCAGCGAATCGACGTGGTGAATTACATCTCTCACGGGGTTCGCAAGGACGGACAAGAAGAGCCTGCAGATGCGGATGCAAGCGATGCAGCCGAGGGGGAGGAAGAGCGCAAGCCCAGTCCGCTTGAAAGCTACGCCACAAACCTCAATGAACAAGCGAAAGCTGGGAAAATCGACCCATTGATAGGGCGCAGTGAGGAGATTGAGCGAGTCATTCAAACCTTATCGCGCAGGCGCAAAAATAACCCCCTTTTGGTGGGGGAAAGTGGCGTTGGTAAAACAGCCATCGCCGAAGGGCTAGCGCGTCTCATCGTGGATGGTCAGGTGCCTGAAGTCATCCAAGACAGCACGGTGTTTGCCCTTGATCTTGGGGCGCTTCTTGCGGGTACCAAATACCGTGGGGATTTTGAAAAGCGCCTGAAAGGGCTGCTCAATGAGTTGAAGCGCACGCCTAACCAAATTTTGTTTATCGATGAGATCCACACAATTATTGGCGCCGGTGCAGCTTCTGGTGGGGTCATGGACGCGTCGAACTTATTGAAGCCGCTCTTGGCATCAGGGGAGATTCGTTGCCTGGGTTCTACGACCTACCAGGAGTATCGAGGCATCTTTGATAAAGACCGCGCGCTCTCTAGGCGGTTTCAAAAGATCGACGTCACTGAGCCCAGCGTCGAAGACACCTATCATATTTTGAAAGGGTTGAAGTCTAAGTTTGAGGAGCATCATCAGCTCAAATACACGGACCGCAGTCTTCGCGTGGCGGCGGAACTCGCCAGTCGTTATATCAATGATCGCTTTATGCCCGATAAAGCGATTGACGTGATCGATGAGGTGGGCGCGTATCAGCAGCTCCAGCCTGCCAGTCGTCGCAAGAAGATGATTAACGTTTCCGATGTGGAAAAGATGGTTGCCAAGATTGCGCGTATACCCTCGGCCAGCATCAATTCCAATGAGAAGGAATCGCTCAAAGATCTTGAGACCAACTTGAAAATGGTGATCTTCGGCCAAGACGAAGCGATTTCTTCGCTTTCCAGTGCCATTAAGCTTGCGAGGGCGGGGTTGCGTGAGGGCGAGAAGCCCATCGGCTCGTTTTTGTTCTCGGGTCCCACCGGTGTTGGCAAGACGGAAGTGTGTCGTCAGCTGGCCACCATCATGGGCGTTGAGCTGATTCGATTCGACATGTCCGAATACATGGAACGTCACACGGTGTCGCGCTTAATTGGTGCACCGCCTGGCTACGTGGGTTTTGATCAGGGGGGGTTGTTGACCGAAGCCATTACCAAGCATCCGCATTGCGTGCTACTCCTCGACGAAATCGAGAAGGCGCACCCGGATGTATACAACTTGCTACTTCAGGTGATGGATCATGGCCGGCTTACAGACAACAACGGCAGGGGTGCGGATTTTAGAAACGTCATCCTGGTGATGACCACGAATGCCGGCGCGGCTGAGATGTCCCGGTCGTCTATTGGTTTCCAAATTCAGGATCATGCGCTTGACGGCATGGAAGTGCTGAAGAAGATGTTTACACCTGAGTTCCGAAATCGCTTGGATGCGATTATTCCCTTCGGGCCGCTCAGTCGGGACGTGATCAAAACAGTGGTAGATAAGTTTCTGGTGGCGATCCAGGTGCAGCTTGATGACAAGAAAGTCCAGCTGGACGTCACCGACGCAGCCCGTGACTGGCTTGCGGTGAATGGTTACGATGAGCTCATGGGCGCGAGGCCGATGCAGCGCCTCATTCAAGATCGCATCAAAAAGCCGCTGGCCGAGGATATTCTGTTCGGCCGGTTATCAGAGGGTGGTGGTGCCGTGGTCGTGGATGAAGAAGAGGGTGAGTTGGTGCTTCGAATTGAGGAGGCGCTCGTTCACTGATTGAAGCGCAGCGCGTCATTCCCTGAAGGTAATGCGCCCCTTAGATAAGTCGTAGGGGGAAAGCTCAACCTTGACTTTGTCTCCCGTCAGAATACGGATGTAATTCTTACGCATCTTTCCCGAGATATGGGCCATGATCACGTGGCCATTTTCGAGCTCTACTCTGAACATCGTATTCGGCAGAGTGTCGACCACCGTGCCAGAGAGTTGGATTTGATCTTCCTTCGCCATAAAGTCTTGGAGTGCCTAATTGGGAGGTCGCATTTTGCCCGAAAGCGCCTCATGGCGCAAAGTGATCATGTCCTCAGAGGCGTAATCCATCGATCGTCGATCAGTTGCTCACTGGGACTGAAATTCAGCTTGTAATTCATCTTGTTACAGTCCTCGATGTGGTAACCCAGGTAGACATAGCCCGCGTCACTTCGCGCCGTGATCTCAATGAGTTTGAGAATCATGTAGGTTCCGAGTGATTGACTGGCTTCTTCCGGATCGAAGAACGAGTAAACGGCGGACCAACCATCATCGAGTTCATCGCCCACCATGACCGCGAGGAGTTTGTGGCCTCGGCGAAAAGAAATGAATCGAACCGTTGGCGCCGGGGCTAGCAGGAAAGATTCAAACTGCGACCGAGAAGGCGGGTACATGTCGCCATCCTGGTGACGCACGCTGATGTACTGCGCATAGAGAGAATAAATCTCATCTGAATTGGAGGGTATCTCGATGTGCATTGATAGCCCTTGATTTTTCGCGAGTATTCGCCGCTGACCTCGACTCGGCTTGAAGGCAGAGGCAACGATGCGGGTTGGCACACACGCGTTGCAATTACCGCAATGGGGACGGTAGACATGCTCGCCACTGCGTCTGAATCCAATACGTGAAAGTGCCGAGATCAGCCCGCGGTCGAGCGGTAGCTCTGGATCAATAAATACCGTGCTTGCCGTTTGGTCTTCCAAATAGCTGCATGCATGCTCCGGGATTTGAAACAGTCGAATGTCGCGCACGGCTTACGATGGGCTGGTGAACAATGAGTCGCTATCGTAACTCAAGAAAACTCCTTTCTGACCCTGAAGGTGATCAGCTTTATCTCGACGAGCAATCAAATAGCTCAGAAACTGGTCGCGATCCATGGGTTCCGCGCCAAGTGACATCAAGTGTGGATTAGGCATTTGGCAGTCAACGAGATCGATACTGAGCCGAGTGCATGCCTTCATGAGAAAGGCGAGGGCAACTTTGGACGCATCGCGCTCAACCGACACCATCGATTCACCACAAAATAGTTGACCGACAGATACGCCGTATAGCCCCCCCACAAGACGGCCATCCCTATAACAGCCAATCGCGTGAGCGAGACCTTGATTGTGTAGACCGAGATAGGCATCGCACATCGCGTCGGTAATCCAAGTCCCTTGGTGTTGAGTAAGCCGGTGCTCGCGACACAGTTTCATCACAGCATCGAACGCAGTGTTCAATTCAACCTGGAAGTGGCCACGCCGTAGGGTCTTCAAAAGGCTGCGCGACGGCTTGAATTGCTGAGGCCAAATGACTGCGCGTTCGGGAGGGCTCCACCACATGATGGGCTGATGATCTTCAAACCAGGGGAATATGCCGTGTCTATAAGCATCGATAAGGCGGCTAACAGATAAGTCTCCGCCCATGGCTAGGAGGCCGGGCGGGTCCTCCAGTGCGCTGCATGGGTCTGGGAAGCTGCTATTCGAGCCTACCGGCGAAGTCATTGGCCTTATGCAGACTGCTCAAGGGCATCGAGGAATTTTTCTGCGTCGAGCGCCGCCATGCAGCCAAAACCTGCGGAGGTAACTGCTTGACGATATACCTGATCAGCGACATCGCCTGCAGCGAATATCCCGGGAACGCTCGTTGAGGTGGCGCCGCCCTCAAGGCCGCTTTGGATCGTCAAATAGCCATTGTTCATGGCGAGCTGGCCATCAAAGAGACCGGTATTGGGTGAGTGACCGATGGCAATAAAGACCCCGGTGACGTCCAGCGTCTGTTGGTCGCCGGATTCGGTAGATGAGATTTGAATCCCGGTCACGCCCATGTCGTCTCCCAGGACTTCAGAGAGGGTCTGATTCCACAATATATGGATATTGTCTTTCGCCATGACTCGGTCTCGAAGGATTTTTTCTCCGCGAAACTGATCGCGTCGATGGACGAGATAAACATCGCTTGCCAGGTTGGCGAGGTAGAGCGCTTCCTCAAGGGCCGTATTGCCACCCCCGATGACTGCGACCTTTTGACCTCGGTAGAAGAATCCATCGCAAGTGGCACAGGCACTCACGCCTTTGCCTTTGAAGGCCTCCTCGGACGGTAGTCCAAGATATTTCGCGGAGGCACCCGTTGCGATGATAGCCGCATCGCAGGTATACGTGGCTTGATCACCCTCGAATTTAAAGGGGCGAACAGAGAGGTCACAGGTGTGAATGTGATCGTAGATGATCTCACTCTCGAATCGCTCGGCATGTTGCTGCATCCGCACCATCAGGTCGGGACCTTGTAGGCCTTCCACGTCACCAGGCCAGTTATCTACATCTGTGGTGGTGGTGAGCTGCCCACCGGTTTCGATGCCGGTGATGACCACAGGGTTGAGGTTTGCGCGAGCAGCGTAGACCGCGGCCGTAAATCCGGCAGGGCCTGAGCCGAGAATGAGTAATTTCTGGTGTCGAATATCCATAAAAAAAGCGTTGATCCCGTTCAAACGATTGGTGCTGATGGGTGGCTCGTCCCACGTCTTGATGCTCGCGTTTGCGACGCCTTAGCAAAGACGCGCTGTAAGACGTCGAGCATGAGAACCCAGGCGACGTCCGCGTGACGCGCGAAATGGTACTTGAAATTCAGGGTCATCGGTAGGCCGAGAGACGGTGATGGCGGGTCATGACCGAACTTCATGAAGACACTGCATAGGATTGAGCGAGTTTAGTTTGGCCATAAGTCGGACCGGCAGCTCGCTCAATCGATGCCGCCGTTGAGTCGGCATCGGATGCCTTGGCTCAATCCCTCCCATGGGTTTGAGGCGGTGATTTTCGAGTGAATCGGGGTACAATGCGGGGGTCAGGTGTAGAGGTTTTCCATTGACTTCAAGAAACGCCAAAAAACCGTTGGCAGCGAACGAGCGCAATGCGTTCCTAGATGTCTTACTGCCACGGCTCAGAGAAGCTGCGATTATTTTCCAAGTTTTATTGGCACTCCTGCTCGCCTCAGCACTGCTCACTTACCATCCAGAGGATCCTGGTTGGACTTACACGGGTACCACGATGGTGGTCAGCAATGCCGTGGGGTCTGCCGGCGCCTGGATAGCGGACGTCCTATTCGTCCTGTTTGGGCTGACGGCCTACGGGTTTCCCTTACTGATCCTTGTGCCCGTTGTAAAACAGTTGATGTTTCGGCGAGAGGAAGAGCTGAACGCCCCACTTCTGGCCGTTCAGGCGATCGGCCTGGCGTTCACCATCGTGTCGTTCTGCCTCCTCTTTGATCTGCATTTTTATGAATATGCAGATGGCCTAAGAGAGCAAAGTGGCGGCATTTTGGGGCAGTTGCTGTCGCAACTTTTGCTCCCCGCGCTGAGCTATGTCGGCACCACAATCAGCGCGCTCGCGCTTGCGTTGTTTGGCCTGACGCTAATTATCGAGATTTCTTGGTTGTCTGTGCTCGACCGCACTGGCGAATTCACCGTAAGGCTCATCTATAAAACGAAGGTCACTTGGCGAAATTTCCTCGAAGCAAGAAAGGCTCAGCACCGCAAGGAAGAGGTGTCTCAAGTACGCAAAGAGGCCATCGAGCGCCAAGTCGAGCACGAGAAAGCGCGAGCGCCGTTGGTGATTCAGAAGCGTGAAGAGAAAAAGCCTGAAATCAGCCAGCGTGCCGCCAGAGAGAAGCAAGGCAATCTGTTTAAAACAGAAACGATCGAGGGGTTGCCGGCCCTCAGCTTGCTGGATGAAACCAGTGATGCGGACCGTCGCGGCCTCTCTGAGGATAACCTCGAGGCAATGTCGAGGCTCCTCGAACTGAAGTTGAAGGACTACGGTATCGACGCCGAGGTGGTGGCTGTGTTTCCTGGTCCAGTCATCACTCGGTTTGAGATCTTACCGGCAGCGGGCGTGAAGGTGAGCCGGATTTCGGGTTTGGCCAAAGATCTCGCCCGTTCGCTCGCGGTGATCAGCGTTCGAGTGGTGGAGGTCATTCCTGGCAAGCCCGTCGTCGGGATTGAGATTCCCAATGAAGATCGAGAGATGGTTCGATTGAGCCAGGTGCTGTCCTCGAAGGTCTATGATGATTCAAGCTCTGCGTTAACCCTCGCGCTTGGGCACGATATTGCCGGGTCCCCGGTGGTCGCTGATCTTGCGAGGATGCCCCACCTTTTGGTCGCGGGAACCACCGGCAGTGGTAAGTCTGTGGGTTTGAATGCCATGTTGTTGTCGCTGCTCTTTAAAGCTTCGCCTGAGGAAGTTCGACTCATTATGGTCGACCCCAAAATGCTTGAGCTTGCGGTCTACGAGGGCATTCCCCACTTGCTGACGCCCGTGGTAACCGACATGAAGGACGCCGCCAATGCGCTCAGGTGGTGTGTGGCAGAAATGGAGCGGCGTTATCGGTTGATGGCCGCATTGGGCGTTCGAAACATGAGTGGTTTCAATCGCAAGGTGAAGGATGCCGCCAAAGCCGGGGAGCCCATCACAGACCCGTTATGGGTGAGCGATCCGCTGCTCGACGAACCAGAGCCTGCGCCGGCGCTCGAGCCCTTGCCTTACATCGTCGTGGTCATCGACGAATTTGCAGACATGATGATGATCGTCGGCAAGAAGGTCGAGGAATTGATTGCCCGTATCGCGCAGAAGGCGAGGGCAGCCGGAATTCACCTGATCTTGGCAACGCAGCGGCCTTCGGTGGATGTCATTACTGGGCTGATCAAAGCCAACGTGCCCACACGCATTGCCTTTCAGGTTTCGAGCAAGGTCGACTCTAGAACGATTTTGGACCAAGGCGGTGCTGAACAACTTCTAGGGCACGGCGACATGCTCTATCTGCCCACCGGTTCTCCGATCCCGGTTCGCGTGCATGGGGCCTTTGTAGACGATGATGAGGTCCACCGGGTGGTTGAAAGTTGGAAGTCGCTGGGTGAGCCTAACTATCTCGATACCATTCTCGACGCCAGGACGGATGCTGAACTGTTGCCAGGTCAGGCGGGGGGGCAGGAAGATGAAGACGCCGGTGAAGAGGATGCGCTCTACGATGAGGCCGTGGCCTTCGTGACAGAGTCTGGGCGAGCCTCGATCTCCGCTGTTCAGAGGAAATTCCGAATCGGCTACAACCGTGCTGCACGGATGGTCGAGGAAATGGAGCGAGCGGGTGTTGTGAGCCCTATGAATTCCAACGGTTCGAGAGAAGTGCTGGCTCATGCGCCACCCGATTAGTGCGGCGCCGTTGCGGGAAGCATGTGGTCTGCACCCTATCCTGGCGTGCTTGCTGATGTTGGGGCCCACGCTCTTGATGGCAGATCAAGCAACCTCAGCAATTGAGGCGCCCTCAGCGCAAGAAGAGCCCTCAGCCCAAAAAGAGCCCTCAGCGCAAAAAGAGCCCTCAGCGCAAATAGTGCCCCCGGTGCCACAAAACCCCTCAGCAGAACGAGTGCGCTTGGTGGGCCTGCTCAATTCGCTCGATCAAACGAAACTGGATTTTGACCAACAAGTGTCTGGTCAGACCGCGGTCAGCCAAGGCCAACTGACATTGAGTCGGCCAGGTCGGTTTCGACTGGCCTTGCATCCAGAGGATCTACTCGTAATTTCCGATGGCGAGGTGGTCTACGAGGTTGATCGAATGCTTGATCAAGTCACCTTACGATCCCTCGTTGATCAACCTGAGAGCAGTCCCTTGTGGCTTTTTTTGGAGCCGAATACGTCCCTAACCAAATTCGAAATTGAACGGGTGATAGAAACCAAGGCCCCTTTCAACATAGCGGAGTCCAAAGGCGACTCAGAGATGATCGAAATCTTCACTTTAGCGCCGCTCGACCCCTCGCAGGGGCTTATCGATCAAGCGGAACTGAGGTTTCGTTCGTCCGCACCGGAATCGCTGAGGGTGATGATGGTGGGGGGGGAGGCCGTCTTCTTTCGGTTCAGGCGCATCATTCCGATTTCTGAAGCGGACCCCAACCCGTTTCTGAAGCCCAGTTTTGAATCGTTTGATGTGGTTGACCAACGAACGGAATCCGTGGGAACGATTGATGACCGTTGAGCGATCAGGCTTGTTTCATGATCCCGCGCCTTATGTGCCGTTGGCAGCCCGGATCAGACCTGAGCAGCTGGTTGACGTTGCTGGGCAAACGCATCTCCTAGGTCAGGGTAAACCGCTGCGGCGCATGATTGAGAGCGGTCAATTGCATTCGCTTATTTTCTGGGGGCCCCCAGGTACTGGAAAGACCACACTTGCTCGAATGGTTGCGCGCTCGAGCGATGCTCACTGGATTAGCCTTTCGGCCGTGTTGAGTGGGGTCAAGGAGATTCGTTCAGCGGTCGACGAAGCGAGACAGATGAAGACCCAAGGCCGAACAACGGTTTTGTTCGTGGATGAAGTGCATCGATTCAACAAGAGTCAGCAGGACGCGTTTTTGCCTCATGTGGAGGATGGCACGCTTATTTTTATCGGGGCGACGACCGAAAACCCTGCGTTTGAGTTAAACAGCGCGCTGCTCTCTCGCGCCCGAGTTTACAAACTGGAGTCTCTGAGCGAGAGTGATATCGAAGCGATTCTGGCTCGCGCGTTGCGGGACCCAACCCTCGGTGAGGAGGTTGACGGCGTCACTGCGGAGCCCCTTGACCAGGACGATCACGCTGGCGTCATGGCTCAAGCGGGGGTTCTGGCGATGATTGCTCGCGCCGCAGATGGCGATGCCAGACTCGCGCTCAATATTCTGGAAATCGCTTTAACAAACCGGGCTAGTGATGCACTCACCCGCGACGACTTATCTCAAGTATTGGGGAGCACCTTTCGGCGATTCGATAAGGGCGGTGATCTATTTTTTGATCAGATCTCTGCGCTCCATAAATCCGTCAGAGGGTCCGACCCAGATGCCGCGCTCTATTGGTACGCGCGCATGATAGATGGGGGTTGCGATCCGCTCTACGTTGCGCGGCGCGTCGTGCGGATGGCCTCTGAAGATATTGGCAATGCCGACCCTAGGGCGTTGGCTCTGGCACTCAACGCTTGGGATGTTCAATCCCGTCTAGGCCAGCCAGAAGGTGAACTCGCTATCGCGCAAGCCATTGTCTATATGAGTGTCGCGGCTAAAAGCAATGCGGTCTATCTCGCCTGGCAAGCGGCCCAGGCTTCGGTTGCAAACGGTCCAAGCGAAGAAGTTCCGATCCATTTGAGGAATGCGCCAACGCGACTCGCAAAAGAACTCGGGCACGGCGAGCAGTATCGCTATGCGCACGATGAGCCAGGCGCGTTTAGCCCTGGCCAACGATATTTCCCTGACGGCCATCCCCCAACGCGTTTTTACGTGCCCACTGATCGAGGGCTTGAAGCTAAAATCGCTGAGAAGATGAACTATTTAAATGAATTGAATCTGCATGCCCGAAAGGACGCAGGGGCACACGAATGAACCTGAAGCGCGCCGGTCGATGACGAATTGGGCATTGATAGCCGTCGGCGGCGCCCTGGGCGCGTTGCTGCGTCATGGGTTGACCCTTCTAAGACCTCGCGGTGGAGAGGAGGCTTTCCCCTGGGCGACACTCAGCGCCAATTTGATTGGTTGTCTGCTGATGGGTTGCGCGTATGCCATGGCGCAGCGCGAAATCCTGGTAGAGCCGTGGCGGGGTTTGGTCATGGTTGGACTCCTTGGCGCACTGA
>Ga0181592_10005247_pt1 | contig 10657 bp, 6 predicted proteins | sample 071ome_20_FD_133755 | JGI IMG/M metagenome (GOLD analysis project Ga0181592, IMG submission 133755) | Coastal salt marsh microbial communities from the Groves Creek Marsh, Skidaway Island, Georgia - 071412BT metaG (megahit assembly) | ecosystem: Environmental > Aquatic > Marine > Intertidal zone...
GTTGCTGCTGATAGGCTGCGAACCAGACGAAGTGTGTGCCGTGTTACAGATATAAATGTTGTTGTTGCTGGTGTCCTTGATAATGTCACGGACATAGTAGGCAGTGCTTGCCGCCCAGTTGCCGGTAAATGTACCAAGCTCCTGCGTAACAGAAAGCTCACCACTACCATCAAAAGCCAGGATTTTATTAGCACGGTCAGATGCGCCAACAGTGAACTCTGTTGATGTCATTGTGTTTGTGCGTGACAGCTTGATAGCACGGTCCAGCTCATCCTGCTGGTCCTGGATAATCAGCGTCATCTTGTCCAGCGCATCCTCATGTGAAGCGGCTGGGAACGGGTCGTTAGGAGTATAGTCTGTGGTCTGTGTCTGGGCAGTCTGTCTAAGCAACACGACAGTTTGCGCAGATGTAGGAGCTGTGACAAACGTAATGTTGCCACCGCCAGCACTGCCAACACCTGACACGCTGTAGTGCGTTGTCTTTGTCTGGACTGTCTCAGTACCAGTTGCAGTCGTGCGCAAGATTACGGTGATGTCATCATCATCGAAAATCTTAAACGTATACGCAAACACAGTGGTCGAGTTGTCGCCCGTGTAGCTATTCCGTGTGGTTGTGCTGCTTACAGTCATGTCTTACTCCTTAGAGCCTTTATACATTATTTGCGGGCTATCGTACATATTGACTTGGCGAGAAGTAGAACTCTTGGCCAGTGTCTTTTTTCATGCGCCGTTCCATTCTGTCGAAGTAACCCGGATTTGCGAACTCTGTAAGCTCATAGACAAACAGATAATCCAAGGCCAGTTTACTATAAAATAGGTTCATAAATGGCGTGTTTCGCATAGCTAAACGCAATGTTTCTGCCGCCGCATCGTCACCATCTCTAAATTTGGCATACAGCTTTAGTAGGTCTCCTGCCGCGCCAAGCGTAGGGCCAGCAAAGGTCTCCAAGGGAGATTGCCCATAACGATTAAACTCTCCAAATATGAAATCGCCGTAAATGCCCGCACCGCCGCCCTGCGTGAACGCCCGAAATAAAGTGTCCTTGTTTAACGTGTAATCGTCATTAAACACATCCATCGGCTCTTTGCCTTTTAATATGTCTTTTGTGACAGTTGATAGATAGCCCATCATTGTGGTGCCAACCATCATTTTTGCAACGCCGCTGTATCCAGCCATAGCTTTTTGCCGAGACAAACCTTTGGTCACATAAGTAATTGGGAAGCCCTTAAGTTGCATTATCATTCTAATGGCTTCGCCAGCTACGGTTCCACGGGGCAATCCCTGATTCATAATTGCCCTTTCACGAGCACCCGGTGTTGGTATGGCAGCGTCTGCGCTGTCTGCATAATAAGCCGATATTTTGGTACGCAAATCATCTTTAAACTGCTGACGCATACCTTCGGTTATGTCAAGCCGTCCAGTGCGCTCAGATAGTAACGAATCAATCTTTGCATCATCAATACTGTCCACAACCTCTGGGGCCAAGTATCTACGCCCATCAGCCGCTGTCATCTCCAACCCGCGAAACAATTTCCAATCACCTTCTTGGATGTCGTATAGCTTCAAAAGCCTACTTGTCTCCATAGGCAACTGGTCAAAACTGCGGTTAGCATAGTTCGCCAAGTCTGCCGCAAGCATACGAGCAACGCCTACTTTTTGGGTGCTGTTCCACCATTGCATGCCGTTTAGTTTGAAATAAACTTGGTGCAACTTTGAAATCATGCCGGGACCACTATCATTCGCGCTGAATCTAGAGTGTACATCTGCCAACTCATTCTCAACGCCAATGTTCAAAAGATAGGCAAGCTCTTTTTGTTCCTTGCTGTTGAATATCTGGAATGTATCCCTTAAAGCCGCCGCATAAGAGCCAAATATATTTCGCTCCGTATTCGCATTGATGAATGATGCTTTTGTTGCTATGTCAGAGAATGACGATATTGTGGCAAACCCCAATTTAGCCATTGATTGAATCATTCTAAACCCGCCAGCTATACCAGCAAATGTGACGCTTGTGTTTAGTATAGGTTGCGTTGCTCCAAGCGCTCGTGTGGTGCCGTCAAGCTCCGCAAACTGATTTCGCAACGTCCCTTCCTTCAATGGCTTCGCCACGCCTTTAGGCTTTATTTCTTTTACAATGCGGTCAAACATGGCTTTGGGGTTTGTGCCAAATGTTTCTAGCAGACCGATGTTCTGAGCATCGTGCGATATACCCTGATAAACAGCCTCAGACAGTTTCATCCGGCTGTATTTGCTGGCATAGGCAAATGCAGACTTCCCATCCTTGAAATGAAGAATACGCTGGGCGCTCATTTTCTTTGCCAAATTTACCGGGCCGGTGAAGGCAACAGTGCTACCATCAGCTCCATTAAGACTATCGGCCTTCATGTGATTACCAGAAACCAAGTTGTCATAGATGTCTGACAAAAACTCTATTTCCGTCTTATCACTCGGCTTGTTGGCAAAAGTCTTTTCTGCATCCAGCAGTTCACGCACAGTATTAATCCAAGCGTCCTTATCCTCCTGCGTTCCCTTGCCACGCAATAGCAGAGGGTCGTGGTTCTGCCGCACAACGTAGTTGCTCAGTTCACCAATGTTAGCTCCATTTCTATTCTTCCTGTCCAGAAGCCTCTTTTGAACCTTGCTGATTGCTTCGGCTATTTGCCGCGCCTCTTTGCTGCCGCTTGTGCCAAACCCGTCAAACAACTCTTGATAAATCTCACCGTCAAGCTCGTTTGTACGGAATATAGCCAGCAAATCATTCCGCTTTAACTCTGCCGCTAAAGCTGCGCTATGGTCCAAAAATATGCTTTTCTGTTTGGCGTCTATGCTAAACAAACCACGCCGCGCATCACCCACAAGAATGGCAGATAATGCCTTCCCGGGGTTATCAGGCTCCGCTTTTAATGCGCTCATGATGTTGCCGTAAGCACGAGCGTTGATGAGGCGATTACGCTTCTCAATCGCGGCATTTATTTTAGCCTGTGTCGAAAACTCTCTGGCTTCATCAATTAGCTTGTTAAGGTCAGCTTCGCCAACAGCTCGCCCACGCGAATCAATTTTTTCCTGCACAAACGACAGGATGCCGTCTATTTCCTCTTTGCTTATCGCTGTGCCGTTTTTGGCGGCAACATCAAGCAATTCCTGTGCGCAAACTTTTACTGTCATCTGGGTGCGTTCCTATTCATGCAAACCGCGCCGGTGCGGGTCAGTTCGTCATATGATGTTTCTGCCCTGCGTATAGCCTCATCAGCGGCTGCGACATCATCAAGCATATCTTGAGGCACTAAATCATCGGCCTTTAGAGTCGCCAAGTCCTCCTCAAGCAATTCATTTTCAGACCTCAAGTTGTTAAGCTCAAGCTCCTCCAGCGTTAGGCCAGCTTCATCCATTTCATCAAGTATTGGTTTTTCATCACGCATAATCCCTAAGTTGTAGTCCTGTAGCTGGGCCTCAGTTTGAATGTCGTACATTTCCTGTTCTGTGAGGGGGACACCATCGACAACAGGCTCAAGGACTTTGTTCTCGACATCGCCAAACAATGTAGCAGTATTGTAGTCGTAATATTCCTCGTCCTGTGCGGCGTCAGCCAAAGCCCTGTCTAGGGTTTCGTCATCCATGCCTCTGTAATCTATGCCGTATCTATCAGCTTCAGCCAGTTTGCTTTGAGAAGTTTCGTATGCCTCTACAGCGTCCATGTCTATCATAGAATACTGCGTGTTGCCGCTTACATCTTCTCTTACTGCATCTATCAGATTATTGATGCCTATATCATCCGCAACGCCCTCTATCTCTGCTGGCAAATAACCATCTTCTCTAGCCATTGTGAGCATGTCGTCAACGCTTTTGCCGCCTTTAGCCGCGCTGACATAAAAGAAAGCTCGTAATCTTTTTGACTCTCTGTCCCCGCCAAGGCGCGGGATAACCTCCTGCAAATCAGCAGCCCCTTGGCTCTCTGGGTCTATGCCGCCCTTTGACTTTATGTATTCAACCAGTGACTTTGGCTTTTTTACTTTCAAGCTGGGCGGTATCCTTTGGCCCTTGCGCTTGTACTCTGGGACAAAATCTGGCTTACGATTTACCTTTTCCTCAATAATCTCGCCGGTTTCTGGGTCGATGCGGCGCTCAACAGTTACGACATCGGATTGCTCTGCCAATTTTTCGTTTGATTTTTGGATGCGCTCGGCTTCTGTAACCTTGGCATCCTGCCTGTGCAGATTCGCAACATTTATTTCTTCATCACTAACAGCTTGGGCTACAGCCCTTACCAATGCCTCATCTTTAACCTTTGAAGCCTCAATCCTGTCAGATATCTTTCCAAAACCAACGTGCAGACCGCCGCCTAAAACACCGCCGATTGTCACATTTAGGAAACTGTCCATCAGGCCGTAATCTACATCTTGCTCCAAGTATGCTTGGCCCGCTACCAAGGGCTAAAGAATAGCCGCGCCAACTGCGCCATCAACTCCACCCGCCACAAACCGGCCGCCAGTCTTCCCGAATCTGGCCGCCATTGTCGCCATCCTAGCTTGTCCAACAATGGGGATGAACGCTGATGCCACGTTTAATGGGTCTAAAAACGAACCAGCTAAAGCTGTGCCAAACTGCAAAGCACCAAGGCCAAAGCCGCCTTGAGACCTGTTCAAAGTAAATTTTATAGAATCCCTGCGGTCTTTTCTTTCAGCCAGTAAGTTGGCTAATCCCTCAGTAATTCCTTCTTCTCCAACATCTATGCCTTCACGGAAATATTTACTTTCCTTCCACTCGTCAGCAGATAGCTTTTTCCCTGTACGCCCTTCGCCAGTGTATTGCTCGAAAAACCTGTTTGTGGCACTAAGTGGGTTGTAATATAGGGTCTCATCAAGAGTCGCGCCAAGAACATCTAAAGTGCCAAAGGTGGTTGTATTCAGATAATTCTCATAGGAGTTATTATCTGCTTTTTGCTCTGGGATGTAGACATCAACCATTAGAATATCTGCCGCTGTTTAATTTCTGCACGTTGATACGGCGAGGTTGCCTGTTCCAAATCTCTTATCTGTGGAGCCAGCTCATTAAACCGAATCATAACAAAAGCATTGCGTGGTCCTATGGGGCCAGGAACTGCGGCCTGTTTGCGCCTTACCATTTCCCCGTTATCAAACACAAGGTATGCGCCCTTGTTATCGGTTGTCGTCACCCAGTAGGCATCAGACAGCTTTTTCTTTAGTTGTGCCTGAGACTGCTCAACCGTAAGGCCAGCGGCGATGGGCGGGTCTATGATTGATAAAAGGTAGTCTTTATTTTTATCATTGCTGACATAAAAGCTAAGAATGTCTGATATTGGCCCAGCATCGTTCTCAAGTCCTTTAGGCAAACGTAGCGGCCTGTTCAAATTGCCTTCAGCAAAAGCGAATTGGCTATTAACAACAGTATCTATTGCTTTATCAACGGCTCTCTGCACATCAGCCTCACCAGCCATCATGTAGTATGCAGCCGTATTCTTGATAACCTCGTTATAGGCGTTGACATGCGACATTCTAGCGGCAGTCGCGCCCCTGCCAAGTATGTCCCCAACCACGCCGCCAATTACACTCTGCGCATATCTGTCGTTAGACAGCCTCACAGCCTCAGTGATTTCGTTCATAGTTTTGGTGCCAAGAGTTGCTTTAGCGTCTTTTATTGACTGCTGTGCATTGCCAGCATCAACCGCAAACATCTGAGCATTATTCGGGTTGGCAATGATTATGTTATCAACAAGAGTGAGGACGTCTTGTTTGACAAGATTGCGCAAAATCCGGCCTTCATTTTCTGCCCCAAACTTTGTGATGAAAGCATTTCCTATCTCAGACTTTTCCTGATAAGACAACGATGGGTCTGAATACTGGGCTTGGAAAGTTGCTATCTCTGCATTTGATGCAACTCGTATGTCCACTTCCGCAACACCCATATCACGCTGCTTTCTAATAAGCTGCTCTGTCGTTAGTGGTGGCAATCCCTTCCTAGTTGCATCGTCTTGTAAGTATTTGACAGCATTTGCTTGGACAAGATTATCACGGTTTTGAACCATAACATTAAAGCTGTCTAGGACTTGCTTGTGGTACAATACATCTTCTGGGCTTGATGTGCGGACATTCTCCTGCAACTCATTGCGAATGGAGATGATATCGCTTGCCCCAGAAAACTGCACACCAGAAAACGTAACGCCAGCATCAGCAATGGCGCGAGTTTTGTTTAAGAATTTTTCCGCTGGGACAGGATTATCAGGATTTAATTTTGAAATGTTTTCAACAATACTGTTCCGCAACAGTTTAGCCTTGGGTGTCATCATGCCATCTTCAGCTTCAAGCATGGTTGTCAAAACTTCGCTATCGTTCTCCACTTGACTGGTAAGAGCACGGTCAAAACGGTCCAGGAATCCATTGGCAATACTCTTTAGCCGCTGCCCAGCAACAAGGCCCAGACCATCTGCTTGGCCTTCCAATCGGTCTGCGTCTCTAACAAGTTGTTGCAACCCAAACCTGTCCATATCGGCAGCTTCCGTTGCCAGTGTTTCAAGTAGGTCTTTTTCTCCAGACTTCTTTAGTGCATCCGCCTCTGCCTCAAACATTGTGGCAAGTCTTGTTTTGAAAGCACCTGATGCGCCGCCCAAATCAATAATTACGTCCTCGCCACCGCCGCGTTTAATAACAATAACATCATATGTTTTTTCGTCCCTCATTTGAGCCAAAGCCTCGGCTTGCTCAGAAGCAGATAGGTCTGCAAAAATAAGCTGATTTAAGGCGTCATCATGTATTTTTTGAGTAAGCTGAGATTCTTTAGCGCTTATAGCTTTGCGTATGCCTGATTTTGTGGAGGCGCTAAGTTCAGATTTTTCTAACTCATGTTTTAGCCGATTTATATCAGGGAAAGACATTGCAGACGCGATTTCTGTGTCAAAGGTGCGCTTTGTGACTTCCGTGCCAAATGTCTTGATGCTGTAGTTCAAGCGTTGACCAGCTAGTGTTTTATCCCTAATCAACTGATTCATCTCGGCATGTTTCATTGCCCGTATTTCTGGGTCTGCCTCTGATGCAATTGCGCCAAGCGTTGATTCAAGTTTTGAGTTAGTCTTTATTGCCCCGTCAACAAGCCCTCTATTGAAAGCCTGTTGTTTTGCTTGCCCAACTTTAGGCAACAACTGACGTTTTACAGCGTTTGATATTGTTTTCTTTTGACCATCGGTCAAATCAAGCCCATTAATTTCGTTAAGGATAGGCTCTTGAACGCTACTTAGAAGTCCGGCGGCAGACTTTTCGGTATCAATCTGTGTATCTTGTATAATGAAGCTATCAGCTTGCTCATATGCACGAGTTGTATAATCGCTAACAAAGTTATCCGTCTGTTCTTTCTTTTCTGCCATAGCAAAGTCAAATTCCAACTTTGCCTTTGTCGCATCAAAGCGCTGCTTTTGAGCAGCGTACTGCAACCCTGCCCTACCAACCTCCGCGCCAGCACGAGCCAATGCTTGACCCGGAGTAGCGAAAACATCAGTAGCCCTCGGCCCTAGTCTAGCTGTAGGCGTTTGAACAACGGTGCCGGCACCTTCTCCATAAAGCGGTATTTTTGGCATGATTAGCTCTCAATTTCCTTTTGATAATACTCTTTTTGTAATGCAAAGGTGTCGTTCTGCATTTGCTGTTGTGAATATGAGCTATAACCACCAAGGATGCTTGTAAATGCAGCGGTCTCATAACCGGCGGCCCTAGCGCGACCTGACGCCCTAGACAAAGCCGCCTCTGCAATCTTTGCCGTTGATTCTACATCTGCGGCATACTGTACTTTTAAGGCATCTTTTTCTGTAGCAAAATACGCATCAGCCAATGCTAAGTATGGGCTACCTGTAATCTCAACACCACCCTTGCTAATGGCTGTTCTTTGTGAAGCTATTAATCTTTTGGAGTTTCGCCGGATTGCCGCTTCTTCTGCCGCCTTCCGTTGCAACAGTAATGTGCGCTCCTGCTCTGCAAGTTGCGCATTATACTCGCCGACTTTGGCGACTTGTCTGGCCGCTTGCATATTGCCTTTAAAACCAAGGACTGAACTGCCTACTACTGCTGCGGTTGCTGGGTCCATTACGATACTCTCGCCATTCTATAATAATCTGTACCATCGGGGCCGTACTTGCGCATTAGCCCCTCGTTCTCAAATCCTAGCCAACGTGCAAACCTGACTGAGCGTGGGTCCAAGGCATTTACACTCGCCTGTACCCGCTGAAGATTTGCTTCGGTCATAATAACATCAAAGAACTCATCCGCATATCTAGCAACGGTCTTTGGCATATCATACCCATGTTTGGACATAATCAGCCAGCCTTCGCCAACACCCTGCCACATTACATGCGCACCGCCCATAACAATAATCTTACCGTCCTTGCGGGCAGTAAACCCAACGATATTGTTATAGTTCTCAAAGCTACTGCGCTCTGCTGGTGACATTGCGTAGTTCAGCTCAATCTCGTCTATATCGCCTCTTTGAAAATACTCAACATTAAGCATCGAACGTATTTGACCTCCGCATAATGGCCAGAATAGTCATAGGCAATGGTTGTGTCTGCTGAATAACTACCCTCGCATCGTTATCATAACCTGACGGGAAAAATATTTCTTTATCGCCATTGTACAGCGGCACAGCCTCGTCCATAGGCATACTGCTGTCCCGGAATGGCAAGCGGTCCAAGTTGTTTACGTCAGGTCCAATCTCAGCGCCTACAGAGTTATAGAACCGTGCTGTAACGCCGTGGATGCGCTTTATCTTGCCCTGTGATATGCCATCATCTGCACCGGCCTCAAGGCGTAGTGTTTCTACGATAGATGTGTAGCCATAACCGACATGCACCTTGGATGCGCTACGGTCCAGCGTAATGCGTCCACCGCTAACAGTTTTATCTGCATGAGCTGCGCCATCAGCCAGTATCGTGACTGTCTCGCCCTCAAGATGGTTTAGACCGCTAATTGTGGTAGTAGCGCCGCCATCGTATGTTAGGCTACTATCAACATAGAAAGCATCCGCAACATCGTTGCCGAAGTCTATTGTCGTCAGATATTCAATATGGCGTACTGTAGCGCCGTCAATCGTGCGCTTTACAGAAATATAAACTTGGTCTTCTGCGCCGCTTGGGATAGCCGTAACGCTTTCAACAATGCCACTGCCACCTAAGTCGTGGTCGTGCCAACCAATAGCTCCATTAGCGCGGTCATATGTTAAACCAACAAGCCCGCCATCTGTATGCACAAACCAAAGAACAAGCTCTGGCTCCTGCTGCCAAACCATGTCAGTCAAGCCGCCGCGTGGCAAATGGTCTGCCAAGATAGACAAATCCACGCCCAACAAGCCGTCAGTGTCCAAATCAAATGTTATCTCTTTGACCTTTTCCTGACCCTTCTGAATCAAGATAGTACTGTTGCCTGCCCGTAATGGACGCACATCAGATGAGCCAAATGTCGTTTCACGCAAAACATTAACATTGGTTGGCGTTACTGGCGTAGTACCTGTGCCGCCAGATAGCGTGAACTCTGAGCTAGTGGTCAAAATCTGTAAGAACCGCGCCGGCAACAAATGCTTGATGACATTTACTTGGTCAGACGCAATCGTAATATTAACTGCTGCATCATCTTCTGTGCCAGGTGTGTGATTTTCAAAGTCTGCTGTTACTGAGCCAAAAATGCTCTGTGGTTGGCCTATTGTCCCAGCAAAGTATAAACGCTGCTCGTAAAAGCCCACAGCCCTTGGGAAGCCTTGGTCGCCGCCAAACGCACCTAATGACCATTTTTTTGTAGCATTTGCTGCGCCGATAATATGGTCAGGTAAAACTGAAATGCCGCCGTCATCTGCTTTGACGGTTGCCGTAACAACAGTAGAGCTAGTAAAGCCTGTAATCTCTACATAGCCCGTGTCATCGTGCTTGTATTCCCAGTCGATTGCACCGTATGTTTCTGTGCCTTCAGTATGAACAGGGGGCGTATTACCGGATGTCTGAGTAGAGCCTGTCACTTGTTCATAGACATGCCCATTATAACGTACACTCTCTCCATCATTATAGCTTGTAGACGCAGCCCATTCGTCATGTTCAATCTCAAGAACTTCACGGAACCGGATATACCGCCCGACATCGTCAGATGTAAATAATGCAGCAGATGCTGTAATTGTCACGCTTCCTGTTGCACCAGAAGCATATAGTGTAGTTGTCGTGACATTTTCATCAAGATATGGCCCATCGACAAAATCAACATCAGTGAGCGTAAAACTAGTCGCTGTTGTTCTTGTAAGTTTGGCTGGCTCGTGGTCCTTATGCGCCAAGTAAAGCACATCAGCAGACTGAGCGTGGTTAATCTCAAAGATGTCTGTAACACTATATGTTGTGGTTACTTCGACTATTTTGCCTACTGTGCCACCAGATGTATACGCTGTGTAGGCGCTGCTATCTACGCCAGACAGCTCAAAGGTATTCGTTGTTGCGTTGGCTACAGTAAACTCAAGATTATTTACTTCGGTCATGCCGCCGACACTGGCAATAAACACTCTGTCGCCATTAGACAAGCCGTGGCTTGTGGCCGTCACAACCGCTGGATTGGCCTGTGTAATCCCAGTGATTGCTGTCGTAGCTTCTGTCAGGATGCCGCCATCCTTGAAGAACCTGATGTA
>Ga0181592_10005248_pt1 | contig 10657 bp, 12 predicted proteins | sample 071ome_20_FD_133755 | JGI IMG/M metagenome (GOLD analysis project Ga0181592, IMG submission 133755) | Coastal salt marsh microbial communities from the Groves Creek Marsh, Skidaway Island, Georgia - 071412BT metaG (megahit assembly) | ecosystem: Environmental > Aquatic > Marine > Intertidal...
AAAAAGAAAGTCCACATTGCCTATGATCAGGTTTCATATAGATCTGAAGCAGACTTAAATGTTCTGGTTCAGATCGAACCATCCTCTGTGTTGGATATTCATAAACTAATTAAAATTAATCATCAACTTTGGGATGTTATCCTAACTTGGAATGAAGATCTCCTCAGACTCCCTAACGCTCATCATTTTCTATTTGGCTCTTGTTGGATTGATTGGAGTACATATGAACCAAACAAACAAAAACATTGTTCCTTCATCACCAGTGATAAGTCCTATGCTCCAGGGCACAAACTTAGACAGCAGGTGTGGGATGGACTGCAGGATGCTGAAGACTTGAATGGATTTACTGTTATCAAACACAAGTCTCCTCCTCGCATTCCCGATAAGAACTTCTTGTTTGAGACTGCTAAATACCACATAACCATCGAAAACGAGAAGACAAACAATTGGATCACTGAGAAGACAATTGATTGTTTCGCGTCAAAGACAGTACCGATTCTGTGGGGTGCTCCCAACATCGGAGAATACTTTAACACCGATGGTATTATCACATTCGACACTATCGAAGAGCTCAAAGATATTCTTGACAATCTTGACGAATCGTTTTATGATGATAAGCAAGGTGCTATTCAAGAAAACTATGAGAGATCCAAGCAATATTGGGACTTTCATGCACGAGTAAGAACTTTTATTGAAAAATTTATTGAGAACAACAATGACTGAACGACAAAAGACTGCTTTGGTATGTGGTGCTGGTGGATTCATCGGTGGTCACATGGTTCGTCGCCTCAAAGCAGAAGGATATTGGGTGCGTGGTGTTGATATCAAACGCCCTGAGTATTCTCAGACCGCTGCTGACGAGTTTATCACTGGTGATTTGACGGATATTCAGTTTGTCGAACGTGTCACCAAGTTTTCTGGATATCAAGGTAACTTCTATTACTCAACTCCTGAGGCAATGAAGGAACCTTTCGATGAGATTTACCAGTATGCTGCTGACATGGGTGGTGCAGGATACATCTTCTCTGGAGAGAATGACTCTGAGGTGATGTTCAACTCTGCTACTATCAATCTCAATATCCTGCGCTGTCAGCAACTTCTGAACAAGCAGAAAGAAACGAACAAGACCAAGATCTTCTACAGCAGCAGTGCTTGCATGTATCCTGAGTATGCTCAGGAAGAGACAAACAACCCTGGACTGCGTGAAAGTGATGCTTATCCTGCTGGTCCTGACTCTGAATATGGTTGGGAGAAACTGTTCTCTGAGCGTCTCTATCTGACCTACAATCGTAACCACGATATTCCAGTTCGCATTGCCCGTTTCCACAACATCTTTGGTCCTGAGGGAACATGGTGTGGTGGTAAGGAGAAGTCCCCTGCTGCTATGTGCCGCAAGGTCGCTGAAGCTGCTGATGGTGGAGAGGTTGAGATCTGGGGTGATGGTGAACAGACCCGTTCTTTCCTCTATATCGATGAGTGTATTGAAGCAACTCGTCGTCTGATGGAATCTGACTTCCTTGGACCTGTCAACATTGGTTCTGAGGAGATGGTTACTATCAATACTCTTGCTGACACTGCTGCCAAGGTTGCTGGTAAGACCATCGTCAAGAAGCACATTGATGGTCCTCTTGGTGTCCGTGGTCGTAACTCCAACAATGATCTCATCCGTGAGAAACTTGGTTGGGATTATTCACAAACCCTTGAAGAAGGCATTCGCAAGACTTACAATTGGATTACTGAGCAAATCGCAAAGAAATGAAAGTTACCATCTTGGGTTCAAGCGGTCAGGTTGGAGCATACCTGACCGAATATCTTCGTGCGAAAGGACACATCGTCGTTGAGTTTGATATTGTGAATCATGATAGTCAGGACATGACTAGGATTCCAAATATCAATCTCACTGATGCCCTAAATGATACAGACTTCTGTTTCTTCCTAGCGTTTGACGTTGGTGGTTCCAGATATCTACAGAAGTATCAACACACTTATGAGTTCATCAACAACAATGCCAGACTGATGGCAAATGCTTTTGGTGAACTTCATCGCTATAATGTTCCGTTCGTGTTTGCATCATCTCAGATGAGCAACATGAGTTACTCTCCCTACGGTGTAATGAAGCGTGTTGGAGAACTATACACTGAGGCAATGAAAGGTCTCATCGTTCACTTCTGGAACGTCTATGGTATTGAACATGACTTTGAGAAGTCGCATGTGATCACTGACTTTATCCGCAAAGGATTTGAGAGTGACACTGTTCAAATGTTGACTGATGGAACTGAGTCTAGACAGTTCCTCTACGCAGAAGATTGCTGTGAAGCACTAGAAACTATCATGCTCAAGTATGATGAGTTTAAGTCTCAAGACAATCTCCATATCACGACGCACAAATATGATACAATCAACGAGGTGGCTAGTGTCATCACCGATTGCTTCAAGAGCATCGGTAAGGATGTAACGTATCAACCTGCTGAGACTGTGGACAGTGTTCAACTGGACAAGAAGAATGAAGCAGATCCATACATTCTAGACTGGTGGAAACCAAAGACCTCATTACAAGAGGGCATTGAAAAAGTATTCACGGAGATGAAAAATGCTAGGGTTTAATGGACTGGGCAATAATGGTAGGTTGGGCAACCAGATGTTTCAGTATGCTGCCCTGAAGGGAATCGCAGCATACCATGACTATGGATATACAATTCCACCTGGTGACATCGAAACCATTGACAACTATGGTATTCATGACTGCTTCAAACTGACGAACGTTGGTGGTCATAACATTGGAATGCATCCTTCCAAGCAGTATGTTCAGGAAGGTCAATTCCATTTCAATCAGGAGCTGTTTGAGCGGTGTCCTGACAATGTGAATCTTTATGGATTCTTTCAAACGGATATGTATTTCCGTCACATTGAGAATGAGATTCGTCAAGACTTTGAATTTAAGAAAGGATATCTCGAACCCTGTCAAGAGATGATCGACAGTGTTGACGAGCGTCCTATCTTCCTTCATGTTCGTCGTGGTGATCCTAACCTTGCTGACAAGCGTGGATTCAAGTGGGCATATGTAAATCTTCAGGACCAACACCCTGTTCAACCACTTGAGTATTATGAGAAAGCACTGAAGGAATTTCCTGAGGATGTTCCTGTTATCGTATTCTCTGATTCTATTGAGTGGTGTAAGGAGCAAGAGTTCTTTGCCCCCGATAGATTCATGTTCTCTGAAAGCACTGAGACGCACGAGGATGGTGCCCTGGTGCCGTTCGTTGACCTCTGCCTGATGACGCTATGTAATGGTGGTATTACTGCCAACAGCAGTCTTTCTTGGTGGGGTGGTTTCTTACAGAAGGATCGCACCCGCAAACTAATCTCTCCACAGATGTGGTTTGGTCCTGCTTATGACAAGCATGATACCAAGGATCTTGTTAATCCAGATCGGGATTGGATTAGACTATGAGCATAGCGATTCTTACCGCATCTATCGGAGCAAATCAACTTGCTGAACCGACAAAAGATTTTCCTGGTCATCATGGCGTAGATTACTACGCTTTTGTTGATGAATCGAAGATGGGTCAAGGAGGAATCTGGAACCGCCAGTTGGCATTCCAGTTTTCTTCTGACCCTTCTTTTGGTAACAGAAGAAACGCGAAGATCTATAAGATTCTTCCACATCTGTTTGTTCCTGGGTATGATTATTATATCTGGATCGATTCAACCCATCAGGTTGCTATGAGTCCCACCGAGATAATCAATACATACTTGAAGGATTCTGACATCGCACTCTTCAAACATCCCGAACGTAGATGTATTCTGGATGAGGGTGAGTTGATCAAGCAAGTAAAGTTTGATCATGAAAATCTGGTTGATGAGCAGATGGAGTTTTACTTTGGATATGAAAGATATCCAAGAAATAATGGACTCTATGAACTGCCTTGCAGAATTCAACGGAACACTAGAGAGGTTCAAGAAGCAATGCTACTCTGGTGGGAACAGATCTGTATGTTCTCCTCCAGAGATCAATTGAGTCTTCCATATGTGCTATGGAAAAAGGGAATCAAACCTGCTATAATGCCAGGGAAGGCCAATGGTCTTTGGGCGAACGAGATTCTTCCACAATATACAACATCAACACACTCAAGAAATGTGTAGCTTCCTATTCACAAACAGAGATGCTTCAGACTTTCACTATGTAAACGAGTACATGGAAAAGCGTGGTCCTGATAAGACCACAATCACTGAGGTGGGCGATCATACGTTCGTCCACAATATCCTCAGCATTACTGGCGAGTTCAGACCACAACCTTTTGTGAATGAAGAACGCCAGATTGTTTGTGTTTACAACGGTGAGATCTACAACGCTGATAATTATTCTAGTGATGGTGAATCAATCATCCCTAGGTATCTTCAGTATGGATTTTACTTTCCCAAACATATTGATGGTGAGTTTGCTATCTGTCTGGTAGACTATGCCAATAGGAAGATCGTCGTCACCACTGACACGTTCTCTACCAAACCAGTATGGATTGCAATAGAGGATGGTGACATTGGTGTTGCTTCCTATGAGAGTTCTCTTCTCCGTCTTGGATTCAAGAAACCCAAGAAAGTTTCTGCTAACACCAGGATGCTGATTGATCTTGACACTCTCAAGACTCAAGATGCTGGTACTGTGTATGATTTTAAACTTGATCAGCACAAGACTACATTTGATGATTGGAATGCTGCCTTTGCTGAGGCAATTAGAAAGAGAACTGCAAACCTGAGAGAGCAACTATTCATTGGTCTCTCTAGTGGGTATGATAGTGGTGCTATTGCTTGTGAACTTCTGAAGCAGAATGTTCCTCACAAAGCATACAGTCTGACTGGCACAGAGAATATGGATGTGTTGATGGCTAGGAATGCTCTCTATAAGAAAGAGTTTATTCATGACATCTCCACTCTTCCAGAACACAAACGTGCTCCACTGGTTAGTCACATTGCTAGATATGTTGAACCATTCAACAATACTATCCACTCTTCATCGTCTGATTACAATGAGTATGGAACTACAATTGTTGATGATCATGGAGCAGGATCTCTAGCATACGTCTGCCTTAAGGCAAAGAAAGATAATAGAAAAGTATATCTTTCTGGGTCTGGTGCTGATGAAATCTTTTCTGATTATGGATTTGGTGGTCAAAAGAAGTATGCACATAGCAACTTCGGAGGTCTCTATCCCGATGATCTCTCAGACATCTTCCCTTGGGCATCGTTCTATGGCAGTTCACAGGAAACTTACATTGCCAAAGAAGAACATGTCGCTGGGTCTTATGGTCTGGAGACACGCTATCCATACCTAGATAAATATGTCGTCCAGGAGTTCTTGTCTTTGTCTCCTGAACTCAAGAATTCACACTACAAGTCAGTTCTTTATAATTACCTGACAATAAATCATTTCCCCTTCTCTGAAAACGAAAAAATTGGCTTCTGATATGGAAACTCTTACGATTGGCGCTGACATCCGTGCGGGCAAATACGGTGGATGGAACTTCTCTACTGAAGAGGAGTTTAGGTTCAGCAATCTTGGCACAAATGTATTTCATCTTGACCGAGTAGTACAAAAACTGGGTGAGAACAACACCTTTGTCGATCTTGGAGTTGACTATGGCGTGTCTTCTCTCATCCTGACCATGGATGCTGTTGAGAAGAACAATAAAATCTATGGTGTCGATACTCAATTCAATCGTACAACCTTTGGTTTGTGGGAGTATCCGAATTACTTCATGATTCAGGGTGATAGTTCTAGTGTTGGTAAGTGCTGGGACACTGAAGAGTATGGTGAAGTTGATCTCCTGTTCGTTGATTCTATTCACGTTGCTCCACAGGTTCTGTCTGAACTGTATCACTGGTATCCTCATGTCAAGGAAGGTGGATACATTGTCTTCCATGACACCAACTGGCCTGCTGGGATGCATGATCTGACCTGGCATCCTGAAGTGAAGGAGAATGATCTCAAGTGGGCACGTCCTGAAGAAGCAGTCGGTCGGTTCTTCCAGATTGAAGATGCCTTTAAACAGGCTGATGGTAAGAAAGCATTTACATTTGAAGATGACAACATCCGTGTTGAGCATCACCCTGAGTCCTGGGGTCTGACTGTAGTTCAGATCAAACAGAAAGTTGACTTCATCAACAACATCACGGACTGGGATCAAGTATTTGAGGATCGCAATACTGTCTGTGGATACTTCAAGAATCCTGCCGAGACATTCATTCTCAATGACATTCGTGAGGAGGTTGAGTGATGCGTTATTTTCATATCTGTTGTGATGGTAGTTTTGGAAACAGACTGAGTGGACTCATTGGTGGTCTCACTCTTGCCAGACTTGCTGGTCTCCAACCAAAGGTAAGTTGGCCAAGCACAAACATGTGTCGTGCTCTGTTCCCTGACATCTTTGCTCAACCTCCCTTTGAAGTAGAGCATCACCGTCTCTCTCATTACTATGATCTTGCTGACAATTATGATTTCCTGTCAGTGAATGATCAGCACATGGGTTTCTTTGGCAAGTCTGCCACTGATCCTGGTGGTATGAATGTAAACTCATTTAGAGAATGGATCAATGAGCGAGAGAAGGATGTGTTCTACTACACTCCTTTGATGTATGACTGGATTCCAGATGCTGAAGTTGATAAAACCATCAAGCAGATCAACTATAATCAAGGGATTATGGTGAAACTTGCTACTTTCTTGAAGCAAAATAATCTTGATGGTGGATACTACGGTGTTCACATCCGCATGACTGACTTTGTAAACATTGAATCATTTGATGTTGATAAATGGATTCACATCTGTAGAAAGAATCCTGATAAGAAGTTCTTCATTTGTTCCGATGATCCTGAAACCGAAGCAAGATTTGACGAAGTAGAGAATGCTTGCTATCTTAAGAAGGAGTTCAAGACAGAGAAGTACATCGCAGAAGGTGACTGGCATCATGCCTACACCGATGGTGATGGTAGACACTCTGTCTTCAATGTAGAGAGAGGTAGAGAGCACGTCCTAGAGGCAGTGGTTGACTTCCTCCTACTCTCCATGTCTGAAGCATTCAAGACTGGAGAGAAAAGCACATTCCTTAACATGGCAAGACGCATTGGAGAAGCGTACAAATGAAGTTCTCAATAGCAATTCCAGCATATGAGGCAAAGGGGACTGGGGTAGTTTTTCTAGAAGAACTACTTCAGTCCATTCTTGCACAGACACTACAAGACTATGAAGTTGTCATCGCGGATCATTCCAAGGATGAGAAGATTTTGAATCTGTGTGAGAAGTATTCAAAGAAGATGCGAATCAGATATGTTCGTAACTTCTACAACCGTGGCAATGGACCAGCAAATACAAACGTTGCTATTGCTCATTGCACGGGAGACTATGTAAAGATCATGTTTGCCGATGATCTTTTCGTCAGTAACAAAGCATTGGAACTCATCGCTGAGTGCCATGACAGTACGGGGGCTGGTTGGGTTGTTACTGGATTTAATCATACATCTGATGGTAAAAACTTTTATCGTCCGATGGTCCCTCGTTGGTCGGAGCATCTCCTGGAGGGTCAGAACTTTATGGGCGGACCCTCCATTGTCTCTATGAGACGAGAAACAGCAGAAATGTTTGATGTCAAATGCAGAATGTTGATGGACACTGAGTTCTATCATCGTATGCGTATGAAGAACAAAATGCCTGTCATCTTGAAAGACATTCTTGTGACAAGTCGTGAGGGTGATTACCGTGTTTCTGCTAATTTGGATATGAATATTGTGTGTCAGCATCCAGATGGAAACTGGGAAGCAAACGATAAAGAATTAGAATATGTGACCACTAAACACGAAAACAATAGAAAGTATCCAGATGAATGATCTAAGTAATGCTACGTTTATCATGCCTCTCAGGATTGAGAGTCAAGATAGACTGAGAAATATCATCCTTAGTCTCAGTTACCTCTTGAATAATTTCAAGACGAATGTTATAATTCAAGAGGTTGATACTGATTCAAAGTTTCAACAATACGCTGCTCCTGAATTAGAGAAATTAGTCTCTGATCTAACTCCTATCACACTGGTGTTTGAAGAGAGTCAAGATCCTATCTTTCATCGGACTAGGATCTTGAATGACATGTTGCTTGAGAGTAAGACCGATGTCGTTGTCAACTATGACACCGATGTCATCTTCCCAACTAACAGTTATCTTAAGTCATACGATATGATTCTGAATCAGGGATATGATCTTGTATATCCTTATGGTCAGGGTGAGTGGCAGCAGAAAGTTCAACTGTATCCAGATTTGATGACTAAGTTTGTTCAGTCTGGATACAAATGGGAAGTTCTCAATGAGGGAGAGCACAACGAAAAGTCCACTTCAGACTATGGGTGGGCACAATTCTTCAATCGCAAGTCTTACATCGAAGGTGGTATGGAGAATGAAGAGTTTGTCTCTTATGGATACGAGGATAATGAGAGAGTCCATCGATTTGAGACCTTAGGATACAAGGTTGGTAGAGTCGATGACCAAATCTTTCACCTTGAACACGCAAGGACATTCAACTCTTGGTTCAGCAATCCACATATTGGAAACAACAAAGACCTCTACGATAGAATCAAGACTCTCAATAAAGAGGAATTAGAACATTATTACAGCACAGTTGATTACATCAAGAACAGAAATGGAAAAGAATAAATCAGCAGCCAAACTCAAGGGATTTCCCCACGTTCTATGGATCAACCTGGACTCTCAGACACATCGTCGAGAGTTTCAGGAGCAGCAGTTTGCTTATTGGGAGGTAGAGAATACCAGAATCTCTGGTATTGATGGGAGAGATGATGATCCTTCTGTATATCTGAAGGGCACGATTCCCCCTAACGTAAATCAGGGTGAGATCGGTTGCTGTCTGTCTCACCTCAAAGCAATCAAATACTTCATTGAAGAGACTGATTGGGATGAAGCGATCATCGCTGAAGATGATCTGATGTTGGACACTGTGAAGTTCTGGCCCTTCTCTTGGAAGGAGATCAGTGATTACTTCCCATACAATTTTGATTGTATGCAACTGTCTATCATCAATCCCGCTGCTGTCTATGCTGTTCTGCATAACAGGTTTGTGAATGACTTCTCTGCTGCTGTGTATGTGATCACACGTCACCACGCACAGAAAATCTACAAGCATCACATCCTTGGTAACAAGTATCGCATTGATCAAGACATCAGACCTCGTGCTGTGTCAGAAGACCTGGTATTTGAGAGTGGCAAATGTTATGCCATGCCCCTGTTTCTCTATCGCTTGGACATGGGTTCGTCAATCCATCCCGAGCACATTGAAATCTTTCATAGATCTAGTTACAATGGTGTTGCTCAGTTCTGGAACGAGTCAAATAAAATTGAAGACTGGAAAGCGTTGATGAACTGGGACGCATACATGGGCAGACTCCCTCCTGGGTTTGATGTCAATGGTCCTATCAAACAAGAAGAAGAACAATGAAACGAAACATCGTGAAGAAGGAATTCAAAAAGACTGACAGTAAAGGTCGTGAAGAGATCTGGGAGTGGGACGAGACCCCAGAGGTTCGTGCTGCTCTCGCGAAACTGCATGAAACTATTAGTCAACTGGAAGCACAAGCACCTGATTATGGAGTTGGTAAATGACTGAAAGACCTTATCTTGGACCTGACCAAACGTATGACAAGCAACGTCGGGGTCGTTTGGCAGATGTCATTGGCGATTATCTTCAAGACGAAGATTGTGATGCCCGTCGCTTCTATGAAGAGATGCTTTCCGAATTGAATGATTGGATTGACTATCATCGTAGATTTGCTAGGAAGGGTGAGAATATGCGTGAACTCATGATGAGTGGCACAGCTCTTTCCTTTGATCAATCGGTCAAAGACTATTCGGATATCCTCACTGGACTTGACAACTGCTAAGTTTCCAGTGTATAAATACTCATTCGTAGCGTAAGTTACGAATTGTTACAGACGAGAATGCGTCTTGCAGTCGCCTCCTCTCTGTGCTATACTTAACCCAACGCAGACAAGTCGAGTCTGCTTTCATCTGCGGGTAATCATTCCGCAAGTAACAAAAGGTACTAACAAATGTTCAAATCTGCCCTCGCAGCTGTCGCTGCTGCCCCCCTGTTCGCTGGCGCTGCTTTCGCAGGTCCATACGTTAACGTAGAAACCAATGCTGGATGGACTGGCTCCGAGTACAACGGTGCTGGAACTGATCTCCACGTTGGCTACGAAGGAACCATCGGTGAAGACGCTTCCTGGTACGTTCAGGGTGGTGCTACTGTGCTGACTCCTGATGGTGGTGACGCTGATACCGTCCCCTCTGGTAAGGCTGGTCTGGGTGTCGCCCTGACCGATTCCCTGGGAGCATACGGTGAAGTCTCCTTCGTCGGTTCTGGAGACAGCGACATCGACCGTGGTTATGGTGCTAAGCTGGGCGTCAAGTACAGCTTCTGATTTCCACGCTAAACTTGAGGGGTCTTAGGACCCCTCTTTTTTTATGAAAAGGATTCTTCTCTCTCCAGTTACCCACTTCAATTTGTTGCTTGTGGGTTTTTTGATCTTGGTTAGTGTAATGCACAATTCATATCATCATGCTATGGAAGAAGATGTTCACGGATATGTTCGTCAGTTTTGTTCT
>Ga0181592_10005258_pt1 | contig 10649 bp, 11 predicted proteins | sample 071ome_20_FD_133755 | JGI IMG/M metagenome (GOLD analysis project Ga0181592, IMG submission 133755) | Coastal salt marsh microbial communities from the Groves Creek Marsh, Skidaway Island, Georgia - 071412BT metaG (megahit assembly) | ecosystem: Environmental > Aquatic > Marine > Intertidal...
CACAGAACCGACTGCAAACTATGCAGTAGATGGCGATACAACAGCCCTTTTGCACTTTGACGGGACTAACGGCTCAACCGACATTGTTAACGAAACAGAAGGTGTCACGGTCGTTGAGGGCACGGGCGTTGCTGTTGCAACCAGCTCTCCAAGACTGCAAGGTCAGGTGGGCATTGTAGCGCCCAATGCAGAGATCACTGTCCTTGTAACGGGCGTTGCCGGAACAGGTCAGACATCGGGAGCGTCCGTGGTCTCTTGGAATGAAATTATTGTTAACCAAGACCCGAATTGGGTTGAAATTGCGGCGTAGGGGAGACCATGCCTAGCACATATACAACAAATCTCGGCATTGAGAAAATCACAACCGGCGATCAGGCCGGCCTGTGGGGTGCCACGACAAACACAAACTTTGACATCATTGATCAGGCAGTCAATGGCATCCTGTCCCTCACCTTGGCCTCAGCGGGAAGCTCTGGCTCGCCAACAGACATCCCCGTTACTGACGGCGCGGTGTCCAATGGCCGGAATAAGTTTATTGAGTTTGTGGATGGCGGCGATCTTGGCGCAACGGCTTATGTGCGGCTGACCCCTAGCAATGCAGAAAAGATCATGTTTGTCAGAAACAGCCTGTCTGGGGGCAGAGCGCTGATCCTGTTCCAAGGGACTTACAGCGCGTCGAATGATTTTGAGCTGGCAAACGGCAAAGACGCAGTCCTCAAGTTCAGCGGGGCTGGAGCAAGCGCAACTGTCACACAGGTGTTTGTGGACCTTGTTGCTGGCAATTTAACAGCAAACGTGACCGGAAACCTGACCGGAGACGTGACGGGAAATGTTACGGGAGCAGTGACTGGAAATGTGACTGGCAACCTGACAGGGAATGTGACCGGCGATGTTACCGGCAACGTGACGGGAAATATCACATCGACTGGCGCGTCGTCCTTTAACAATGCAGACATCAACGGCGGAGCAATTGACGGCACGGTGATTGGCGCAAACTCTGCCGCCGCCGCCACGTTCACCAACATTACAGCCTCGGGCACATCAACCCTGACTACGGTAGACATCAATGCCGGGGACATTGACGGCACAAACATTGGCACGTCAACCCCCGGCGCAGGCACTTTCTCGGCGCTAGTCACCACTGGGGACAATGTGCGCATCGATACATCGCAGACCCCAGCAAGCTCCTCAGCATCTGGAACGGCAGGGGAAATCGCTTGGGACAGTAACTATATATATGTCTGCGTAGCAACCAATAGCTGGAAGCGCGTGGCGCTGTCGGCATTCTGATGGATGCATTCAGGGTAATGACCGGCGTTTTGCTGATGACGCTAGTGCTTATATCTGCGTCCTGTACCGTTATATCAAGCTCCGATCCGGAGTGGGAGTGGCCCCATGATTGAAGCGCTCATCGCCCCAGTAGCGGGTTTGCTGGACAAGTTCATCCCTGACGCGGGCGAGCGTAACCGTTTGGCCCATGAAATAGCCACAATGTCAGAGAGGCACGCCCATGAACTCGCCAAGGGCCAAATTGAAATTAACAAGATTTCTGCCGCGCATCAGTCGATGTTTGTCGCAGGTTGGAGGCCGTTTGTGGGCTGGTCTTGCGGTGTCGCTATGGCTTGGCATTTTGTTGGCCAGCCAATTGCTGTTTTTGTTATTGCATATGCTGGTGTCGAAACCCCTCCGTTGCCTGCATTTGAGATGGAAAGCCTGCTGACGGTTCTGCTTGGGATGTTGGGCCTCGGAGGTTTAAGGACGTTTGAAAAGACAAAAAATGTAGCGAGGGAGAAATAGTTATGCTTGACCCGATAAAGACCGCAGGGAAACTCCTCAAGTCCCGCGTAATGCACCTTACTGAGTGGGAGGCCGGCATTCTTGTTATATCCGCCGTTGCACTTAACATTATCCTGATAGCGGCGTGGGCGATCTGATGATCACGCCAGAAGGGCTGGACCGTTGGCGAATCCTGCCAAGACTACTCATGATCACTATGCTGGTGATGACTTACCGCGTTGTGGAGTGGTTTATGGACATTCCCGCTGATCAGGTCTCGATACCGCAAAGCGCCTTGGTGTCCGTAATGACAGGTGCGCTAACGGGCGCATTCGGGCTGTACCTTGGTAATGACAAGTCAAAAAATGACTAACTTTAAGTATTTCAACCTGTCCGACTTTAACTGTCAGGAAACGGGTGAAAACGAGATGGACATTGACTTCATCAGGGATCTGGACGAACTGCGCGAGGCGTGCGGGTTCCCGTTCATTATCACGTCAGGCTATCGGTCACCCAGACACAGTATAGAGGCCAAGAAAGATAAGCCGGGGATGCACGCCTACGGCATTGCGGCAGACATACAGGTTAGGGACGGCCATGAGCGCATGCTGATTGTCTGGAAGGCCATAGAGATGGGCTTCAACGGTATCGGCGTGGCCAAGACTTTTGTCCATGTGGACAGGAGAAATTCCACACCAGTTATGTGGGTTTATTGAGGGACTACAGTGGCGCTGACTAAGATTGCCTTCAAGCCGGGAATAGATAAAGAGGGTACAGAGTACAGCGCAGACTCCGGCTGGTTTGATGGCGACAAGATCCGTTTCCGAAAGGGGCGTGTTGAGACCATCGGGGGCTGGACCAAGTATGTCAGTACGCCGATCAAAGGTGTGGCTAGGTCGCTGTTTGACTGGGGATCTGCTGTTGGTAACAAGTATTTAGGAATAGGCACAAACCTCAAGTTTTACGTTGAAATTGGCGGCGTTGTATCTGACATCACACCCATAAGGGCGACAACTGCCGCTGGGTTTGTAACTTTTGCCGCAACTAACGGTTCATCCACGCTGGTTGTAAGCGACACAGCGCACGGCGCAGTAGAGGGAGACTTTGTCACCTACTCTGGCGCGGTCTCTTTGGGCGGCAATGTTACTGCTGACGTGTTAAATCAAGAGTATCAGATTGATCTAATCGTCGATGACGACTCCTACAATATCACGGCAAAAGATACTAGCGGCGCCACGGTCACAGCAGACGGAAGCGACACAGGGAATGGCGGGGCGTCCGTTGCCGGCGCTTATCAGATTAACACCGGCACCAACTTCTATGTGGATAGCACGGGCTGGGGCGTTGGCGGCTGGGGTGTCCCCGCATTTGGCGAGTCTGTGGACCTTACGGTGTCAAATCAGCTCCGACTTTACAGTCAGGATGCGTTTGCAGACGATCTGATTTTTAATCCCAGAGGCGGCGGCGTCTATTACTGGGATGAAAGCAATGGAACCTCCACAAGGGCCATTCCGCTTTCTTCGCTTGGGGGCGCCTCCAACACGCCCACATCTGCGTTGCAGGTGATGGTCTCGGACATCGACCGGCATGTTATTTGCTTTGGATGCAATCCGCTCGGCTCGTCCGACATTGATCCCTTGCTGATCAGGTGGTCTGATCAAGAAAATGCGGCAGATTGGACGCCTACTGCGACAAACAGCTCTGGTGGGCAGGTATTGTCAACAGGAACTACCATTGTCGGCGCCATCAAAACCAGACAGGAAATACTGATATTCACCGACGTAGGCATACAGGCCATGCGCTTTGTGGGTGCCCCGTTTATTTATTCTTTCTCTCCGGTTGCGGAGAACGTCAGCATTATCTCCCCAAAGGCGGGGGTTGCGGCGGCTGACGCGGTCTTTTTTATGGATCGAGAAGGGTTTTATGTCTACCGAGGCGCGGTACAGAGATTGCCTTGCTCGGTACTGGATTATGTCTTTTCAAATTTACAGTTTGACCAAAGATTTAAGATATACGCAACGACTAATCCTGACGATTCTGAGGTAACATGGCATTACCCGGTTGGTGACGCCAGTGCGGATATCACCAACTATGTTACATATAACTACTTAGAGGATAACTGGACAATCGGAACACTGGATCGCGGGGCATATATACATGCTCCAACGAAAGAGTATCCGGTTGCGGCGTCAAACAGCCTGTCAGACATAGATAACAACTTTCTGTATCTGCATGAGTTTGGGCACAGTGCTGACGGTGATCCTTTAAACGCTTTCGTAGCTTCTGGGGGAATCGGCTTGGGCGATGGCGAGTCATTTATGTCGATGAGACGCGTGATACCGGATTTCACTTTCCGGGGCACAACCTCCGCCGCAGACTTGTCTATGGAGATCCTTGGCAAGGACTTTCCGCTCAACACAGAAACAGTGCTGGATACAGCATCGATAGATAGCACCACGGGTCAATACCATCTGCGAGCTAGGGCCAGAGAAGTGATCGTTAAGATCACCACCAACGGCTCTGAGTACGGCTGGACTCTGGGTGACTTGCGCTTTGACATCCGCACGGACGGTCGCCGGTAATGCCTAGATACACGACATTGCCGGTAGCGACCCGCGAATACGAGCAACAAAACGAGCAAGTCGCCCGCAGAACCATAGAGCAGTCGTTGCAGGACATATCCAGCACGGTGGAAGGCAATACAAACAAGACCAACAAGGACTCGTCACTGGCTTTGCGCCGGTTTCAGTTCCTATTGATGGGGGCGAGTAGTGGCTGACGTAATCAAGGTTCTTGGTCAGGCGGCGCCCACAACCACGGCCACCACGGATTTATACACTGTCCCCAACCTAAACCAGACGACGGTCAGCTCTCTGGTTGTGTGTAACAGGACAGGAGGAGCGCTTACCTTCCGGGTGAGCGTCCATGTCGCCGGAGCGGCGGCATCAAATGAGCAGTACCTTTACTACGACAAGACGGTCGCGGCTAATGACTCATTCACAGCCGTGCTCGGGCTAACCCTCAATCAAAGCGACGAGGTCAAGGTAAACGCAAGCGCGAACGGCCTTAGCTTTAACATGTTTGGTGTAGAGACAAGCTAATGAATCGATATCCAGCAAAACCAATGATGGACGAAATGGCGAAGTATGGTCGCTACGGCGACACCATGCTGGTCCACATGAACCCCGTAGAAGTAGCGGGCATTGCGTCCTTGGTTCCCGGCGGCAAGCTGACCACAAACCCTGTCACAGGACAGCCAGAGGCGTTCCTCCCCTTGCTGTTTGGCGCGCTTGGTGGCGCAATGGGCCTTTCAACTCTAGGCACTGCGGCACTAACAGGAATTGGCACGGCGGCAATTACAGGTGATATCAAGCGCGGGTTGCTGGCCGGCATTACCTCCGGACTAGCCGCCCCTGTCGGTGAGGGCATTGGTGACTTGCTCTCTGGCGCAGACACCGCAACGCAGGCTGTTACGCAGGCCGTAGACTCTGGCGGCGATATTATGGAGGCGATAGGGGCTGGAGAAGCCTCTACAAGCGCAATAGCGGCGGCTGGAGAGGCTGGCGTCGGCGCAGGCGCTGATACGCTCAATGCGCTTCAGTCTGGGGCGTATGGAGTTGATGCGGGAGGTAGTATTGTGGGCGCATCATCGCCTTATGATGCGGCACTTACCGGCGCCGCGACCCCAGCAAGCCCCGGACTGACAGTAGGGGATGTTAAACAGCTTGCGGCGGCTCCCACTAAAATGGGGACAGCACCCAGCCAAGGGTTTTTCGGCGGCGCTGAAAATGCGGTTAACGCGGGGATTGCCAAGCTGGGTACCAGCGGACAGCTTGTCGGGGCAATGACAGCCGAGGGCGTGTCCCAGCAAATGCAGGCCCAGCAGGACTTTGAGCGCCAACAGGCGGCTATGCGAGAAGAGTCAGAGGCAAAGCGCCGTCAGGCATATGAAGACCTTCAAGGGGCTTACGCGGCGGCACAGCCATTTGCACAGCGCGGTTACAGCCCCTACCGCTCCATGATGAGTAGAAACACTCCCCCGCCGATGTATGCGGCTCAGGGTGGCGTGGTGCGCATGGAGGAAGGCGGCGTGGTCCCGACAGCAGAAGAGCAGGCGGTGCTCGATATTGCTGGCCGAGGTCTGATTCTAGGTGCCGAAAATCAGGCGATTTTAGAATCGTACTACAACCGCCTCAATGCGGCAAATCAGGCGGCAAATCAGGCTGAACAAGAAGAGACTGAGGCGGCAAACAACACTCTCTTCATTGATGAAGGCGCAACCAATCAGGAAGCATTGCAAGCGCTGTATAAGGCGGGCTTGGTCCCCACAGATGCCTACAACTGGATGATGCGTCACTACCAACAAAGCGGCACAGGAACTGGCCAGTATTATGCAAGTGATCAGTTTCCCGGTGTTGAAGAGTACTTGGCATCAAGCGGCTTTAACGAGGAAAACAAAAGCTACCTACGGCATATTTTGCCTTTAATACAGCAGGGCGCAACAACGGGTATCCCGCTATCTGGCGACGAGGGGAGCGTTGAGGAAATCGTTGCGTACAACCCGTTTGGCGGGTATTACGGCGGAGGCGCCAACCCCGGATATGGCGGTTTAGACCCTGTCACTATTCAGAAAAATCTGCGCGGCGGCGTATCTGTAGCGCCTCCGAAAGATTACATGCCCGGTTTTGAGCCGGAGTTTAGCTATTTCCAAGAGAATCCTGACAGACTAGAAATCCCAGACCGATCCTACAGGCCGACCGCAAGGCGATTTTTCAATTACGGAGAGGGTTATTTTGACCCGATCATGCAAGAGCAAGAATATCTTGACCAGCTTGCCGAGTACTACACCAAGCTGGGCGGCTATGGCCCAGAGTCTGTGACCTACCCGGAAGAAACGGAGTCAACAACAGATGATACCGATCAAACCAACGATGGTACAGGCACTCAAGGTCCGGGCGGAGAGGGTGAGACCATAAGCCGAGCCTATGTCAACACGCTTTATCAGCAGTTGTTTGGTAGAGATGCGGCTGATGCAGGTGCTGAGTATTGGATTGATCAGGTTGCCAGAGGAAATGTCAGCGCAGATCGCCTGAGAGACGCCCTAATTGCCTCCGCTAGCGAAACTGATCTGGCATGGTACAGAGAAAATGTTCTTGGCGAAGGCGATGGCGCGGGCGGCGCTGGGACGGGCGACGGCGGAACGGGTAGCGGCCCCACCATCAGCAGGTCGGATCTGAATGCCTTGTATCAGGAGTTGTTTGGTAGGGATGCGGCTGATGCAGGTGCTGAATATTGGATGAGTCAAGTGCAGAGCGGCGCGGTGCCTCTTGATCAACTGAGAGAGGTCTTGATTTCTGCCGCTAGCGGAGCCGATCTGGAGTGGTATAAAGAAAATGTGCTGGGAGAGGGCGGAGGCTCTGGAGCAGGCTCTGGGGCAGGTACTGAGGGTGGAGCAGGCTCTGGGGCTGGAGCAGGCTCTGGGGCTGGATCAGGCTCTGGGGCTGGATCAGGTGCTGGAGGTGGAGCAGGATCAGGTGCTGGGTCAGGTGCTGGAAGTGGAGGTGGAGCAGGTGCTGGAGCAGGCTCGGGAGACGAAACATCTGGGTATGTAAAGCCGGCATCCCTAAGAGATGAAGATCCCTACATATGGAGCAAGAGGGGTTTGCTGTCAGGCCAGAATGTACTTGCTGGGTCTCGGGAGGATCTCACCGCGGAGGAGTTCCAAGAGCTTTTGAGCAAGCAACCGGGGAAATACGGCTCAGGCTCCACTATGGCCTATGATCCCGAATTCGGAATCTACAGCACGGCAAGTAGCGACTGGATGGAGAAGTACCGCGCTGGAGAGTACAAAGGGCTTCCGCTGTACTTAAACCCCAATGACATGTTAGAGACCGATAGGATCAAGCGCGGTCACACTGGGTTTAATAAGGCGTATGGACGTAAGTATACCGATGCTCAGGGGAGAAGGCACAACATTGGCGCCAATGCCGCCAGCATACGAATTGGAGACCGCCGTTACTTCACGAACGCAGACGGTAGCGTTTCGTCATATGCTGTTGAAGACATTAAATATGACTCCAGTCCTCAGTTTGCGGGAGGCGGGACTATCCCACTTCGCTCGTCAATGGGCAATGCAGAGGTGTCTGCCGGCGGCATAGCTAACGTGCCAACCGAGTTCACAGCATCCATGCCCACTGAGCAAGAGTTCAACATGGTAGCCGCCGCAGTGCTTGGGCGGCTAGAGAATGCTGACGCTATTGTTGACATGTTTGTGAGAAAGTACGGGCCTGAAATATTTCAGCAGATTCGTAACATGGTGTTACGATCTGTAGCGCCAGAGGCCCAGACTGAAGGCATGATTCGCGGCCAAGGTGGCGGCATGGAGGACAAGATTCCGGGGATGATCGGGGATCAACAGCCTGTTGCAGTGTCGCCGGGAGAGTTCATTGTTCCTGCTGATGTCGTGTCAGGATTAGGCGACGGAAGCTCTGATGCTGGAGCAGAAAAGCTGGATCAGATGATGGACCGAGTCAGAATGGCTCGCGGCGGTAACACAAAACAAGCCCCGTCTATTGACGCAGATAGAATGATGCCTGCATGAAAATAAGCCTAGTGCCACTGGAACACGCTTCCACGGCTTGGAATCAAGTGAGGCACTGGCTTGAGCCAGCCATAGAAAGATGCAACGGTCGATGGACTATGGAGCATCTTTGTGCCGCAGTCATGATGGGCAATACCCAGCTTTGGGTTGCATTTGAAGACGAAAAGGTCTGGGGGGCGGTAACCACTGAGGTGACTCGCTACCCTGCGAAGACAATGCTTTCAATGCACTTTCTGGGCGGAGAGCGCTTTGATGACTGGTACGTTGACATGTTAAAAAATCTTAGTCGTTACGCCAAAGATGCTGGCTGTGACGGGCTAGAGGGCGTTGCCCGATTTGGCTTTTGGAAATGGTTGAAACAAGACGATTTTGTTAAGTCGTCTGTCTTTTATGAAAAGGATTTGACTGATGAGTAAGGGTGGAGGAAGCAGTGCTCCCACGGAGTCAACGGTAACTCAAACAAATCTGCCTGAGTACGCAGAACCCTATTACCGTGACCTATTGGCCCGAGTGGGCCTAGAGAGTGGGCTTAAGTATCAGCCGTTCGGAGGCCCGCGACTTGAGTACTTCCGCCCGGAAGAGCAGACGGCCATGCGTCGAATGCGTGATCTGGGCATGTCGGGGACACCAGCCGAGCTGGAGATGGCTGGGCAGATAGCGGCCCAGACAGGACTCGGCAACCCTTACGCGGAAACCATGCTGGAGGTGACAAGGCGGGCGCAGGAAATGCCCGGATACGCCAGCACGTTTAGGCAGGAGAATGTCTATAGCGGCTATCAGCCTCAGTTCATGAGCGACCCAGAAGTCATTCGCTCGTACATGAACCCCTACATGGAGCTGGTCACAGACCCGCAGGTGCGCGAGGCGGAACGTCAGTCTAAGATTCAAGGCCAGCAGTTAGGATTGCAGTCAGCAGGTCTTGGTAGCTTGGGCGGGTATCGCGAAGCCATCATGCAGGCGGAAAGAGAGCGCAATCTTCAACAGCAGAAGAACGATATATACGGGGCCGGACTTGCTCAGGCGTATACCCAAGCTACAGGCACGTTCCAAGCGGGCGAGCAGGCCAGACAGCAGGCGGCAAGCATGGGTCTGGATGCCGCAAGAATCGAGCAGGCTGGCCGGATTGCAGAAGAGCAGGCCAGAAGCCGTGCGATGGACATGAATTACGCACAAGCCCAGAGAGCGGCGCAACTTGGCCAGTCAGCCTACAGCCAATTGCTTGGCGGAGAACAGCAGAGGCTGGCCTCGGCAGGCATGCTTGGCGACTTTGTCGGACAGCGCCAGCAGATGGAGCTGGAACGTCTCAGGGCTATGCAGACTGCCGGTCAAATCGAGAGAGAACTGCGCCAGCGCGGTCTGGATATCGGCTACTCCGATTTCCTCCGCCAGCAGGCATACCCAAGAGAGAATCTGGCGTTCTACAGCTCTATGATGCAGGGCATACCGATTGCGCCGGGACAGATATCACAATCATATGGCATCACCCCATCCATGACCCAGCAGTTGCTGGGCGCAGGTATCGCGGGTGTCGGCCTGTACAACGCATTTCGATAGGGGCTAGCTGATGAATATCCTTGAGCAAGAAGACCTCATCAAAGGACTGCCCGACGCGGCTTTGATGAAGGAGGCGTCAGCGCCTAGCGGTCAGGTTCCGCAGTTTCTGGTGGTCTCGGAGATCAAGCGCCGCAGTGACATGCGCAAGCGCTATGAGCAAGAACAGCAACCACAAGGCACCGTTAAAGACCAGATTGTGATGGAGGCGATGGGCATTGCACCCATGATGCCCACCGCAATGACTCCCCCAGCCCAGCCAATGGGTCCAGCAGGGCCACCTCCTAACGGTGCTATGCCACCCCCTATGGGCGGTATGCCTCCGCAGGGAGCACCTCCAATGGCTCCCCCCATGCCACAGGGAATGCCTCCCATGCCGCAGGGCGGTATAGCGTCTGCGCCACCGGCTATGCCCCCGATGGGTATGGCTCAGGGCGGGATAGTGCAGATGCAGGCCGGCGGCGCTCTTCCTGCCGGTCAATATCGCCTTTTTGATGGATCAACCATTGCCGAAAAGATGGCGGAGTTGTTGAACAGGGTCCGCAGGGGGGAGCTTGCTTACGCTGATGTGCTTGCAAACATTTCCTCACTGCCCGCCTCAGAGGCTCGGGATATGGCGTTAAGCTATGTTCAGTCCGAAGCTGGAGGCAAGCGCGCTCCCAACCCCGAATCCAAATTCAGGATGGATGAGGGGATGTTTGGCTACTCAGACAGAGATGCC